>Ga0114916_1000336_pt1 | contig 33592 bp, 28 predicted proteins | sample MalvirAntarct_66_FD_83501 | JGI IMG/M metagenome (GOLD analysis project Ga0114916, IMG submission 83501) | Marine viral communities from the Global Malaspina Expedition - Malaspina viral metaG Antarct_66 | ecosystem: Environmental > Aquatic > Marine > Oceanic | place: West Anvers Island... | reverse complement strand
AGTTGTTCCCATGTATTATCATTGAGCACTGTTCTTGCCATAATTTAGAGAGCCATGTGGTAAATAGTCTCTATATCTTAAGGCTTTTGAACCCCCTTTTCCAGATTAGGGACACGCCCTAATCTTCCAGAAAAAATATTGTCTCACATTTGCTTCTGACAATGAATATCGACGATTCAATATCATAATATTAGCATCATAACAGTGCATAGATAAGAATATATTTAGTGCACGTGCACCATAATAGAACATTTATAAATATTTTTTGAAAATATACTTTTTTAACAGCGGTAATGGTGCCAAGTTGCCGTTCCATTAACGATTAAACATACTTTTATCTATCGACATTCAATCTATAGAATCATCACATTTGATAGACGACAAAATAATGTTAATATAATGATGCCATAAAATCTTTAACATTAAGTGACATAGCAAACTGCCATACAAATTTATTAATCAACACCAACAGTAAACATCTCAATAAGTTGAAGCCCTCATGATTCTGATGATCGATAACTACGACAGCTTTACATATAATATTGTACAGTACTTCGGTGAATTGCAGCAGGACATCACCGTCTGTCGTAATGATGAGATTAGCATTGAGCAAATAAAAGCGCTTGCGCCTGACATCATCGTTATCGGTCCTGGACCTTGCACCCCTGATAGCGCCGGCATCTCACTTGAATTGATTGATACTTTTAAACACATGATACCAATACTGGGTATCTGCTTGGGTCACCAAGCTATTGGACAGGCGTTTGGCGGTAACATAGTCAAAGCAAGCGAAGTGATGCACGGACGCTTATCCGCTATTTACCATAATGGAGAGGGTGTGTTTATGGATTTACCCAATCCTGCACAGTTTACCCGCTATCATTCACTGGTCATTGATAAATCAAGCTTACCAGAAGGCTTTGAGGTCACTGCTTGGACACAACATATCGATGGCAGTATAGAAGAAATCATGGGTATTCGTCACCGTGACTTTGCCATTGAAGGGGTACAGTTTCATCCTGAATCCATTTTAAGCGAGGCTGGCTATCAGCTGCTTAATAACTTTTTACGAGCGCATCATTTGGCTGTTATAGACACCGATAATTTGCCACAGGTGGGCTAAGGCTAGCCGCTAGAAATTATCTAAAAATTTAAAATAATAATAAGTGAGAATATGATGACCACTGCTCCTTTGCAGAACGTACTTTCAAACGTAACCCGTACGCCAGAAGATATCCATCAGTTGTCAGATGACAGTATCCATGAGCTACTAACCACCGCATTAGGTAGGATTTTTCAACACATTGATCTGACCTTTGATGAGATGTATCAAGTGATGCTAATCATCATGCAAGGCAGATGTAGTGATGCCATGATGGGTGCTATTTTGACCGGTCTGCGTATGAAAGGCGAATCAATCGATGAGATTACCGCCTCAGCAAGTGCTATGCGTGCACTAGCGTCAAATATCGCCCCAAAAGACTGTGACTATATGGTCGATATCGTTGGTACAGGTGGTGATGGTGCCAACTTATTTAATGTCTCTACAGCGGCAGCGTTGGTAGCAGCAGCAGCAGGTGCACAAGTTGCCAAACATGGTAACCGCGGTGTTTCAAGCAAATCTGGTAGTTCGGACTTGCTTGAGCAAGCTGGTATCAGTCTATCGCTGACACCTGAGCAAGCTCAAGCCTGTATCGAAGACCAAGGTATTGGCTTTTTATTTGCGCCAAACCACCATAGCGCCATGCGTTATGCCAATCCAGTACGCCGTGAGCTAAAATCTAGAACGATTTTTAATATTTTAGGTCCACTCACCAACCCTGCTGGTACGCCCAATTTGGTGATTGGCGTATTTACCGCGCAATTATGTGAACCTTTAGCAAAGGTCATGAAAAATCTAGGCGCGCGCCACGTGATGGTCGTCGGTGCAAAAGATGGTTTGGATGAAATAAGTCTCGCAACCTCGACCACGGTGGCTGAATTAAAAGATGGTGAAATTTCTGTCTATGATATGATGCCAGAGGATGCAGGTATTGATTCACAAACCTTGATTGGGCTTGATGTTGACTCACCAGCGCAAAGCCTTGAGCTAATACGTGCCGCTTTGTCAGGTACAGAGACACATGAACGATCAGTGCTTAAAGCGCGCGATATGATTGCGTTAAATGCAGGCGCAGCGATATATACTGCAGGACTTGCAAGCAACTATCCAAACGGTGTGAGCCGAGCACAAAAAATTATCCAAAATGGCGAGGCTTTAGTGAAGCTTGAGTCTTTGGCACAATATACGCAGCAATTAGCAGCCAATGCTTAACTTATAAGTACATAAACCTAGCCATCATAGACTATTTATCTTTAACCATATTTGGATACCGCCATGACTACTAACAAAACAGTTGGCTCACATATTCCTTCAGTATTACAGCGTATCGTTGCTACCAAACACGATGAAGTTGCTGCTGCTCGTAATCTGTTATCACTTGAGGACTTACAAGTAAAAGTCGCGGCAGATAAACAACCTCGTCGCGGTTTTGCCAGTGCCCTGCGCGTCGCTGATATCGGTATTATTGCTGAGATAAAAAAAGCCTCACCTTCTAAAGGTATTATCAATCACAACTTTGCGCCGGCTTTATTTGCTAAGCAGTATGAACAATCAGGCGCAAGCTGTCTGTCTGTATTAACAGATCGCGATTACTTCCAAGGTGATGATAGCTACTTGGTCCAAGCACGTGAAGCTTGTGATCTGCCGATATTACGTAAAGACTTTATGATTGATGTCTATCAGATTTATCAGTCATATTTACTTGGTGCAGATTGTATATTACTGATTATGGCGTGCCTTGATGACGTACAGGCGAAAGAGCTACATGCGCTTAGCATCGAGCTTGGTATGGATGTGTTGATAGAAGTGCATACGGCAGAAGAGCTTGAACGTGCCCTACAACTGCCACATTCAGAGCACAATATCTACGGTATCAATAACCGTGACTTAAATACCTTTGATGTGGATTTGCAGACGACACTTGATTTAAAGAACGCCCTATTACGCGAGCTTGCTATTGATGATGCATTTTCTGCTAACCCTAATGATAGCTTGCTACGACCGCTCATCGTAACCGAAAGTGGCATTCACAGCAGTAACGATATCCGCATGATGCTAAGCCATAATATTCAGCACTTTTTAATCGGGGAACAATTTATGAAAACCGATCATCCTGGACAAGCATTACAATCCTTACTTGCGAGCGTCGCAGCACAGGCGTAAAGTAAGTGAGATAGTTTAGATAAAGCCAATATGAAAATAATCATTATCTTTATTACTTACTCAATTAATCATTTATTCACTAACCAACGATACATTAATTATTATGTCAAACTCTCTATTTTCAAAAGAAATGCAAGACCAACTTAAAGAGCTTAAAGGTCAATTGAGTAAAGGTCGTGATACCGTGTCACCTGATGGCGACGACGGTAAGCCCACTGAGCCTGTCTCGCTATTGACTCAAAAGCAAGTTAAAAAAACCGTCAAACAGATGGATAGCGAACATATTGATGATGATAAAGTCTTGTTCATGCAAGCAATGAATGGTGTCAATCAACTCGACGATAAAAACGTACGTTCACCTGCCAATGCCGCAAAAGCCAAAAAGCCTGATGCAGCGACACTGTCTAAACGTGCAGCCGCTCAAGGTGGCGAAGCAAGCGACTTGGGCGCTGGTTTATCAGATATGCAGGCTTTATTGAACCCTGTTGCTGGTGAAGCCTACTTATCTTATAAAAACCCTACCTTACAAAACAAAATTTTTACCCAGCTCAAACAAGGTAAATTACGTTGGTATGATGCTGTAGATATTCATGGCTGCACTATTGAAGAAGCACGTGTAGCAATGACTCAATTACTCAGCCAAGCAAAGCAAAACAATGAAACATCGGTAAAAATCGTCCATGGTAAAGGTAGTGAGGCGATTCTAAAAACTTGCGTCAACGGTTGGTTACGTCAATTACCAGAAGTGTTGGCATTTTGCTCAGCCCCGCCAAAAGATGGTGGCAATGGCGCTGTATTGGTATTATTAAAAAAGAATAAACCTGATAGCGAATAAGCTCTTTGGTTTAGGAACAAAAAAGGACTGCAAATAAGCAGTCTTTTTTTATAGCTGTATTTAACCTATATTCAGTAGGTAAATTTAATTATTTAGGACAAGTCTCTCATGGACGTACAAAATACTGAGATAATAAAAACCGTTAAAAGTCTTAAAAACATCGAAACCGTTAAAACAATTGAAAATAATAAACACCTAAAACTTCACATCGAGGCACTTATTGCTATTGAACCAAAATTTGCTTCTATTTATGAGCAAGTAGGTGCTCCAGACTTAAGACGTAATACTGGCGGCTTTGAGCAGCTAATGAGAGCGATAGTTGGTCAACAGCTATCTGTAGCGGCGGCTTCCAGCATTTGGAAAAAACTGCTTGATGCTAACCTCACCTCACCGCAAACGATTATTCAGGTAGAAGAGGATATATTGCGAACACAAGGGTTATCTAAGCAAAAAATTCGTTATACGCGCTCATTGGTTGAGCATGATATCGACTTTGAAGCATTAACCACCATAAGTGATAAAGAAGTACTTGAGATACTCACTGCCGTCGTTGGTATTGGCTGTTGGACGGCTGAAATGTACTTATTATTCTCTTTAGGACGAGCTGATGTACTCGCGGTCGATGACTTGGCGATTAAAGTCGCAGCGATGGATTTGCTAGGTCTAGCAGAACGTCCAACACCAAAACAATTAAAAATGGCGACCAAAGATTGGTCGCCACATCGGAGTGCTGCTAGTTTACTACTATGGTCACATTACGGCTGGCTAAATAATAGAAAAGCAGTGCCTTTATAATAGGTTATCTTATTAAATGCTTCATATCTTAGGGAATCTAAAGCTCTTTTTAACCTGCTTGAACTTTAGTTTTGCTAAATTATACCCACGATTTTTATGAATGCGTTTGTATCTATTGTCGATCATATCCTTTTTTAAGCCATCTTTGGGTTTATCTGCGGTCTGCTCATCATCAACAGCATTCACATCTTTGCTTAAATTAACGGCTTCAGGCTTATCATCAGCAGCATTTTTTTTATCAGCTTTCTTGTCAACCGTCTCGCCTTCTTTACTTTCATGATCTAATTCAGCCTGAAGCTCTGGTTGCTTAACAATCAGCTGCTGTGTTGGCAGGGCATGCTCTACATCATACTTTCTAACTTGCATTAATAGATCAACGAATAACACATCTTGTTTTTCATAAAATTCGATGATACCAGTGGCATTGATATAGGCTTGCAATTGAATAATATAACAATCTTGACGCAACTCTAAAATATTGACTTGGTTCCATTCTTGATTGGTTAATTCATGCTCATCCAAAAACGTATCCAAATGCTTTACCATTTTAAACACAACATCGATATCAGCGGTACGCTTGATATATAGCTGATGCAAAAAGCGGAACATATCACGCGAGGTAAAGTTTTCAATTTGCATCGATGAAAAATCACCATTAGGTACTGTGACGATAGTGCGAGTCAAAGTACGCACGCGCGATGAGCGAATACCAATATCGATGACGGTGCCTTCATAGGTACCAAACTTGCAATAATCACCGATACGTACGGGCGAATCTGCCACTACTACCACACTACCGACTAAGTTTTCGATGGTCTTTTGCGCACCTAATGCTAACGCTAAACCACCGACACCTAATGCCGCAATACCCGTCGTTAAGTCAAAGCCCAAGTTACCAAAAGTGACGATGACTGCAAATATCAATAACAGTGCTTTGACGACTTTGCGTAGTAGCCCCAAAATTGAGACCCGTTCAGTATAGTTTTTCTTATAGCTTAAGTTCACTGCACGGGTAAATAATGCATCGATAATGCGTAATAACAACCACGTTATCGCCACCCACGAAGCAATCTCAGCGAAACGGTTGACAGGCTCGCGCAGGGTCACTGACACGCCCGCATAAACCATCACCTCAGATAAAATCAGCGCCATAATCACCACCGCTAACGGCAATATCACTTTATCTGGCAATGGTAGCGGCACATCACGGACACGAGGGTAAGTGATTTCTAATAAATGATACAGTAGCCATACTGCGATGTAGGTGAACAAAAAACTACTAATAGTCATCATTAAAGCGGCTACCAAATCAGCCAACTGATAACCAAAAAGCTTTTTGCCTTCTAAAGAATCAATGGTATAACGAGAAACCAAAGTCGGCTCATAGTTCTCTATCGCCTCTGGTATTGAGCTGAGTGTATCGGTAGAAAACTGCCAATATTGCTCACCTTCTTTTGACACCACTCTTTCAAGTAATAGAGGAATGCTGGCATCACTGACTTTGATGACACCTACATTTTCTTGGCTTGGCGGTAGCTGATCGGTCAAATTGCCTTCAGGCGTATTATTAATCTGTAGATCAGCCTGAAAACGACCACCTGCATCGAGAGCTTGCTTGAACTGTCGTACAATGGTTGTGGGATTATCAGATTTAGATAGGTTTAAGTAATTACTCGCCAGCAAATAATCATTTTCCCCCAATGCTGCAATAAATCCTTGCACCGTATGCCGAGGCGTATCGCGTCCGAATGAATCAGGTATCGATGTGCCATCCCCTTCCTCAGTCTTAGTCCCACCCACACCCAGTATGCTCGTCTCAGCTGCCAACGCACTAGGCTGCGAGAGAACACTAAGTGCCATAGCAACGAGTAGTGTTATCACGATTAATGGTAATTTCATCAATGACATCGATAAAGATGGCACGGTAGTGGTATTCAGACGATGTTTAATAAACAAAACAAACCTCATGGCTTTATGAATGGCATAACGAAAAACGGGGAAAATCTGCCTTATAATAACAATTATGATGATCAAAAATATCGCTAGTGAACAAAAAAATGATAAATAGCTTGTCCCTTGCTTAAAACACTCAAAGATAGCCAATAGTGAATAATATTCACCCTATAATGAATAAACATTAGGTGAAAGTGGTTTATAAATGAGGTTCTTTTGTAGATAATAACGCCATGTATTTTATTTATTACTTTTTGTAATTTTTGGCTGCTCAGATTTCACTTCTGTAACTTCTTTATTTGATTAATTTGGAATTCAACATGGTTTTATCACGTTCATCTTCAACCACTTATCTTCGGTTGTGTATTTTAAGCGCATTTGGCGCATTTGCTATGAGCGCTAACGCCGCTACTGACGTCAATGTCATCAGTGATAGCGAGCTACCACAAGTTGAGCTTGATAAAATTGTAGTCACCGCCACTCGTACACCGACTAAAACCAGCAATGTCATTGCTCAAACTCGCGTAATTGATCAAGAAGATTTGAAACGCTTCCAAGGTCAAAATGCCCTTGATATCATCAAACGTCAGCCAGGTATCAGTCATTATACTAATGGCGGGCCTGGTACCACATCAAACTTTTATATGCGTGGATATGATAATAAGCAAATATTGGTGCTTATTGATGGGGTACGCTATAGCTCAATTAGTGCTGGTGGCGCAACATTAAGCTTACTGCCTGCTGATCAAATCGATCGTATTGAAATATTATATGGTGCTTCTGGCTCTAGTATTTATGGTTCAGACGCAATCGGCGGCGTGATTCAAGTGTTTACTAAAGGCTCAAACATTGAAAAGAGTCAGGTTTCTATTACTGCAGGTGTAGGCTCACATAACGAATATCTATATGGCGCTAGTGCTCAACTTAACAGTGGCAATGGCACGACAATGAGCTTATCAGCCAGCCATAATGAGACGGATGGCATCAATGCAACCTTACCAAATGCCTATGGTTATAATAGCGATGATGACGGCTTTAAAAGCGATAACGTTAGCTTAGCGTTAACTCAGCGTATCAATGAGCAATGGTTAACCGGTGCAAGCGCCTTATATAGCAAATCGACCACAGATTATGACGATGGTGCAGCAAACGCCTATTCAAAACAAGAAAACGGTTCTGCGCAAGCGTTTGTTGATTGGCGTTATATGCCTGGTTCTTCTGTCAAATTACAGTATGGTCATTCTATTGATAAGAGTGATAACTACGGTAGCTTCCCTGGTGTTTTTGATACCAAACAAAATCAAGTTAGCCTAGTAGGTCAGCATAAGTTTCAAGTTGGTCAAGGCATATATGGTCTTGAATACCTTAACCAAGGGCTTAATAGTACTGCCTATACCGTTGATGACCGTGACGTGAAAAGCGCATTCTTAGGCTACCTATTGGCCAACAATCAATTCGATGCTCAAGCCAACGTGCGCTTTGATGACAACTCACAATATGGTGGTGAGACGACTTACAACCTAGGTGGTGCCTATCACATTAATCCTAACCTACGCGCTGGTGCCAACTACGCCAAAGGCTTTCGTGCGCCTACTTTTAATGACTTATACTATCCGGGTTCAGGTAATACTAATTTGAAACCTGAAACCAGCGATAACTATGAAGCTTTTGTTGAATACGATACTGTATTACAGTCGACACGTCTAACAGGCTATAACAACAAAGTTGATGATTTAATTGGCTATGTTGCAAAACCTACACCTGGCAATCCTTGGGACGGTAGCAGTGAAAACGTTGATAGAGCTAAAATTGAAGGTATTACCTTAACTTCAGATTGGGTTGTTGATAGCTATTTATTTGGTGGTAGCTATGACTATCAACAAGCAAAAAATGCCAGTGGCGGTGCGAGCGATGGTAATTTCCTTGCCATTCGTCCTGAACATAAAGGTCTGGTATATGCAGGCTACCGCTTACCAAGCTTAGATGTTCGTGCAGAATACCAATATGTTGGTGATTATTATAGTGGTGTCGCTAATACAGACTCACAGTTAGTCGATTCTTACGGTTTATTGAATATCAGTGGTAACTATAAACTCACTGATAATCTATCTATGACTGCTCGTTTAAATAATATTGCGAATAAAAAATATATTACTCTACCGGGTTATAATACTGATGGTATTAACTTCTTCACTTCTTTAACCTATAATTGGTTCTAGGGTGATTTAGAATCACACTGAACTGGTATTCATTTAAATGAGAAAAGGTCATCCAACGATGGCCTTTTTTATGGATGTCAATCACATAAAACGATATTGCGTGTCATCACTACTTACCATTTATATCAGTCAATAGGTGACAAATTACACATCATCTATTACAATATTCACCCTCCGAGAGGTGTTGCACCATAATATCTGATCTTGCAAATAGGCTTTAGAGCCATGCTAATCAGTGGTTATGTTAGGCTCGGCAACTGTTGAATAGTCTTTCTCATGATTGTTGACAGCGCAAATAACGGCACCTGCGTTATTATTCTTTTTATCATACATTAACCACTGATAGGAGCATATTATGGACGCAGTGTCTAACACCCCATCTGCCCATACGATCGACCCCTCTTTCACTGACTATAAAGTCGCTGACATCAGCCTAGCTGATTACGGCCGCCGTGAAATCACCCTTGCCGAAGCTGAAATGCCTGCTCTAATGGGTTTGCGTCGTCGCTACGAAGCCGATCAACCGCTTAAAGGCGCAAAAATCGCTGGCTGTATCCACATGACCATCCAAACTGCCGTACTTATCGAGACACTAGTCGCGTTAGGTGCTGAAGTACGCTGGACATCATGTAACATCTTCTCAACTCAAGACCATGCTGCTGCTGCGATTGCTGCTGCTGGTATCTCTGTTTACGCTTGGAAAGGCGAAACCGAAGAGGAGTACGAATGGTGCTTACGTCAACAAATCCACGTTGGCGGTGAAGAATCAGGTCAGCTTTGGGATGCTAACTTAATCTTAGATGACGGCGGTGATTTGACTGCTTTGATTCATAACGATTATGCCGAGCTTCTTGATAACATCCATGGTATCTCAGAAGAAACCACCACTGGTGTCCATCGCTTGGTTGAGATGCTTGGTAAAGGTACGCTTAAAGTACCCGCTATCAACGTTAATGACGCGGTTACTAAATCTAAAAATGACAACAAATACGGCTGCCGTCATAGCTTAAATGACGCTATCAAACGTGCAACTGACATGTTCCTTGCTGGTCGTCGCGCTCTGGTTATCGGTTATGGCGATGTTGGTAAAGGTTCTACGCAGAGCTTACGTCAAGAAGGTATGATTGTACGTGTGTCAGAAGTCGATCCTATCTGTGCCATGCAGGCTTGTATGGATGGCTTTGAAGTATTGTCACCTTATATCAACGGCGATAACACTGGCGGCGCAGAAAACATCAACACGCGTCTGTTAGAAGATACCGACATGATTGTTACCACGACTGGTAACTACCATGTGTGTGACAGACATATGCTAGCAGCCCTTAAGCCTGGTGCAGTCGTTTGTAACATCGGTCACTTTGATACTGAAATCGACACCCAATTCATGCGTGATAACTGGCGCTGGGTTGAGATTAAGCCACAAGTGCATCAAATCTTCCGTTCAGACGACGAAAATGATTACTTGATTTTGCTTGCTGAAGGTCGTTTGGTGAATTTGGGTAATGCTACTGGTCATCCATCACGCGTGATGGACGGCTCATTTGCTAACCAAGTATTGGCGCAAATGTATCTGTATGAAGAAAAATTTGCTGACTTGCCAGCTGATACACGTACTGAAAACTTATACGTCAAAGTGTTACCGAAAAAGCTAGACGAAGAAGTTGCCGCTGCGATGGTTGCTGGCTTTAATGGTACGCTAACCAAGTTGACTGAAAAACAAGCTGAGTATTTAGGCGTACCTGTTGAAGGTCCATTTAAGCCTGACGCTTATAAATACTAAAAGGAGCCAGACTGTGACTAAGCCTGCTTTCTCCTTTGAGTTTTTCCCAGCCAAAACCGAGCAAGGACACGAAAAGCTCCTCAGCACTTATGATGAGCTGAATAAGCTGTCACCTGCGTACTTTTCGGTGACCTATGGTGCTGGTGGTTCAACTCGTAGCCGCACTTTAGATATTGTCCAAGCCTTATGCGCGCGCGGTGAGACTGATATTGCACCGCATATGTCTTGTATTGGCGATGATAAAAGTGAAATTGCCGAGTTACTTGAGCATTACAAAAGCTTGGGCATCAAACGCTTGGTCGCATTACGTGGCGATTTGCCTTCGGGTCAAGTAGGCATGGGTGAGCTGCCGTTTGCATTAGATTTGGTCAAGTTCATCCGTGAGCATTCGGGCGATCATTTCCATATCGAAGTAGCCGCCTATCCTGAGATGCATCCACAAGCGCGTAGCTTTAAGCTTGATGTCGACAACTTGGTCAATAAATATCAAGCTGGCGCCAATGCTTCGATTACCCAGTTTTTCTACAATGCTGATAGCTACTTGTATCTGCGCGAGAGCTTAGAAAAACGCGGTATTGATACTGTAGCACAGCCATTGGTTGCTGGCATTATGCCCATCACCAACTCTAGCAATCTGATGCGTTTTGCTGACAGCTGTGGCGCCGATATCCCACGTTATGTGCGTAAGCAGTTGGCTGACTTTGGTGATGATAGTAAGGCGATTCGCGAGTTTGGCTTTGAAGTGGTCTACCGTTTATGCGAGCGTTTAATTAGCGAGGGCGTACCTGCCATGCATTTTTATAGCATGAATAAGGTTGAGCCAAACAAGCGCTTAGTCCAAGCCTTAGGCTTGATTGCTTAAATATTTACCGAATGTATTACTTAATGACTGGCGTTCCTAGGAGCGCCAGTCTTTTTTGGTATGGGAATTGCAGTTATGCGAATTCCATTATTGACAATCCCTTTACCCACTCAAATGATATTCTGCTAAGATATTGAAAAATATCATAACACCTATTATAGGAATAAGTAATTTTGCGACGTTTCTTTTATGCCACCAATAGCAACATTAGTAATGACGTTACCAATGAAAATGAAAAGGCTGCGACCTACCCTCAGCTTAGCACCTTACCTATCGGTGCCAGCGTCGAATTAACCGAAAGCATCGTCCATCATTGGTGCCGTGTATTACGCGCTAATATTGGCGATAAAGGGATTTTGTTTGACGGTTTCGGCGGTGAATATCAGGTACAGCTACAAACCATCAGCAAAAAACACGCCACTGCAACGCTATTGGCTCATGTAGATACTGACCGCAATGCCGCTGTATTGACGAAAATTGGACTGGTCATAAGTCGCGGTGAGCGAATGGATTACGCCATTCAAAAATCCACTGAGCTTGGTGTGACTGCCATTCAATTGCTGAGCAGCCATCATGGCGAGGTCAATCTAAAACCTGCCCAAGTAGAGAAAAAACTGGCACAGTGGCAGCAAGTCGCCATCGCCGCCTGTGAGCAATGCGGTCTTAACCGTCCACCGCTTATTATCGCGCCATTATCGATTGATGACTGGCTATTAAATGTAGCAGCAAACGAAAAAGCAAACGAAAAAGAAATGGTCGTCAGCCCTATGGTGGCTGAGCTAAGTAAAGATGCTTATTATCAAGCATTACAGCGGCCTGCCGATTTACGTCTGCAACTGAGTGTCCCAGCAGCAGGACAGCCGCTGATGCCTGAAGCCCTGCCTGTCGTCTTAAAGCAACATGCGCCTTATATCGAATTATTAATCGGACCTGAAGGCGGGCTTAGCGCTGATGAATGCGCCAAAGCTGCGGATGTGCGTTTTGCACCTTGGCAAATTGGCCCACGGGTTCTGCGCACTGAAACCGCGCCCGTGGTTGCACTGGCGACATTGTCGGCATTGGCAACTATGCATGCTTTAAATCAATAGTGGCCAAACTGTTCACCATTACCAAGCCCATTTATTATTTAATTTCGATGTTATGAGTCCATTATGAGCGCATTCACCCCTATGCCAATATCAGATAAACAGCAACTATTGGTCAAATTGTGCGAGCAATTTGAAGACGCCATATTCATATTGGACGAAAAATTACGCTATTTATCCGTCAATGCTAACTATGAGCTGATGCTTGGCTATACAGAAAAATTTTTGCTTGGGCGTCCACTTGGGATATATGCTGCTGAGTTTTTGTCAGAAGATGAACAGGCAGTGCTCAAAAATCTGATTAACAGCTTGGACAGTACAGGATTTTGTGAAATTGACTTTTCAATGGCAAACCGCTACGGGCAAGTCATCGACTGCCATATCACCTACCGCAAAATTTATCTAGAAGATACCCCTTATTACGTCGGTACCATTCGTGATATGGCGACGCTTGCTAAAAACAGAAAAAAGGTGGTGCACCTGCTGAATTATGACCAGCTGACCGGACTACCGAACCGTAAAGTGTTTTTAAGTCAAACCAGTGAATTGTTGTTAGACAGCTATCAAGAAGTGGTCGTGGTACGCCTAAACATTGACCGTTATCGCAACCTTGCCAGTCTATTGGGACCGGATGCAATCAATACCCTAGTAGAAAATTTCGTCTTACGTATTACTGAGCTTGCGCTTGATAATTTACGCTGTTTTTCCCATTTTGGCGGTGATGACTTTGCCTTATTGTTTGAATGTAATGATGCCAATATGGTGCGCCATCAGTTAGACAGCTTAATGCAAATGTGCGAGCGCCCTTTCTTCTTAAATGGCAACACGGCAAAAGGCACCGAGGTCTATTGCCATATTTCTGTCGGGGTAAGCTATTTTCCTGAAAATGGTAATGAATTTATCGGCCTGTTGACCAAAGCCGAAAAAGCTTTGAATTATGTCAAACAGCAGGGTGGCGATGATGTATGTTGGTATCATAAAGCCATAAATGAGGTCAATGCGCATAATATACAGCTAGAATCTGAGCTGAGAGCTGCCACCAATGCAGGGCAATTTGTACCCTATTATCAACCTAAATTTGCCTTAGACACAGGCATGATTACCGGTTTTGAGGCGTTAGTACGCTGGCAACACCCTAGCCGCGGTTTGCTAAAACCCATTGATTTTATCGATGCCATCATTTCTCATAAACTATCGCTTGAGTTATTTTCGCAAATGGCGGTTCAAATCGCCGAGCAGCTAACAATTTGGCAAGGTTTGGGCTTTGATCAACACATCTGTATCAATGCTGATGCCGCTGAATTTAGCCATCCTGATTTTTTTGATATGGTCAGTAACTTGCTAATAGAGCATGATATTGCCGCCCACCAACTGCATATTGAAGTGACAGAATCTTCTTTAATACAGCGCCATGCCAATGTCAAAAAGCAGCTTAACTTACTCAAGGAGCTCGGCATCTGTCTGGCACTTGATGACTTTGGTACCGGTTATGCCTCATTGAGTTACTTACAAGAGTACCCTTTTGACTTTATTAAAATTGATAAAAGCTTTATCTCCAAAATCACAGATGACCGTACACAGCGCGCGATTGTCAAAGCGATTTTGGATTTAGCGGAGGCACTTGATATGCAGGTTATCGCCGAAGGCATCGAAACTGAGCAGCAGCGTGATTTACTCTTAGACATGGGTTGCCAGTACGGGCAAGGCTATTGGTTTGGTAAACCTATGACGGCTGAGCAAGCAACCGTGCTATTAACGCAGCAACATTTGTCCAAAAACAATCCTTCTTAACACTGTCCAATAAAAGTAGATTGATAGCATTTTCATAGAGTTATTGCGCGGCGCTTTATTCTGTAAGGTCGATGATATATAGGATGCAAGACAGGTTGATGACTTATCAGTATTGTCACCAAACTTGTATATTTGCCACTGAACGCCTATCTTTTACCAAGAATTTACGAATACAGTCATAATTCTTTTTACTCTTCTCAATCTATTTCATATGATCGGTGTCATTGTTTGTTATTTATGCAGACAGATTTCATACCAGTAATTGGCTGGCGACTCAGACTTAACTAATCACAGTCAATGATAGTCGCCGCCTTACTGCCGGTCGCACCTTAAAAAAGGACAGGAAGTTATGCAATACAAAGCGCCCCTACGTGATATCCAATTCGTGATGCATGAGTTACTTGACAGCGAAAGTCACTATAAAACCTTGCCGGCGTTCCAAGAAGCGGATCGTGAGTTGATGGACAGTCTGTTTGAGATGGCGGCAAGCTTTGCTGAAAATGAGCTGTCACCATTGAACCAAAGCGGTGATGCTGAAGGCTGTAAATTTGACAACGGCACTGTTACCACGCCAAAAGGTTTTAAAGAAGCGTATAAAGCCTATTGTGAGCTTGGCTTCCCAGCTTTATCTGCTGAAGAAGAATTCGGTGGTCAAAACATGCCGTTCTCATTATCAACGGTCATCAATGAGATGGTTGGTACCGCGAACTGGTCGTTTTCTATGTACCCCGGCCTATCTCATGGCGCTATCCAAACCATCGAACACCATGGTACGGATGAGCAAAAACAAACCTACCTAGAAAAAATGGTCACCGGTGAATGGTCAGGTACCATGTGCTTGACTGAAGCACATGCAGGTTCTGATTTGGGTATTATCCGCACCAAAGCTGTACCTAACGATGATGGCAGTTATAGCATTACCGGTCAGAAAATCTTTATCTCAGCCGGTGAGCATGATTTAACGGACAACATTATCCATATCTGTTTGGCTCGCTTACCAGGCGCACCAGCTGGCACCAAAGGCATCTCGTTGTTTATCGTTCCTAAGATATTGGTCAACGAAGACAACAGCCTAGGCGCAAAGAATAGCGTCGTTTGTGGTTCTATCGAGCACAAAATGGGTATTAAAGCCTCAGCGACTTGTGTAATGAATTTCGATGGCGCCAAAGGTTACCTCATTGGCCCAGAAAACCGTGGCCTACAGTGCATGTTTACCTTTATGAACGTGGCCCGTATTGGTACAGCAGTTCAAGGCTTAACGGCTGCAGAGTATGCGTTCCAAGGCTCGCTAACTTATGCTAAAGACCGTCTAGCGATGCGCTCACTATCAGGTGCTAAAGCGCCAGAAAAAGTCGCTGACCCTATCATTGTGCATCCAGCCGTTCGTAACATGCTATTGACCGAAAAAGCCTTTGCAGAAGGTGGTCGTGCCTTGGTTTATTACCTCTCACATTTTGCCGATACCGTGGCAAAAGGCGAAGGCGATAACCTGAAGTTTGCTGACCAAATGCTGTCATTATTGACGCCGATTGCTAAAGCATTCTTGACTGAGACTGGTCTAGAAGCAGCCAACCATGGCGTGCAAGTTTATGGTGGTCATGGCTTTATCAGCGAATGGGGCATGGAACAAAACGTCCGTGATACGCGTATTGCTTGTTTATACGAAGGTACCACTGAAATCCAAGCGCTCGATCTATTAGGTCGTAAAGTATTGGGTTCACAAGGTAAACTGCTTGCCAACTTTATCAAAATTATCCAAACATTCTGCGAAGAAAATAAAGAAAATGACGCGATGGGTCAGTTCATCCGCCCACTTGCCAAGCATCTTAAAGAATGGAGCGATTTGACTGCCCGTATCGGCATGCAAGCGACTGAAAACCCTGATGCGGTTGGCGGCGCGGCTGTTGATTACTTATACTTCAGCGGTTATGTGACCCTAGCTTACTTATGGGCTCGTATGGCATTAGTTGCACAAACTGAAATCGCTAATGGTAGCAGCGAGCAAGCATTCTACGATGCCAAAGTAAAAACCGCACAATTCTACTTTGCGAAGTTATTGCCACGTACCACCACACACGTACAGCGCATCAGCACTGGTGTTGAGCCGTACATGACGATGGACGTTGATCAATTTGCCTTTTAATGAAAACGGCTAGTAATTAACACGGCTAGTTTTTGCGGAAATTGACGACGCTGTAATTAATAATGCTTGTATGAGTAATAAATAGATTAAAGCTATTTTTATTGCTTAGGTGTTATACAATAAAGCGGCGTTGATGTAGATGTTAATATGTAGGTCCTATCGGCAACATACTTAGGTGTGTTGCCGATTTTCTTAGCTAATCTACCAAACTGATTTTTTGACTAAAAATTGACGCAGACAAAACAGCGACTCTGCCCATTAAACTATTTTTGGTGTACGCATAATTCACGAACAAATACACCCGTGCGCAAGCTAATTTGCTAAACTTTAATAATGAATATTAAGCCCAACTCAAAAGATCTCTTATAAATTTGTTCAACTCACTTTTATTTATTTGAACCAAAGGAATGTTTATGGCTGTTTATAATGCCCCTCTTAATGACATGCGCTTTATCTTAAATGATGTATTTAACGCGCCTAAATTTTGGCAAAATAACGAGAATCTTGCTCATGTCGATATGGAAACGGTCGATATGATTTTGGAAGAAATGGCAAAACTGACAAAAAACGTTTTGTTACCTATCAACCGTAGCGGTGATGAAGAAGGCGCAACCTTCCAAGGTGATGGCGTTGTTACGACTCCAACTGGCTTTAAAGAAGCTTATAAGCAGTATGCTGAATCTGGCTGGGTCGGCTTAAGTGGTAATTCTGAATACGGTGGTCAAGGTTTCCCAAAAATGGTGACCATGCTAACTGAAGAAATGGTTTTTACCGCCAACCAATCATTTGCTCTCTACCCTAACCTAACCGTTGGCGCAACACTGTGCCTAAACGCGGCTGCCTCTGAAGAGCAAAAGCAAACTTACTTAGAGAAAATGTACAACGGCGAATGGGCTGGCACCATGTGCTTGACAGAGCCACATGCTGGTACTGACTTAGGTATCATCAAAACCAAAGCTATTCCTAATGATGATGGCAGCTATGATATCTCTGGTACCAAAATCTTTATCACTGGCGGTGAGCATGACCTAACTGACAATATCATTCATCTGGTACTCGCAAAAACCCCTAACGCGCCAGAAGGCTCAAAAGGTATCTCACTATTTGTCGTACCGAAATTCTTGGTCAATGAAGATGGCAGCTTAGGCGAGCGCAACACCTTAGCAGTCGGCTCTATCGAGCATAAAATGGGTATCAAAGCCTCAGCCACTTGTGTCATGAACTTTGACAGCGCCAAAGGCTGGATGGTTGGTGCCGAAAACACTGGTCTGTCATCAATGTTCATTATGATGAACTATGAGCGTGTCACCATGGGTCTACAAGGGCTTGGTGGTTCTGAGCTTGCTTATCAAAATGCGGCGTTATATGCCAATGACCGTGGTCAAGGTCGTAGCGATACCCAACTGCAAAGCCCAGAAAAACCAGCGGATGCCATCATTCATCATGCCGATGTACGCCGTATGCTATTGAATGCCAAAGCCAACACTGAAGCGTCACGCTGCTTTGCGATGTACGTTGCCAAAAACCTTGATGAAGAGAAGTTTAGTACCGATCCAGAGGCCGCTCAAGCTGCTGCCGCACGTGTTGCACTATTGACGCCCGTGGCTAAAGCATTCTTGACTGACAAAGCATTAGAAGCCACTATTGATTGCCAGCAAGTATTTGGCGGTCATGGCTATATACGTGAATGGGGTATGGAGCAAATCGTTCGTGATACGCGTATCGCCCAGATCTATGAAGGTACCAATGGTATTCAAGCACTTGATTTACTAGGTCGTAAAGTGGCGAAAAATAACGGCAAATACGTTACCCATTTCTTAGGTGAAATTCGTGATTTTGTCAATAATATGCAAGCAGAGCACGGTATCAAGCAAGCGACGCTAGATGCTGCTGATACAATTGAAGCACTAACCACAACGGTGCTAAATAATATTGGTGAGCGTAAGAATGAAATTAATGGCTGTGCCGTTGACTACATGCATGCCTTTGGTTACCTAGCCTACTCGTATATGTTTGCGTTGATGGTTGAAGCAGCTGATGGTAAAGAAGGTGATTTTTACACCAATAAAGCCAAGCTTGCTGATTATTTCGTTGGTCGTATCTTGCCACGTATCGATGCCCATGCTCAGATGGTTCAAGCTGGTAGTGATCCGATGATGAACTTTGACCTGAATTACTTTGACGTACCTGCTAGCTAATTGGTTACTTTTATAATAAAGTAAGCCCTGCCGCACTATGATAAAGGGACAGTCACGCTACTGTCCCTTTTTTACGTCTAACATATTGTTTTTAAAAGCAATTATATAAACCTTTACATATTTGGTAGCCGTTTTGGTAGCCATTAGCTTTATTTTTTGGCTATTGGTAGTTAAAACCTTAACATTACTTAACAGGCTAAACCTTAAAAACAGTCGTTTAAGTTTCAACATTCCTCAACATGCCAGCAAGTGAAAACCATAATAATTGATAACAAGCTCATAGGCTCTAACTTAGCTTAGCTAACTTTGTACCATATCAAGGTTAAAACGCTGTAGCGGCTAAATGAGGCGGTATAGATAACGTGTTAAGGCTCATATCATTGGTTAGTAACTCAATGTCCACTTGTCTGCCTCGTTACCTGTCGCAAAAGTCCCTTATGCTGCCTCATGTTACTTGTCTTGAAACTATCCAGCATGGGCAAAATATGCCCCGTGCGCGTACTGTTCCATAAACTACCCCTTAACGTGTCCAACAATTCATTTTTAGCCCCTGCTTAAGATGTCCGAAAATTAACCCTTTTTATGGACTCCAAGTATTATTTTGACGGCTCTTTTTATGGACTCAAGAAAGTCCCCCTTAAGATGTCCAAAAACTATCCAAGTCCTTTTAAAGCAGTCCGAAAAACTACCCCTTTATGGACTCCGAAAACTCCTTTTTTATATTGCTCAAAAACCCTGTAATTGGTGTTTGCCTCGCGTACGCGCGCGATACTTGTACAGAAACTAGCTAGCCCCTTATGATGCATAGCTTTGTGATACTAGCAATGATGAGGGGCTGCCTTGCAAAATGTTAGCATTTGTCAACATTGGGCGGCGTGTGATTTGGTTTTGAATGTACGGTTTTATTAGGTTTTGAATAACAAGTTTTGACAAGTCGGCGGCTGTATTAATCGGTTTTGAATGTACGGTTTTATACGGTTCTAACCTTTTGGTAATCATGGGGTGGTAGGTGCTGCCAGTAATGAAATGAATGTGAGGTTTTGTGAGGTTCTAACGTGTCCGAAAACTAGCCGTAATCTTGCCGTTGTTCTCATGCTCGTACTTGTTAAGAAACTACCCTTTGATATGCGATATAACCAAAATAGGATTTATCCATAATCCGCTACAACCCTCCTATAATTCAACCCTAAAACCGCCTTGTAACCTATGACTGATAACCGTTTTCGGCTCATTCACTTTTTGGCAGTTCGTAGCGGAATAGTTAACTTAAACCACGTTTAATACGCCCAGTTTTGAGCCTATCTATTTTGTTTGACGGCTCTATGCTGTTTTAGTGAGGCTATAACGCTGTAGGCTAATGATGGTCATGCTTTGCGGTAGCACTTACCCCATTGGGGGTTGTGCAATCGGTAAAAGATGGTAAAAGTAATTCCACTTTTCGACTATACAAAACTATACTTTGTGACGGTCTGCAAATTGATTTTGAATGTTAGGTTTTATTAGGTTTTGGATATTGGGTTTTGCTGGGTTCTACGATGTCCGAAAATTACCCTTTGCATGAGATAGGCGCAAAACTGCTCGCATCAAAAAACTAGGGGTAACCTCAGGTTTTGAGTGCTGGCAATGTAAACAAATGACAACATGCTAAATCGTAGAAGTAGTTTAAAACCTTAACAATAGTTAACAGGTGATTATCTAAAACCTTAGGGTTTCCTTAGGGTATCTTTACACTATAAAAAGACGCTCATGCCTCAATTAATCATTAAATTATTGCTATTGCCTCCAACTTTGCACTGCCAAAACTGACATAACCCCCTAACAGGCACAAAAAAGACGCTATTTATTAATAACGCCCAGATATTGCACTGCCAAAACTGACGAAACTAAATAAACGCTTTGAGGTTTGGATTGATATAGTAACGCTCTGTCGGTCTGCCACCTTGCCCCGTGCTTTCCACCTGCTTATAGTTGAGCCAGTCATATTCTATGAGCACATCAAGCGCAGTCTGGACTGCCTCATCATCTGTTAAACCTTTCCAGCTTTTACGCTTTAGACTTCGAGCGGTAAAGCCATGACTTACCCAGTTGGTTTTGTCGGTTTTGTCACTTGGTTTCTTGAGCATTTCCAATATTTTCTTGGACAGCAAAGACGCTTTGAGGTGTGAATTATCAGTAATGCAGCTATACACCCTAAGCATGTGCGACTCCAGCATATCGCCCCATGCAATCGCCGCTTGTAGTGCGTCAAGGCTAACGCCTCCTAAACGTCTGCCTATCTCCACACAGTCCACCAGATGAAAGATAAGGGCTAACGCTGGTATGAGTCTGCCATACTTGAGCAAGTGCTCACTGATTACCCCGTGTTCTGCCTCATCAGCTTTGTTTTGTAGGTTGTTATACCACTCCATAAACACAGGATAAGCATTACTATCAAAGCGAAAATAAGGGCGCTTGTAGAACTCGTTAGGCTCATGTGCCCCGTAACTGACTAAGCTATCGGTGTAAAGGTTGTCCATCGACTCAAACAAGGCATAGGCGGCGTTACGGCTGTCTTTATCGACTGCTATGTCGTTCTCCTTTGCCCGTGCTATTGGGTCTGGGTAAACCATCATTTGAAAGCGTTGCATGAGTCCGTCATTGCCTAACCCTCGCATGGTTTTCTCTAAGTACATCTCTAACTTATCAGGCTGCAAGCCACCCATAACAGACAAACAATGATTTTCAATGAATAGCGAGCCGCGCCCTATTCTGTCCACCATTTCGCTGCCTGTACCGTTAAAGCCTGACAGGTAGAACGCCCTTTGTTCTTGTTCGCTGTCCTTGTCAAGACTGGCTAAAAAGCCTGACAGCTCATCACGAAACTGTAGAACGCCATTATTGTTTTGGTTCTCGATTTCTCCTAGTTTCTCCATAGTAATATTACCTACCATGTGACGGCGTGGAATGGGCACGTTGTTATCTTGAGCCTTGCTTTCAGCTATAGCGGCTGCCTTTTTGTGTAAGTCCTCGCTGGTTATAGGGTCGTCTGTGTCATCGGTTTGGATAGCGAGCTGCTTTGCCATTTTCTTGAGTGCGTCATCGTCTGCTTTTGCTTTGCTGTCATTGATGAGCTTTTGCGTTTCATGTTCTTGTTTGGCAAGGTCATGCGCCGCCCGTGCTTTGCTCGCAAGATTATCAATAGGTTTCATTGCCGCCGCTATTGATGGGCTTTTCTTACTTGAGGGCTGCCCAATAACTGCACCCCACAGGTTTGGCACTATGTCCCAGTCATCAAGGCGCTTAGGCATGATAGCCACCTTTGTGCCTATGACGCTGCCCAATGCCACAAGCAAAGGCACTGCTACAAATTCAAGCGGTACGTTGAGCCGTTCGGCGCTGTTCATTGCGTAGTTGTAAAGCGGCTCTGGTAGCATGTTTTTGGTTATGCTGGTCACGGGCGGCAAGGTGTGATTGATTGGCTTTGGCTTTGGCCAGTCTGCAAGCTCCAAGTCGATTATCTGGGTATCATCAAACGATAAGATTTCAGCATAACTTTTGCCGCATTCAAGATGAGCCATTACACCCCACGGGGCAAGAACTACTTTGACGTTGCACCCTGCAAACTGCTTTTTAACCTTGTCCTTGTGCTCAATGCTGGGCAATATCGTTACTTGGGTATCTTGTGCAAAGTGCTTTACCGTATCAAGGAACAGGTAGGGCGTTGGACTCACTGCTACTATGATTTTCTCATGTGCAAAGTGTTTAGCGAGCGTTACCCCGTCTTTGTAATTATCGACTATGACAAGCTCATAATCGCTTTGAGGTGTGCCAAGAAATAGCGCACATGATTGGCTTGTGTCAGTGACAAAGGGCAAGCCGCTATCATTGGGTGTAAAGCAAACAATACTTATTGCCTCTATAACTCTATTATGTAATATTGCTCCTACTGTGCCTGTAGTTTGCTGCCTTACTGCTCCATGTTCGCCTGTGGTCGGTGCGATGTCATGTTGAATATCTAACAAGCTATTGGGTTCTAACAGGTGATAAATATCTGTTAGCAATTTGTCGCCTTGTAATGTCTGTTCTGTCGCTGGGTTGTGGTCGCCCAGAACAGTGATTAAGCCCGTGTTGGTCGCATGGGCTTTTTGCTGTGTAGTGGTCATCTTTTACCCCCTGCTTGCGCCTGTTGAGGCTTGCGTGTGGCTCGATACTTCTTGTAGTAGCTTTTGCGCTTTGCATACTTGCGGCTTTGTTTGGGCTGTGGGTAATGCCTCATTGTTCGCCCTCCTTGTCGATGTCGTCTTGAGCCTGTGCGCGTTTGGCTGCTTGCATGATTTGATAATAGCGGCTGCCTTGCGTGTCCTTTCTTTTTTGCTCCTTGCCCTGCTTTGACTTTGCATAGGCAAGTTGAGCGTCCATAAAGGTTTTAGGGTTATCGTTATCAGTAGGCACAAGCATCTACCTTACCGAAGCCAGTTTGGGCTAAGGGTTCGTTGATAGTGTCCAGTTGGCTATAAAGCAGATTAATCCAAGTATCGGCGGCATCTTGTGACAGACGCGCTAATGCTATGGCTGCATGGGGTTCTATTTGACGGGTAGCGATAAGGTGTAGCAGTTGCCCCAAGTCATGCAAAACAGTAGCAGCGCCGTTAATGTCACATGCAATATCGGACAGCATGATAGACGGCATTAAAATTACTTCGTTATCATCGGCGGCGGTCATGTTGATGGTTTTAACTTGGCTGGCGTGGGCGGTGTTGTTTAAGTTATGCATAATTAGTTACCTTTATTTTTGTGAGTGTTTGGACGTTGACGGGTTTGCATGAGGCAATCAATAGCAGCAAAAACAAGCAAGCCATGACTGATATAAAACCGATAACGCTAAACTTGCCGCGCTTGGGTTTCTGGTTGCCACTGTGCTGCCCGTGGTCGGCTTTTAGACTGGTTCTGTTATCTTTGGTCATTTCTTACGTCCTCCACGTTGAAAGCGATTTCTGCTATGCGTGTCGATAGCCCTTTGAGTGAGTCCACTTGTCGGCTGCCTGTTGGTATTGCACAGCGTAAAGCTAGTAGTTGGTTTTCTACTTCTACTATCTCTATCAGACTATTAATAGCGGTCACATTGGCGTGCAAGGTAATGATTAGCTGGTCGATAAAATCATCAGTTATCATCAAAAAACCCTCATCTTTTAACCTGTCTATGACTTCGTTTACTAGGTCGTCATTACTCATAGTCATTCACCTTGATTTCAGGTAATAAGATAAGCCCACTCATCTGCTCGCTGACAATGCTTGCAAGTTCACTATTAGCGAGTAGGGCGGCTCTTACAGCGACTATCACGCCCTTGCTGGTATCATCATCGGTTTTGATTGCGCTAAGTGCTATTGATAGGCTTTCAGCATCGTTTGATAGGTCTTGTATGCGCTCATCAAGGACAGACAAGTAATAACTATCTACTGCCACCAAACGCGGCTCTAAAACATCATTAAACTGGGGCATGTGCCACTCCTTTGCTGTCTGCTTTGTTTACCCAATAACGACTAAAATGCTTGCCGTTTTCCTTAACCGTTTTGCTTTGGATATTCATGCCTGACTGCCTAAGCTCATGAATACATTTAGCAAGGCGCGTTATGCGATATTCAGTGATTGCTTGCCAAGACGTTATTGGCTGCCCTGTTAGCAAGTGGTCTTTGATGATTTGATTTTGAGTTGTTTTAGTCATTGCTTACGCCTCGCTGTTAGCATGTTGGCTATCAATAAATGCCAGAATGTCGCTGTTCTTAAATAGCAAGATGCCATTGACGTTTGACGGCTTGATAAACTTAGGCGGTTCAGCTTGCCACCATCTACGCAAGGTCAAAGGACTTACACCAATTAAAGCGGCGGCTTGCTTGATACGCATTTGCCCGTCTGGGTGGATTGCTGGGGGTGTCTGGACGTTATCTGTTGCTTGGGTCATGCTCTTAACTCCGTATATCTGCCATTGTTTGGCGTGGTCTGGAGTTATCAGTATGCTAGGCAGTGTATGGGGTGTAGCAATGGTGCGCCCTTAAGAAAAGGGCATGATGTGAGGGTGTGACCCTTATATTTTAGGCAATAAAAAAGCCCTGCATTTGCTGCAAGGCTCTTATGTTCTGCTCATGTTGTTATTGGTTCTGCTTGTAGCTTTTATTCAATATCAAGCCTGTTATAAATCCCTCAGCGTTCGCTATGTGCTTGGCTGCTTGGTATGAGCTGACTTGCTTGTCACTGTCTTTGCCGTACTTAAGCGGCGTTAAGTAATGCTTTGCTATGCTACTGTCGCTCATGCGCTCAACGTATTTCAATAGTAAGATTTTGCCCTCTAAGGGCTTATGCTCACATAAAATAGTTATGAGCCTTTCCACTTTTAACGCCTCATCATCGGTAATGTAGGCGGCTGTGCGTGTCTTTCTTTTCTCCACAACATGCCCACGCATTAACATAGCCATAGGGCTTTTATAACCTAGTCCATTACCGTGTGATAATGCCCAATACCCCCAAGACGCTAACAAGTTCTGCACCTCTAAATCTAAACTGATTGCCATTTCTCAATACCTCATGATTGCGTATTGAGATAGTAGCGGCGGCTCATAGGGGCTAGGCAATGGGGTAGCCCCAAAAAAAGGGGCATTGTGCTATAGGGTGGTCTTTTCTTTTAAGGGTGGCATGTGCAACTCTTTAACGGCATGTAATGGCACGGCTAACAATGTCTGTCCATTCTTTGTGTATGCAACATTCGTTATCTTTTCTATGCGTTTGCCAAGTTCTCTTGTAGGGTCAAGGTTCATTCTTTTTGCTATCAGCTCAAATTTACCAGCATGTGAAGTGATATGAGGGTGGCTTTCTTTCAGCTCCCCATCTGCATAAATCCGCTGCCATATCATCAATGCTAAATGTAGTTCAGGCGGATAAATATGCTCACTCATGTTCTGCCAGTTAAGGGGCTGGTCTGTGGTCGTAGTCTTAGCGGCTGCCAGTTCGGTATTTGCTTTATCCAACTGCTCTTTGAGTTCGTCAATTTCAGCTTGTGCATGAGCTGGCGCGTTTGTTTGTTGTTCTAACTCTAATATCTTGCTGTCTTTTCTCTTAATGACTTTAAGCAGCCCTTGAATACGTTTTATCATTTCATCAGGTGTATTAACTGGGTGCATGTCCTCATGAAAGCTCATATTATCGCTATAAATCTCATACGATTGTTTTATACGTTCGCTTTGAGGTAAATTCTTATCAATAAAATCTAGGCGCTTTCCAAAAGGAATATTAACAACATCTGGCGCGGCGGCTTGAAACTTTGAAAGCTGCTTTTCGAGTTCGGCTATTTTCTTATGTAGCTCTTTATCTTGCGCTGGCTGTGTTGTCTGTGCTTGGCTATGCCCACTTGTATTATTATCAAGCGGTGTCCGCCCCAATATTTTACAAATGTCTTGCTGGGCATTTTTAGTAAAGCTGGCGATAATATCAAAATGTTCGCCCGTCATACCATCATACATGTGCTGTAAAATATGCGGCTTGCCCCAATTCACAATATCTGTATTATTTACAAAGCCCTCTATCCTTAATAAATCCACTCTATGCCAGCAAACAGTTTCTAAGTGAGATAATCTACTTGCATAAACATCATGGGTTTCATCTTTTACGTGATTTTCTCTTAAGTACAAAAAATCCGCTATTTTCTCACCTATTTTTTCATCAAATTCAGGGTGACCATAATATATAAGCCCATTATATTCATTAAATGAATACAGCCTTATACTGAAAATATTAAGGGTTTCTAAAAACCTCAATAAATCCTTTCGCTCTATACCCTCGTTGAAACTTTCCACCATTTCTATTAATTCTATAGCTGAAATATAGTGCCCTTTTTCAAGGTCTGTTTTAAAACTGATAACCTCGCTAACATTCATAATGTACACCCTACACCCTTAAAAAAAGTAGGAGTGAGGCGGTGACAGCATAAGGGTGTAAATCGCTGTCGTTCGGTTCATGACTACCTAGCCTCACAAGTGGAATGACAGCCCTTGAGCCGTCAAAACTGGTTAAAAACTGTCTAATATGGGGGGGTTTTGTCAGTTATGGCAGTGCTGTTTTAGGCTTGTTGTTCTTTTTTATTCTTAAAATCAGCATGAATAACATTATCAAACTTGCCAGCCTTGATATTGTCTAAGTAGTTCGCCCAGTCGTTCATCATGTGAGTTCTATTATCCGAAAAATCAAAACGGCTATATGCTTTGCCGTACTTGTTAAGCATTGCATGACCTAACTGTATTTCGGTTATCAGCTCATCATAGCCCAGTCGTTCCATCAGCATAGTTTTTGCACTGGCTCTAAAACCGTGGGGGCTGTGAATGTCTTTGTAGCCTTTGCCGTTATTCATAACTGGGCTGTTCAGTAGCTTGTTAATTTCTTGGACATGATGATACTGGGCTTTTTTACGTCTAGAGTTATAGAATACATAATCATAATCGCCCGTTAATGGCTTTATTTTCTCTAATATGGCTATGGCTTGCGGTGCTAGTGGTATCACTACACTGTCCACCATATCGCCCCGTCCCTGCCCTTTCTGTGGCTCTAATATCCATTGCTTGGCGTTTAGGTCAATATCTGCCCACCTCATAGCGCAAACGTCACCAATGCGAACAAACGTAAGTGCTAGTAGCTGTAATATGCTTTTGTTATAAAGTTGGCTTGTATCGTCTAGCTGGTCAATATCTTTTAGCAGTTCGGCAAACTCTTTAGGCTGTGTTAATGATGGGCGGTGCTTTACTTTATGCTTAATGAGTGTTCCGCCTAAGTCGCTGGCTGGATTGTACTCAATGACCATATGAGCTTTGGCAATTTGTAGAATGCTCTTTAATATGGTTTTTACCGTTAAGCCTTTGTACGGGTGTTTTTTCTGTATGTCCTTGATAAACTTAATAACAATGCTAGGGCTAATGTCCGTAACTTTCATATGTCCTAACTTTTGCTGAATAACCTTAATAATTATTTTATTGCTCTTGATAGTCGATTGCGATAAGCTCTTGCTGTTTTGTATTTCCAGCCATTCATTAATAAAGTAATTTAAAGTATTTTGACGGTCTGTTATGTCTTTTTGCTTTAAGCTGTCCCTATGCTCTATTGGGTCTATATCTTTAGCTAACAGTTGCATATTGTCGCTGTGGTATTGACGGGCTGCGGCAAGGCTTAACGCTGGATATTGTCCTAACGTCATATAGGGACGTTTGCCAGTGACAGGGTGCGTATAACGGTGTCTAAAGTCGGCTGTAACGTCTTGACTATCTTTTTGTGGTCTAATACGTATCTCTAAGCCTTTGTAGCCAGCTATAGGATAGCTAATCGTTTTAGCTGTCTTGATAGTGTCTTTGATTGCTTTCTTAATTTGCGTGTCGGTTGTTAAGTCTATTTTAGCCATCGTCTTATTACCTGTGTTTTGGTAGCCACTTTGGTAGCCATTTGGTAGCCGTTTTCACATTAGTTCTAACGTTATCACAGATGACATATTAGCACCAAAGCTATGTATAATAAAGGCTTTATGGCTATCAGGTTATATCAGGCATTATCAAAAAACACACTCACGCTACTGTCCCTTTTTTTGCCAAAAATATCTTCATAAAATTGACACAATAGTCATCAAAATACCTGCTAACAAAATAGTTGACTATTGATGAGCCGTTACGATTAAAATAACGCAAAACCAGATGCCTTAAACTTAATAAAAATATACTAAAACTTATAAATGAGGGCGCAGTACATTAACAAGCGGTAAATTAATAAAGATATGTATCGCAACAGTGATAATTACAGCCAGTCACTAAAAGAAGAAGATGTCTTATTTCACATACTACATAATAACGATGATTGAAATAACTACCATAAGGGATACGATGTGTCAGAGATAAAACACATTTTACAACAGATTACTGCCTTAAGTGATGTACCAGATCCCGCGGTACTTAAGCGCTTAATCGATGAGCTACGAGTAAGTGATAAAGAGCCTACTTTAGCCAATCAGAATATTCAAAATCTTATTGAGGTTTTACGTCAGCATCCAGAATATGGCGATGGGCTGTCGAGTTTCGTCTTAAAACTTATTATCGAATACCGCCAGATCGCTCTTTATACCGATACTGGCATTATGTCAGATCAGGGTTTCTTTTACAGTTTGCGCCGTTTGATTGGTCATCGTTTTTTGCCACTACTGCCACAAGAAGATTCTGTCGTAGAATTGGTTGGTTATTTATTTGATAAACGCTCTGATGAGCGCTGGCTTGCCCATATTGAAAAAGAAAAATGGGATGAGCTGGTCGGGCTGCTCAAAGTCCATGAGCAGCATCTAAACTTAGTCGCGACGGCAAAAAACAGTATTTTGAACGCGATTATCATTTTATCGTATCGTATCAGCGGTATTGGCTTGCATCCAGACTTGATGGAATCTTACCCGCAAATGCTGAATTATTCAGCGTCGTTTGTGGCACAAAATCAAGAAGCAGTCTTGTACGTCAATCAGTACCGAGAAGCACATGAGCTCGACACCTTAACCGATATCATTCCCGAAAAAGCCGTGGATCCAGCGCCTCTATTGGTCATGATTGAGCAATGCGAAGACATCGTTGCCACCATACGCAAGCGCATTTACAAAACCGGTATCTCTATTCGCCTAACCAACATGATGCTACGATTAGATCAAAGCTTACAGCGCATGCGCATCTTAACTGAGCTGGTAGCAAACAACTACGATAAGCGCGATCGGGCAATAATTGAGTTGATTCAAGCGCTGATTACGACTGCCAGTCATCGTTATAGTATTGGCTATTTGATTGACAATAATACTAAGCTGCTATCGCGCAAAGTGACTGAAAACGCCAGCCGCGTTGGCGAACACTATATTAGTACTGATAAATCCGGTTATCAGAAGATGTTTAAAAAAGCCTCTATCGGTGGCTTTATCATTGCTTTTATGGCGACGACTAAGATATTGGCATACCACTTGGCTCTCGCACCAATGGGTCGCGCCTTTGTCAATAGTATGATTTATGGTTTGGGCTTTGTTTTCATCCATATCGTCCATGGTACAGTCGCTACCAAACAGCCTGCCATGACAGCGGCAGCTATCGCCTCAACCATATCAGACAGCTCGGGTAAAAAGTCCCATCAGTTAAATAAGCTGTCTGAATTGGTGGTCGATATTTTACGCACCCAGTTCATTGCCATCATGGGTAATATTATGATGGCTATACCAGTCGCCTTGATCATCTCTTTTGCTTGGTTGCAATATACTGGCGCGCCGATGATTGATACCGATAAGGCGGCTCACCTACTTCATGATCTCGACCCTTTTCGCTCACTAGCTTTGCCACATGCTGCTATTGCTGGGGTGTATTTATTCTTATCAGGTCTGATTGCTGGCTATTATGATAATTTGGCGGTCTACAACCAGATAGGCGCCCGTATTCAGCGTCATAAGCTATTACAGTATTTATTACCCAAAGCATGGCTACAACGTTTAGGCGGCTTTATAGAAGCCAATCTTGGTGCCATCATGGGCAACTTTATCTTTGGGGTTTTCCTAGGAAGTACTGCAACGATTGGTTTCTTATTTGGCTTACCAATTGATATTCGCCATATTGCCTTTGCTTCAGCGAACTTGGCTCATGGCTTATTTAATATGTCGTCCAATCAGCTAGAGTGGCAAGTGGTGCTGCTTTCTGTCTTTGGCGTCTTACTTATCGGTATGGTCAACTTGATCGTCAGTTTCTCACTGGCACTTCTTGTCGCTTTACGCTCAAAAGAGGTGAAATTCGTTGATTGGAGTCGCTTAACTAAGCAACTCTTCAGCCACTTAATGACGCATCCTTCTGACTTTTTTTGGCCACGCGACAAACCGATGAAGTATGCACGTATTGATAGCCAAGGTCAGATGATTTTCGATGATACCGCATCACAAAATAGCAATCAGCCACTTCCCAAAAACTATGTAGTAAGGCGCTTATCTGATGTCAAAGTGCTCCCAAAAGCCTTGCAGAAGAAGACAGAAGGACAGCAGGCGGTCACTGATATACATTATACTAATCCATCAGCAGAACATCAGCTGAGTCCTGAACTAAACAACCGCGAAGCTCATATTACCGTCAATAAGTCAGCCATGAATAAAACCATTGAGCTTGATGATGGTCTGACAGAGGAAGCACTTAGCAGCGTCCCTTATAGTCAGGATATTCAATATGATAAAACGCATGCTGCGTTTGATGAGAATAATCAGACGGTATCTGATGCGATTAGTCAAGACAGCACTGCTGATAGCAAAGTTGCAGGCGACGCCAAAACGCCACTACCTAAACCAAAAAAGCCACCAAATCTACCCAGTTAATGGGTTAATTTGATGGCTTTTTTGGTTTTTGGAATCACTAAAAAATTAAGAAGATATCGGCAAGCACTGCGCACTTGACGTGATGGTCTTGCCATCACTTAAGCGATAAGCTAGCAAATGATTGCCCCAAACACAGCCACCATCTAGTGCACGAGCATAAGGCAGATCAATCTCACCTTTGAGTGCGGCCCAATGCCCAAATAACACCTTACGCGTGCGCGGCACTTGCCATTCAAACCAAGGCAAAAAATCCTCTGGCATGCGCTCATCTAGCCCTGAGGTAAAGCTAAATTCAAGCAGCCCATCCTGCTGACATAAGCGCATGCGAGTAAAATAATTGGCAATCGCTCGCATTTTCGTAAATCCATGAATGTCTGCATGCCAATTATCTGCCGTCTTGCTATAGAGGTTTGGCAACAATCTATCAAGCTGTTTTAAATGACTGCGCAACTGCGACTCTAACTGATGTGCATATTTTTCGGCGTCTTCAATACTCCAATGCGGCGGAATACCCGCATGCACCAGCACCGTATGCTTATCAGGATACACCAATAATGGCTGATGACGTAGCCACTCTAGCAATTCATCACAATCATCGGCTGCAAAAATCGGTGCTGTCTTATCTTTTTTCTTAATTTTCGTCGCCCCACGCCATACGGCTAGCAAATTGATATCATGATTGCCAAGTACAGTCGCGGCTGCCCCTTGCTCACACAAATCTTTGACATGACGCAAGGTATTTAAAGAGTCCTCGCCGCGTGCCACTAAGTCGCCGGCAAACCATAATTTATCTTGCTCAGGATCAAAATCCAACGTTTCAAGTAGCTGAAGATACGCAGCATAGCAGCCTTGCAAATCACCGATGACATACTGATGACGATAACTCATAAGCTCTCAATCTTTCTTGTGGATATTGTAGATACTACTTAGCAATCAATGATATCTGCGGTATGAATAACACTGATAAATCAGCCTTCTACTTTACGCGCTTGATTGCTCAAATTGACAAAATCTTTCACGCTTAAGGTTTCAGGACGGGCTTGTGGATCAATGGCGCAAGCTGCAAAATCGTCTTCGCTCAACGTCGGCAATAAAGTTGATTTTTTGAATATAGCGCGCAACGTTTTACGGCGATGATTAAAGGTTTCGCGCACCACCAATGCGAAATACTCTTCATCTTCTGCCACGACTGGCTTAATAATGTGCGGCGTCAGACGAAATACGGCACTGGTCACTTTTGGCGGCGGATTAAAAGCACCGCGTGGTACGGTGAGCAAATAATCCGTATGGCAGTGATACTGCATAATGACCGATAGGCGACCATAGGTTTTGCTACCGACGTCAGCGGTGATACGTTCAACCACTTCTTTTTGCAGCATAAAGTGCATGTCTTCAATCACATCGGCATAGCTGAGTAAGTGAAAGAGTATGGGCGTTGAGATGTTATACGGTAGATTACCTACCACGCGTAATTTGCCGCGCTCATCGCTATAAAGCTCCCGATAATCCACATGCATGGCATTGTTTTTGATAATCTCAAAATTTGGATGACTATTAGCCCCGATACGGATACGCAAGCTATCTGCCAAATCACGATCCAACTCGACTACAGTCATCGCATTCACTTCGGCCAATAGCGGCTCAGTCAATGCGCCCATCCCTGGCCCAATCTCAATCAAATTGTCATCACGCTCTAAGCGAATGCTCTCAACAATCTCACGGATAACACTACGGTCATGTAAGAAGTTTTGACCAAAGCGTTTACGCGGTTGGTGTTTGGCAGCACGTAGGCTGTTGGTAATAGATTGAGCATCAAATGTAGTTTTTGACATAGAATAGTCTTAATGAGTAAGAGGTAAAAGTGAGCAATGACGATAAAATGAGTGTTTTATTGGGATGAATTATATCACAGCTTATTATTTGACTGTGTTTTTGAGATATTTGATCTATAAACTACCCATACCTTGGCGCAACCAACACAGTAGCTTTTTGTTCTAAACCATTTGATATAATACGGTTCCCTAGTGAGGACTTGAATCTACGGTTGTAGGCTAGTGGTAGCGATGGTTCAAGTTGTTGGAGTAACAGCAGTGTACTTCATGGTGTACTTACCATACATATGCTATTCGTGATCGGTACGCTATATAGGAGTCGAACTGCTTTGGTAAATTCTTTTATTCTAACCTCCTTTATATCTAGGGCGTGTCCCTAATTCAGTTTGCAATGAATCATAGTACAAGCCAGATACAGCATAGACTTATAATTTCGAGCCAGTTTTTCGTAGCGAGTCGCAATACT
>Ga0114916_1000331_pt1 | contig 33754 bp, 34 predicted proteins | sample MalvirAntarct_66_FD_83501 | JGI IMG/M metagenome (GOLD analysis project Ga0114916, IMG submission 83501) | Marine viral communities from the Global Malaspina Expedition - Malaspina viral metaG Antarct_66 | ecosystem: Environmental > Aquatic > Marine > Oceanic | place: West Anvers Island... | reverse complement strand
GTCATGTCTCTCTTCGGCCTTGACGGCCTCGCGGGCGGCGTTGCCTCCGTGCGGGTGCGGGCGCTCCAGCCCGCATAGGAGCCGGCATGACCGAGGCGCGCTGGCAGCCAGGCGACGAAGTCGTCCTCCGCTACATCACGCGCCAGGAGCAGCCGGGCATGTCCTGGCCTGCGCGAGTCGTCGAGGATCGCGACGACCTCCTCGCGCTCTACATCCCGGACGGCGCGACGACCAAGCAGTGGCGAGGCCGGCGCGATTCGATGGGCCTCCCGCTCACGCGCGAACTCGTCGACATCCCGTGGCTGCGCGACACCCTCCGCCTGATGTACCCCGGCGAGGACTACTCGATCTGGCTCTCGTGGCGGAACGAGGACAGCGGGCGGGTCTTTCACGGCTATTACATAAATTGCGAGGAGCCATTCCGCCGAACACCCATCGGCGTCGACACGAACGACCACACCCTCGACGTGGTCGTCCAGCCTGACCTGAGCTGGGTCTGGAAAGACGAGGACCAACTCGCCGAGCGCGCCGCAAACGGCATCTACATCCCCGAGTTCGCCACGCGCATCCGCGCCACCGCCGAGCGTGCACTCGAACTCCTCGAGCGGCGCGACCCACCCTTCGACGGCAGTTGGCTCGACTGGCTCCCCGACCCCGCATGGGAGATCCCACAACTGGTCGAGCGCTGGAACGAACTGCCCGCCACCCTGTGGCCCGACCGACGCTCGGCGTACGGCGACTCGCCACCGGCCTGAGCCATCGATCCTCCGTCGGCCAACCGCGCTGAGTCGTACCATGGCCGGGATGGACACGGACTCTCAGACCCACAGACGCCCGTTGCTGGTCACCTCCAGCCCCGATCAAGCGGAGGAGTGGGCAGACATCCTCGACGAGGCCGGCGTGGACGTGCTGGTCGAGCTGACGGACGCGCAGACCGGTGACCCGGGGCGTTCGCCACTGATTGGCGCGCTCGGGATGCGCCCACCGGAGTTCGTCCACCTCATCATCATTCCGCCCGCCCAGCGCGACCTCGCGGTCAGCGCACTGCTTGACGCGGGCTGGGATGGACGCGAAGGCCTGCGCGGCGGGCGAGGCGCGCTCGGCCAGGGGGAGACCAACCTCCGAGGCATGCTGGTCGCGGCGGTGTGCACCGCCCTCGGGATCGGCGCGTTCATCCTCATTCGGATCGCGACGACGTGATCCCACCCTGGATCCGATGGGTCGAGGTCGCCCAGTTCTTCGACGCCTCGCACGCTCACGAGCTACAGGACTGGTTCGCGGACCGCGGGATGTACGCGCGCATCCGCACGCACCAGCGTGAGCGCGCCGGTGTCGGCACCTCTGTCGGCTACCAGATCCTGCCGGACCGCGCCCCCATGGTGCACCGCTTCTCCATCGAGGTGCGCCGCGACGACCTGGAGACGGCGCAGGAGGCGCTGCAGGCCGCCGGGTGGGACACGACGGGGTACGAGGGCCACTGGTGGGTGTCGCAGAGCCTGACGCTTGCCGGGATGGCCCTGACGACCGCGATCGTGGTCGGACTCATCGTGCTCGTCCGTGCGCTGGGAGAGGGCTAGTGGCCCGGCTCCGGCTCTTCCCGCTCCGCACCGTCCTGTTCCCCGGAATGGACCTACAGCTCCAGGTCTTCGAGGAGCGCTACCGCACCCTCGTCGCAGAGTGCCTCGAGACCGGGGAGCCCTTCGGGGTCGTCCTGATCAAGGAGGGCCCCGAGGTCGGCGGCTCCGCCGTACCGCACAAGGTCGGGTGCACCGCGAGGATCACCAGTGTCGCGCCGACGCGTGACGGTCGGCTCTCACTGAGCGCCGTCGGAGCGCGCCGCTTCCGCATCGGCCAGCTGTACGACGACCTCGCCTGCCTCAGCGCGGATGTCGAGTATCCCGTGGACGAAATCGCCGAGGTCCCCGAGGAAGCGATCGAGACCACAGCGGAACGACTGAGGCAGCTCTATCGTCTCCGCGATACCATCGGGAACGAGTACCACCGCGAACTCGAATTGCCGGCCTCGGCGAGCGCGCTTGCGGATCGTGTTGGTGCGCTCGGGCGGGGCATGGTCACCGATCGTCAACTCCAGCGGCTGCTGTCGACGCTGAACGTGCGTCGACGGTTCGACATCGCTGACGACATCCTGACGACCATTGTGTCCGCTACGCACGAGCAAGCGGCGGCGGTTGTGGCCCAGCGATGGGCCGCTCCAGAACGACGAAATTAAGCACTTCCCAAGGTGCTTATTCACAGAGGCGGGGTGCGCGGATTCGTTCGCGTTCCGACGATAGAGTTATGGCAGACCGGGCTCATCACGGCCCCGGGTCGACGCCGCGCGAATCCGGCGCCGCAACGGGGCCCCGGGGCGACATGGCGGACGGCAGCGGCGGGCGGCGGAGTGAAGATCCGTCAGGATGGCTGATAGTGCGTCGTGACGGCATCGTCGTCACGGCGGAACGTCGTGCCTGCCAACTGCTCCACGCACCCGACCCGGACTCCCTCGCCGGCCGCGAGTGGACTTCGATCATCGCTTCGCCCGCCGCGCCAGATGCCCGCGAGGCGGGACGCACGTTCGCGAGCGGCGGAACGTGGGAGGGCGCCCTCCACTTCCGCTACGCCCGCGAGGAAGTCGTGCTGTCCGTCTCAATCGCTCCCGTCGCGCGATCCTCGGAGCTCATGGTGATGAGCCTCCAGCCGTTGGCGGAGCGCGTCCCTGGCACACCCGCGACCCCTCCGGCGGAATCCGCCGCCACCTCGCTCGTTGGCGCCGCCCCGACCGAGGCACGCCCGGACGATCTCAAGGCAGTCCTCGCCGCGTACGAAGCGATGCTCGATCTCGACGATGCGACCGCCATCGCGCGGTCCGTGCTACAGGCGATCGAGTCCGCGATCGGCTTCGACTGGGCCGCGGTGCTGCGGTACACCCCCGGCACGCCGGTCGGCGTCGAGGTGGTCGCGACCTATCCGAGCCCGATGGCCGGCGTCGCTCGCCGTGTGCGATGGCAGCCCGCCGACCCGGACGAGGCCCTCGTGCACTCCACCGGTGAGCCGTCGCTCCAGGGCGAACTCCGGCAGCGCCCGGAAGCGGCGAGTCCACTCGACCGCCTGCCCGCGTTCGGCCTGCGGTCGCGCATCCTCGTGCCGTTGTACGCGGGGAGCGGCGTCGCCGGCGCGCTCGCGCTGTTCCGAGCGGGGACGCTCGCCTTCACCCCGGCAGACGGGATGCTCGCGGAACGCACCGTGCGACGCCTCGGCGAGACGCTGGCTCCTCGGGCCGAGGTGGGGCGGCGAGATCCGCCCGTCGAGGCGTACCGGCCCCCGGCCTCAGTCTCCGAGCCCGTGTACGTACCGCCGATTCCCGAACCATCAGCCGCTCCGCAGCCAGTCGCCGAGCCGAGCGGCGACGCTTCGCCGTCCGACGTGGGCGAGGCCGGCACGCCCGCCCCACCGCCCGCCGAGGACATCACGCTGGTCTCGTCGCGCCTCGAGTCGCTCGGCGAGCTCGTGGCTGGCGTGGCGCACGAACTGAACAACCCACTCACGGCGATCCTCGGGTATGCGCAGATCCTCGGCGGGCTCGAGGGCACCGAGCGGGAGCACGCGCTCCGCACGATCGAGGACGAGGCACAACGCGCCGCGCGGATCGTCCGCAACCTACTCTCGTTCGCCCGCCAGCGTCCCGGTCAGCGCCGCCTCGTGAACGTCGAGGAGATGCTGCGCCGCGTCATCGACCTCCGCCGGTACACCCTCGAAGTTGACGACGTGCACGTCGTGACTCGGTTGGGGCTCGTGCGCGAGGTCGAGGTAGACGAAGGGCAGTTCGAGCAGGTGTTCCTCAACCTGCTCAACAACGCACAGCAGGCCCTGCAAGGTCGCGGCGGTGAGGTCACCGTCAGCACCTGGCAGAACAGCGACCACATCTACATCGCGTTCGCCGACGACGGGCCCGGCGTCCCGGACGCCCTCCGCTCGCGCATCTTCGAACCGTTCTTCACCACTCGCGAGGTCGGGCGCGGCCAGGGCATGGGCCTCGCGATCGTCTACGGCGTCGTCACGCACCATGGGGGCCGCGCGTGGGTCGAGGGCAATCCGAGCGGTGGTGCGACGTTCGTCATCGAGCTGCCGTTGCCCTCGGTGTCCTCGCACTCGGGTGCGGACCGGCCCCACGACAAAGCCGAGGGGGCTCCGCCGAGGTCACACGTCACAGCTCCGGTCCCGCCGATTTCAGCGCGCAATGGTGACCAGCCGCGGCGTCGCGTCCTCGTCGTGGACGACGAGGCTCCCGTGCGGGCGCTCACGCGCGAGATCCTCAGCGCCACCGGGTTCGACGTGGAGACGGCCGAGGACGGCGACACGGCGCTCGGGCTGCTGAGCGCGAGCGCCTTCGACCTCGTCATCACCGACCTCAAGATGCCCGGCATGGACGGAGCGAGCCTCTACCAGGAGGTAATCCGGCGCTGGCCGGCGATGCGGAACCGCGTCCTCTTCGTGACCGGGGACATCGAGGGCGAACCGGCAGCCCGATCGCTCGACTCCTCCTCGATCCGGTACCTCCAGAAGCCGTTCACGACGCGCCAGCTCATCTCGATGGTGCAAGACGTGCTCGGCGGGCGGGCTGCACCGCAGCCCTAGCCTCGCGTCACTCCAGACACACAGAAGCGCCATCCCTCACGAGATGGCGCTCCACCTGATTCCGCGCCGAGTACGCCTAGTGCTGGACCGTCTCGGCGTGCCGCTTCGTCTCAAGCCGCTCGGAGTACACGCCGAGAAAGACGGCGAATGCGCCGCCACCGAAGAGCAGCACGGAGCCAGCAAGCAGAGCAATCGGTTCAAAGTCCATGGGATGCCTCCTCTGGAAGCATCCTCGTGCGGACGTGCCATGCCTCGGAGGGTCGTTCGTCCCGCAGTCCCCGGGACGAACGACACGCGGTCCGTGGGACCGCGTGTCGATGAGTCAGCGCCGATGGAACGAAAGCCCGAGGCCGCGCTAGTCCTCGGCGCTAGTCCTCGGTGTCGAGGGGGTACCCCGCGGCGCGCCAGGCGTCGTGCCCGCCGTCCACGTTGTAGATGTCCGTGATGCCGAGGGCAGCCGCGAACTCAGCAGCAACGGCCGAACGCTGGCCGGACTTGCAGATGAACAGAACCGGCTTGTCCCGGGCGATCTTGTCCGCCTGGTTCATCGTCGCCATGTGCTGGATCTGGATCGAGCCGGGGACGTGGCCCTCGGCGTGCTCGTGCGGTTCGCGCGAGTCGATGACCTGCACGTCGTTCTCGTCGATCATCTGCTTCGCCTCATGTACGTCGAGTCGGGTGAACGGCTCGCCGGGGCGCTTCTCTGCCATCAGGTATCCTCCACCCTCTGTCGGGTCGGTCAGGTTCAGCCACTATGTCAGCGGGAAGCCGAGTTTATCAGGTGCCTGACTCAAGGAACGCCGCTCGCTGGCTACTCAACCCACCTTCGTGCTGACCTTCGGCGTCGACCTTCGCTCCGGCCCGCGGTACCCCACCGGCGTCGCCACGATGACCATCGACCGCCGCTGCCACACGATCGCCATCGCACGCACGGACGAGGCGATCCTCGACGCGATCGAGGCCTCCCAGCCCCGGATCGTGGCGATCGATGCCCCCCTCGCGCTGCCCGAGGGACGCGACTGCGCCGACCCCGCATGTGCGTGCGCCTCCGCAGGCATCATGCGGGAGGTCGACCGAATCGCCGCTCGCGAGGGCTACCGCCCGTTCCCCACCCTCCTGCCGAGCATGGTGAAGCTCACGCTCCGCGGCATCGCCCTCCGCGAGACGCTCGAGGCGCGCGGCTACGAGGTGCTCGAGACCTACCCCGGAATGGTGCAGGACGTGCTGGGCATCCCGCGGAAGGGTGCGGGCGTGGAGGGGCTGCGGCGCGGCCTGAAGCGGCACGGCGTCCTCGGCATCCCGCGTAGCCGTCGCGTCTCGCACGACGAACTGGACGCCGTGACGTGCGCGCTCACGGGAGTCCTCTACCTCGAAGGGCTGACCGAGGTGATGGGGCCCGGGACGCCGGTCCCGCTCGTGCTGCCCGACCGCTCGCTGACGTGGGAGACGCCCAGCCGTTCCGCCGTGCCCGGACGCCGCTAATCGTTACAATCGGGTCATGCGGCAGAACATGCGCCCGAGGCGTCCGGAGCGTCGCGTGCCCAGAAACAATCGCCTCACTCAGTGCACGCCTCGGTGGAGAGTCCCAACATGACCCGCGTCTTCGTCACCCGTGAGTTGCCGGGTGGATCCGGCGAGGGCAGCCCTCTCGCCCGCCTCCGCGACGCCCTCGGCGCGGAGAACGTCGACGTGTGGCCCGAGTTCGACCCGCCTTCTCCCGAAGCGCTTCTCACACGCACAGACGGCTGCGACGGCCTCCTCACGATGATCAACGACCGCATCGACGGCGCCTTCCTCGACGCGCGGCCCTCGCTGCGCTCGGTGGCGCAGCTCGCGGTCGGGTACGACAACATCGATGTCCCCGCCTGCACCCAGCGAGGCGTGGTGGTGAGCAACACCCCGGACGTCCTGTCGGACGCGACTGCGGACATGGCGTGGGCCCTGCTCATGGCAGCGGCGCGCAAGCTTCCGGCAGGACGCGACGCCATCGAGAACGGCGAGTGGGGGCAGTGGAACCCCACGTGGCTCCTGAGCAGCGAGATCACGGGCCGCACGCTCGGGATCCTCGGGCCGGGCAGCATCGGCAAAGCGGCTGCGCGTCGCGCATCCGGCTTCAACATGACGGTCCTCTACACCGGTCGCTCCGAGAAGCGGGACTTCCCCGGAACGTTCGTGCCCCTGGACGAGCTCCTCGAGCGGTCCGACTTTATCTCCGTCCACGTGCCGCTGACCGAGGAGACACGAGGCATGTGTGACGCCTCCTTCTTCGCGCGGATGCAGCCACACGCGATCTTCATCAACACCTCGCGAGGGCCGGTCGTCGATCAGTCGGCGCTCATCGAGGCGCTCAAGGACGGCACGATCGCCGGCGCCGGCCTCGACGTGATGACGCCAGAACCGATCTCGCCGGACGACCCGCTGGTGCACGCGCCGAACATCGTCCTCTCGCCGCACGTCGGCAGTGGGACGCTGGAGACGCGCACGAAGATGGCGCACCTCGCCGTCGACGGTCTCCTGGCCGGCATCCGAGGCGAGCGGGCGTCGAACTGCCTCAATCCCGACGCATTGAACGCAGCAACCAGGTCGTAACGTCGGGGCGACGATGACTGCCGAAATGAAGGGCCGAGCATGACGTCTGAGCGAGATCCCGGCGCACAGGGACGCCTCTGGCTGGCCGAGACGCTGTGGAAACTCGGCGCCATCCAGTTCGGCGACTTCTCGCTCGGCCGGACCGTGCGCAACTCGCCGGTGTATGTGAATGCGAAGCTGCTGATCTCACGTCCGGACGCGCTCAAGAAGGCCGTGCGACTGATCCAGGACGACCTCGAACTCGGCATGACGATGCGCAACCGCGTGGTCGAGCCGTTCGACGCGATCGCCGGCGTGCCGATCGGCGGACTGCACATCGCGACGGCGCTCTCGCTGCAGACGGACCGCCCGCTCCTCTACCTGCGCCCGGCCCGCGACCCGGACGAGGTGCTCGCGCCCCACGTCGAGGGCATCTACCGCCCCGGTCAGCGTGTCCTCGTCGTCGACGACCTCGCCGCCGGCGGTGGCTCGCTCGTCGAGACGATCGAGGGGCTGCGGGACGCCGGGCTGATCGTCTCAAACGCCGTCGTGCTCATCGACCGCGAGCAGGGCGCCGCCCGACGCCTCGACGCGATGGGCGTGAAGATGCACTGCGTCCTCTCGCTGGAGGTCATGCTGACCTACCTCCACTCCGAAGGCCACGTGAGCCGCGAGGAGTACGACAGCGCCCACAGCTACCTGCACCGCGAGGGCGAACCTCGCTCCGAGTTCGACTAGCGGATGTCACGACGCCTCACCCACGCACTCCTCGCCGCAGCGATCCTCGTCGGCCTCGCCACGCTCGGGTGTACCGGGGGCGGAGATGACGAGGCGGCATCCACCGCGGAACCCACCGAGACGCCGACGCCTAGCGAGACCCTGACGGCCGCCTCGCCGGCCGACCTCACCTCGTACCGCTACTCCGTGAACGTCTCCCTGCTGCCGTCGATCCTCGACGTTTCCGAGGCGCCCGAGGGCCTTCCGCTGGACTCGCCGATCCGTATCACCATTGACGGCGAGCGCGTGAACCCGGACCGGGAACACGCGACGACCACGGCGGACATGGGCTTCCTGCAGGTGAGGACCGAGTCCATCGTGGTCGGCGAGCAGCGGTGGCTGCGCGAGGGGAACGGCAGTTGGAAGGAGGGTGCGGCCTCCGGCCTTGAGTCGTTCGCGGGCCTCGACTTCCGTCCGTCCGTGCTGTTCGCCGACGACGAGGGCCAGTACGACCTCGTCGCGCGGCAACTCGAGGACTACGAGTGGGTCGAGGAGGAGGTCGAGGGAATCCCGACGCGGCGCTTCACCCTCGACGAGGACGAGTTCTTCGCGCTCTTCCAGCAAGACCACGTCCTACCGCTTGAGGTGGATGCGAACCTCACTGCGGACATCTGGCTCGCGCGCGAACTCGGGACGCCCGTACGCCTGCTCGTCGTCGGTACGAGCGACGCCGGCGACGAGGTCGTGCGACTGGAGCTGGCCCTGCGCGACCTCAATGCGGAGGACATCGCGGTGGAGGCTCCCTCCTAGGGGAGGCTCTGGGCGAGCGACGCGGGCGACTAGAGCAAGCGACGAATGGGCTTACGGCCCGGACGCGGGTCATAGCTGGACTTGAAGATGTCCAGCTTGTCGCGCTCGATCAGGTACTTCCCGGCAAACAACGTTGCGGGAACGCGTCCCTGCTTGATCAGGCGACGCAAACTCTGGGGATGGATACCCAGTTCTCGCGCGGCCTCAACCAGGTCGAGGTAGTCATCGAAAGGGGAGTCTGGCACTAGCGTGTCCATCCAAGGTCGGCATCAATGGATCAACTGCTCACACGGTATTCGCTCTACGTTGCTATGTAAAGCGATCTGCTGCAGTGCCTAAGCAGATTCTTCGAAGCGTCAGTCATAGCGCCCGCACGGATGGGAGCACCCGCCAGGTGCTGGCCGCTCTCGCAGCTAGAGGCGCGGGGCAAGGGCGGCGGCGCGGCACTCCTGCACCGCGGCCGGCAGGACGCCCGCGACGTAGTCGACCTGCTCCTCGGTGAGCGTCGGCCAGATCCCGAGGCGCAGCGAGCCTACCGCGAGGTCGATCGGCACGCCCATCGCGAGGAGGACGTGGGAGGGCTCCCAGGTCGCCGAGGTGCACGCCGCACCCGCTGACGCCTCGATCCCTCGCGCGTCGAGGGCGGCAACCAGCGCCTCGCCCTCGAGGTCTGCGAAGCAGGCGTGCAGACTGTGGGGGAGCCGCTCCGTGGGATGTCCGTTGATGCGCGCCTCCGGGCAGGCGTTGCGCACGCCCTCGAGGAGTCGGTCGCGGAGGGCCGAGGTGGTCGCGGCGAACTGCTCGCGCTCGTCCTGCGCGAGGCGGAGCGCCGTCGCCATGCCCACCACGCCGGGCACGTTCTCCGTGCCGGAGCGCCGTTGGCGCTCCTGCCCGCCACCCGAGATCAGCTCGAGGAACGGCACCCCTCGGCGGAGGTGGAGGACGCCCGTGCCCTTCGGGCCGCCGAACTTGTGGCCCGAGAGCGACAGCAGGTCAACGCCGAGCGCATCCACGTCCAGCGAATGCGTATTCGCTACCTGCACGGCGTCCGTGTGGATCGGGACGAACCGCCCGAGGGCCTGTGAGGCCTCTCGCACGGCGCGGGAGATCTCCGCGAGCGGCTGGACCGTGCCGACCTCGTTGTTCGCGTAGCCGATCGAGACGAGCGCCGTATCCGGGCGCACCGCGGCGGCCGCCGCCTCGGGCGAGACACGCCCGTACCCATCCACCGGGAGCAGCTCCACCTCGAACCCGAAGCGTTCGAGGTACTGCGCGGAGTGGAGCACGGCGTGGTGCTCGATCTCGGTGGTGATGATGTGACGACCGACACCCGCCTCGGACTGGGCCATCGCGACGCCCTTGATGGCGGCGTTGATGCTCTCCGTACCGCCCGAGGTGAAGATCACCGCCTCCGGCGAGGCGTTCAGGATCGCGGCAACCTCGTCGCGGCCGGCCTCGAGCGCATCGCTCGCGTCACGACCGGCGTTGTGGTGCGCGGAGGGGTTCGCGTACGCCGTGGTGAGGTACGGCATCATCGCGTCCAGCGCCTCCGCGCGCAGAGGCGCGGAGGCCGCCGAGTCGAGGTAGATGCGCCGTCCGCCCCCCGGTAGCTGTGGCAGGTGCGGCGCCTTCGTCGAGTCCGGTGTGCCCTCGGGAGTCCCACTCATAGGTGCAGATTACACCCGGTGGGGGTATCGGACGGAGACGAGCGGGTGACCTAGGTCCCCGTCTCGTCTCGCCACGCCCAGTACTTCGCCGCGCGGCCCAGCGCCTGCGCCCCTCGAGAGAACGAGGGGAAGACGGGAACCCCGGCCTTCGCTGTGTAGTAGCGCGCGGCGGTAATCGTCTCGGGCGTCATGTTGCCGATACTGCCCTCGGGCATGAGAGCAACGACCGGTTGGTTGGTGCGTTCGCGGTACTGCTTCACGAGCTCGATCTGCCCGTCGACGCGGTCCGTCTCCTTGTCGAAGTCCCGCGCCTGCATCTCCAGCGCGACGCCCTCGATGTTCGAGTCGTCCGCGAGGATGTCGAGGATCTTCGAGAGGTTGTCCGTCTCGCGACCGATCGTCGAGGCGGCATCAAACGGGTTCCGGAACGAGCCACCGATGGTGATGAAGAACTCGGCGAGCTTGTCGTAAGACTTCTGCTGGAGCTCGGGAACCTCGAAGCCGCCCTTCTCGAACTGGTCGGTGATGGCGACGGACTGGCCACCCGTCATCGCGATCAGGGCGAGGTTGCGCTTGCTGCTGCGCGGCAGGCGCACGATGCACTGCAACGCGTCCAGAGCCTCCTCCAGCGAGTCGGCGGCGATGGCGCCCGCCTGCCGGAGCAGTGCGTCCCAGACAGCGTCGTCCGAGGCGAGCGAGGCAGTGTGCGACTGCGCGGCCTTCGCGCCCGCCTTGGTACGACCACCGCGCCAGATGATCACCGGCTTGATGCGGGTGACCTCGCGGAGCAGTTGCGCAAACCGGCGGCCATCCCGGACGCCTTCGAGGTACATGACTATGACGGAGGTGTCCGGGTCGTCGCGGAGGTACTCGAGGTAGTCCGCCTCGTTCAGGACGGCGGCGTTGCCGATGGAGACGGTACGGGTGATCGGAAGGCCGAGGTGCTGCGCACCGACGGTGATGGCGACGCCGTGCGTGCCACTCTGGGAGATGACGGATATCTCTCCACCCTCACCCTGCTCCTGGTTCTGCGTGAACTTCACGCCCAGGCGGCGGTTGTAGACACCCATGCAGTTCGGGCCGACGAGCGGGAGCCCATCCTCGTTGGCCGCGGCCACGATCTTCTCCTGGAGCTGGATGCCAAGCTCCTCGCCGGTCTCGACGAAGCCGGAGGTGAACATCGCCATCCCGCCGACGCCCTTCTTCACGGCGTCAGCCACGATGAACGGCGTGACCTGGCGAGGCACCGCGCAGACCACGAGGTCGACGTCGCCGGGGATCTCAGCGATCGACTTGAAGTTCTGGACGCCCTTCTCCTCGATGCCTGGGATCTCCTTCTCGTCCAACTGGACGGAGTAGAGCTGCCCGGTGAACTCCTCCATGTTGGTGAGCCACTGGTAGTTCGGGCCCTTGTCGCCGACGACCACGACGGTCTTCGGGTTCAGCGCCCGGTGGAGCCGGTCGCGATCGACATTCATGCCGATTCCTCCGTCAGCACGATGCGGGCGTCGACGGCGAGCGCACCGTCGCTGTAGGCGAACACGGGGTTCAGGTCGAGCTCGGCTACCTCGGGGTGCGTCTCGATGAACTCGGAGACCCGCATGATCAGCGCCTCGATCGCTTCGAGGTCGGACGGCTCCTGGCCGCGCACGCCCTGGAGGATCGGCAGTCCCTTGATCTCGCGGACCATCTGCTTCGCGTCGCGCTCCTCGAGCGGTACGACGCGGAAGGCGACGTCTTTCAGGACTTCGACGAACACGCCACCGAGGCCGAACATCAGCACGGGGCCGAACTGCGGGTCCGTCGTGGAACCCACGATGATCTCGGTGCCCTGCTTCGCCATTGACTGGATCGCGACGCCCTCGATCTTGGCGTTCGGCGCTGCTTCCTCGACGCGCTCGAGCATCTCCTTGTAGGCCTTGCGGACCGCCTTCGCGTCCCGCAGCCCGACGACGACGCCGCCCACGTCCGACTTGTGACTGATGTCGGTCGAGACGATCTTCATGACGACTGGGTAGCCGAGTTCGTCAGCGATCTCGACGGCCTTCTTCGGCTTCTTCGCGAGGTGCGCCATGGCGACCGGAATGCCGGCCTCCTGGAGCAGTTGTTTGGACTCGACCTCGGTGAGCAGCAAGCGGCCTGCGGCACGTGCAGAGGCAATGATGTCCGCCATCGTTCATCTCCGTTCCTGGTAGATGTCAGGCGACGCGGGCGCGATTGCGCTGCCACCCGCGGAGCGCCGGAATCGTAGGTGTGCCGCGTCCTCCCCCGCAACAACGAACGTAGGAGGAGCGAGACCCCAGTCAGCGATCCTCGTCCGCTAGGACGGTGTCGAGCGTCCGCTGCAGGACGGCTGCGAAGCCCGGGTTGGTGTCGCGGTAGTACGGCAATCCGACGAGGGCGATCCACAGCGCCCAGCCCCGGCCTCGCCGCCACGTCGCATCGTCCACGCCGAGCGCAGCGCGGAACCGGGGACGAACCTCGGCGGGGAGGAACGTCCAGGCTGCGATCGTGTCGCAGGCGGGGTCGCCGACGCCTGCGGCGCCGAAGTCGATCACGGCGCTGAGACGTCCCCCATCCACGAGGACGTTGCCCGGCATCAGGTCTCCGTGGAACCACACCGGGGCAACGTCCCACTCCGGAGCGGCGAGGGCGTCCTCCCAGACGGCTGTCGCCGCCTCGACATCGATCACGCCGCGCAGCGCCTCGAGGTTCGTACGGGCGGATGCGTCCCGTGGCGCGAGTGGTGCACCGCGCGAGTAGTTCGCCGGCCCGGGCGTCGGCCCATCCGTCGTGTCGATCGCCTGGATCGCGAGGACGAACGCCGCGAGGGCGTCCGCCGCCTCAGCGGGGTTGTCGAGCGATGCGTGGGTCGCGGGCTCGCCGGGCAACCAGCGATACACCGCCCACTCGGACGGATACCCCTCGGTCGGCTGTCCCGCGGCCAGTGGCTCCGGGATGGCGAGCGGGAGGCGCGGCCCGAGTCGCGGCAGCCAGCGGCGGTCCTTCTCGAACTGGGCGGTCTGGCCGGGACGGATGGGGAGGCGGACCGAGAGGTCGTCGCCGAGCCGATAGATCGCGTTCACGGTGCTCGGTGCATCGACGTGAGTCAGCGGGAACCCCGCCCACTCCGGGAACTGCGAGTCGACGAGCGTGCGCACAAGGTGCTCGTCGATATCGAACTGGTCGTCGTGCATCCGCGCTGGCGGCATCGGTCTCCCTCGAATCGCGTGCGAGGGTAGACGGAACGCGGGCCAGAAAAGCGGAGCGGCAGGCCGACGATCGTTCGGCCTGCCACTCCTAATCGTCAGGGTCTCTGTCCACCTAGCGAGCGGTATCAGAGCCGCGTCGCTTGGTGCCCCCGCCTGACTGAATCGAATGTACGAAACGGTGGCTGCCTACAACGTCGGTTATCAACGCAGTCACGCACATCTATTCCACGCAGTACAGCGCGCTCGTCGATAACCGTCCGGCGATCTTTCATATCGCCATCGAAGTCGGCCTCCTACCCGCGCGGAGAGGGTGGCTTGCGCGCGGTGTCGTGCCTCACCGACGATTCGCGCATGGCCATCGGCGGGCGGTTCGCCCAATTCCGCAAGCGCGTCGCGAAGACCGAGGACGAACTCCCCCCGCCGGAGGACGCCGACCTCTCGCGTCCCCTCGTCGTGTTCGGCCTCGGAAACCCAGAGCAGAAGTACGAGGGGACGCGTCACAACGTAGGCGCCTGGGTGATCGCGGCGATGGCGAAGCGCTACCACGCCCAACCGAAGCGCGAGGGCCGCGTCAACGTCGCGCGGATCGAGGTCGACGGGCGCGTGCTGCACATCGCGCAACCTCGCTCATACATGAACGAGAGCGGCGGTCCGATTGCCCAGGAGGCGAAGCGCCTGAAGGCGCGACCGGAGCAGGTGATGGTCGTCTACGACGAACTGGATCTGCCGGTCGGCGCGACACGGATGCGGCTCAAGGGCAGCAGCGGAGGCAACAACGGCCTCAAGTCGATCATCGGCGCGCTCGGGAGCCAGGAATTCCCTCGCCTGCGGATCGGCATCGACCGGCCGTACGACCACGGAGCGCCCGTCCGTGACCCGGAGCGCATCGCGAACTGGGTACTCTCCCGGCCCTCCCCCGGCGACAAGCGCATCCTCGAAGAGGCCGTGGAGCGCACGGTCGACGCCATCGAGACGGCCGTCCGCGATGGCTACGAGGTGGCGATGAACCGCCTGAACGCCACGCCTCGGCGTCCCGACGCGCCCGCAGAGGACACGGACGGTGCTCGGGACTGACACCGATCCGGCTGCCGCTCGGCGCGGTCGCGGTACAATTTGACGGACACAGGCAACACGCCGCAGGGCCCCCGGAACTCGGGCGGCCCCGTTCGCGCGTGGGCGACCGATGGATGAGAGATGACTGACGGAGACACCGGCTCGCTGCGTGGCTCATTGGGCCTCGACTCGCTGCTACCGGCCCTGGGGACGCTCGGCCCGCTGTCCGAGGCGTACGCCGCGCTCGATGCCGGGCACCCGGTGCGCCTCGGCATGCCGGACGCCGCCAAGACCGCCGCGGCGGCCCTGCTGTGGCGGCGCAACCGCCAGCCGGTGCTCTTCATCGCAGCCCGCGAGGCAGACGCGCAGGCGTACGCGGAGCAGATGTACACCTGGCTCGGCGACGCCGCCGTCTACTGCCCCGCCCGCTCAGGCCTCGCGTACTCGCGGGAGGGGCACGACTCGCGCGTGTCGTGGCAACGGATCGGCGCGCTCTCGCGACTGGCCCAGGCTCGTCGAGAGAACCCGCCGTTCATCGTGGCTTCCGCCGCTGCCATCGCGGAGCACACCCTTCGTCCCGCCGACCTCGGACGCGGACCCGGCGTCGTCTCGCGCGGCGACCAGCGCGGGCTCGATGCGCTCGCGCGCGCCCTCGTCGACGCGGGGTACGACATGGGCGCGCTCGTCGAGGCGCCCGGCCAGGCAGCGCGGCGCGGCGGACTCGTCGATGTCTATCCGACGGGCGCGGAATGGCCGGTACGGATCGAGTTCTTCGGCTCCGAGGTGGAGTCGATCCGCGAGTTCGACCCGGACACGCAGCGCACCCGCCAGCAACTCGACGATATTCGCATCGGCCCCGCCACCGAGTGGTTCCCAACCCGCCTCGAATTGAACGCGCTCGCCGACCGCGTCGAGGAGGTGAAGTCCGCCGAGGCCCGCGAGGAAGTGCGCCAACTCCGCGCCGGCGAGCTGCCCGCACGCGACTTCTACGGCCCGATGACCGGCGACGCCACCATCCTGCATCACCTCAAGCGCGACGCCATCGTGATCATCGACGAGCGCGAGGCCGTCGACGCCGCCTTCGCCGACCTAGACGAGCTCGTGACGGAACGTCGGGCTGACCTCGCCGCGCGCGGGGAGCTCGATCCGGGCGCCCCCCTGCCCCACGAGCCGCGCGACATCATCCGCGTCACGCTCGATGGCCACGCGCGCCGCGCCGAGCTCGGGCGGTGGGTGACAGGCAACGAGGCGGGTGCGTTCCGCCTCCCCTTCCGCCAGGCCGACGCGTACGCGGGACGCCTCGAGGAGGCCGCGCGCGACATGCATCGCCAGCAGACGCGCGCTGACCGCGTCGTCATCGTCACGCAGCAGGCCCAGCGCTACTCCGAGGTCCTCGGTGAGAACGGTGTGCGCGTCGCCGTCTCTGCCCGCATCGAGGGCAAACTCAAGCGCGGCGACATCGTGCTCCTGCAGGGCGGACTGCCCGAGGGCTGGACCGTCCAGACCGAGGACGGCATCGTCTCGCTCCAGACCGACCGCGAACTGTTCGGCTTCGTGAAGCGCCGCCGTACGCTCCGCCAGCGCAGCGGCAGCCACCGCTCGCGCTTCCTCGCGGAGGTGTCGCCCGGCGACTTCGTCGTCCACGCGGACCACGGCATCGCCCGCTTCGGCGGCATCACGCGCCGAGACGTGGACGGCGAGGGGCGCGACTACCTCGAACTCCGCTACGCGGGCGAGGACAAGCTCTACATCCCCGTCGAGCAAATCGATCGCGTCTCCCGCTACAACGGGCCTGCCGGTTTCATCCCGCGGCTCACGCGACTCGGCACCCAGGAGTGGGGACGCGCTCGGGCGAAGGTGCGCGAGGCGGTGCAGATCGTCGCGCAGGACCTCCTCCGGTTGTACGCCGCGCGGCAGCTGCTCCCCGGCCACCAGTACGGCCCCGACACGCCGTGGCAGAAGGAGCTCGAGGACTCGTTCGGCTACGAAGAGACCGAGGACCAGGTCACGGCCATCGCGCAGGTGAAGGCCGACATGGAGTCCGAGCGCCCGATGGACCGCGTCATCTGTGGCGATGTCGGCTTCGGCAAGACCGAGGTCGCCGTGCGCGCCGCGTTCAAGGCCGTGCAGGAGGGCTACCAGGTCGCCGTCCTCGTCCCCACCACCGTCCTCGCGGAGCAGCACCTCCGCACCTTCCGCGAGCGGCTCTCCGGCTTCCCGGTCGCCATCGACGTGATCTCGCGCTTCCGCAGCGACCAGGAGACGCGCGACATCGTGCATCGCTCGCGCAGCGGCGACATCGACATCGTGATCGGCACGCACCGCCTGCTGGAGGCGAGCGTCGACTTCAAGAACCTCGGGCTGGTCATCATCGACGAGGAGCAGCGGTTCGGCGTGACGCACAAGGAACGGCTGAAGCGCCTGCGGCTGGAGGTGGACGTCCTCACGCTGTCCGCGACGCCGATCCCGCGCACGTTGCACATGGCGCTCACCGGCATCCGCGACATGTCGCTCATCGAAACCGCGCCGCACGGTCGCCAGCCGGTGCAGACCTACGTGATGGAGTGGGACGAGGCGATCGTCCGCGAGGCCGTCCTCCACGAGGTCGAGCGCGGCGGGCAGGCGTTCGTGCTGCACAACCGCGTGCGCAGCATCGACCAGTTCGCGGACCACCTTCGCGCCCTCGTCCCTGAGGCCCGCATCGTCGTCGGTCACGGACAGATGCCCGAGGGCGTCCTGCGGCCGGTGATGGAAAAGTTCGCGAACGGCGAGTTCGACGTGCTGGTCTGCACCACGATCATCGAGTCCGGCATCGACATCCCCAACGCCAACACGCTGATCGTGGACCGCGCGGACATGCTCGGCCTCGCGCAGATGTACCAGATGCGCGGACGCGTCGGCCGAGGTGTGAACCAGGCCTACGCCTACCTGTTCCACCCGAAGAACCGCGTGCTCACGGAGACGGCGCAGGCGCGCCTTTCCACGATCTTCGAGGCGAGCGAACTCGGCGCTGGGTTCCAGGTCTCCCTCCGCGACCTCGAGATCCGCGGCGCGGGCAACCTCCTCGGCGCGGAGCAGAGCGGCCACATTGCCTCTGTGGGGTTCGACCTCTACACGGAGATGCTCTCCGAGGCGGTCGAGGACCTGAAGTCGAAGGCCGAGGACCGCCCTCGCGAGGTCCTGCCGCACGAGGAGCGCGGCGAGATCCGCAAGGTGCTTATCGACCTCCCGATCGCGGCGCACGTGCCCGAGTCGTATGTCCCCGAGATCGAGAGCCGGATGGCGCTCTACCAGCGCGTCTCCGCGCTGCGAACCCTGCAGGACGCCGACGAGCTTGTTCAGGAGACCGAGGACCGCCTCGGCGAGTTGCCCGAACCGCTGATGAACCTCATCCGCCTCGTGCGGGTGCGCATCGCCTCCCGCGACGCGGGCATCACCTCGATCCGCTCCGAGGACGGCGAGGTGATCATCACCTCCACACAGGACCGCCCATTCGCCGCTCGGATGATGCCGAAGCTGCCACCAGGCATCCGCGTCGGGCGGACGCAGGTCCGCCTCTCCCGGAACGCCCTCGGCGAGTCATGGCTGATCCCGATCGAGGCGCTCGTGCGCCTCCTCGGCGGCGCGCCGGAGCCGGTAGCGGTCGGCTAGAGCCCAGGGATCGTCCCCATGACGGGTCTCCGTTACCGTTCCCGGATGCGAATGCGAGCCGTCTTCCTCGACTTCCAGGACACCCTCGCCCGCTTTCGGGACGGCGCGTGGAACTCGGCCTACGGCCTCTACGTGGAGGCAGCCCGCGAGCACGGCGTCGAGCTCGCGCCCGACTCGGTCGTCCTCCCTTCGGACGAGGCGTGGGCTGACTACCAGACACCCGAGGGCCCAGCGCACCCGGACTTTTCCGCCTCACCTGAGGCGTTCAGCCAGGTCCGCATCACCGTGCACGGCCGGCGCCTCGCGAAGGCCGGCGTGACCGGCGAGGTCGCCGCGTCGATCGGCCGGCGCATCGACGAGCTCGAGGGCGACCCCTCGCGTTATGTCTTGTTCGACGACGCCCTCCCTGCCCTCGAACGCGTGAAGTCCGAGGGCGCCCGAGTCGTCATCGTCTCCAACCACATCTGGCGGCTCGCGGACATCGTGCGCGAGTTGGGCCTCGACGAGTACGTGGACCACGTCGTGAACAGCGCCCGCGTCGGCTACCGGAAGCCGCACCCCGCGATCTACCGCGCCGCCCTCGATCTGAGCGGAGTGCCCGCCGAGGAGACTGTGATGGTGGGTGACTCCGTCGGCCACGACGTCCGAGGGGCGGAGCGCGCGGGCCTGCACGGCGTCTACCTCGACCGCACGGATGCAGCCACACCTCCCGAGGGAGTTCGCACGATCACGACGCTGACCGACATCCCCCTCGAGTGGCCGTGACGCCGCCCTCAAGACCGGACGTTCGGCTGAGGGCGGTCCGGGAGTCCGAGTACGACGCTTACTTCGCGATGCTCGAGGAGTACGCGCACGAGCTCGACCAGTACGACACTGAGGCAGACGACGACCCGTGGGACGCTGAGACCCACCGCGCGGCTGTGCTCGACGACATGGACGGACGCGAGTTGCTCTGGATCGAGGCCGACGGCGAGCGCGCAGGCCTCGCGATGGTGCGCGTCTACCCCGACTTCCCGGACGACACCCGCGACGTGGCGGACATCGCCGAGTTCACGGTGCTCCCGGCCTACCGCGGGCGGGGGATCGGCAGCGCCGCCGTCGAGGCCATCCTCGCCGACCATCGTGCGCGCGGGACCTACTCGGTGGACGCGTCCGTGTTGCGTGACAACCCCGCGCTCGCCTTCTGGCAGCGGCTCGGCTTCATCGTGCGATCGGTGAACACTTCGCGACATCCGTAGTGCGCTTCGGGAATCGCCAGGGCGACCGAGCGGCGTACGCGGAGTAGCATGGCAGCCTGACACCACTGGCCGACTCCCCCCGGCCCAACGAGCGCGCGTGAACCGGAATCGCCGGAGGGGCCCTGTTATGACTTCTGCCACGAAGCCGCCGATCTGGGACGTCCACTGCCACTTCCCCCGCAACTGGGAAGACCCCGAGAACCCCGAGCACGAACGCCTCCTCGATGAGCGCGGTGCCGCCCTCCGCGAAGCGGGCGTCGTGAAGGCCTCGCTGCTCTCGGGTGGCCGCTTCGGGTCACTCCCGTACGAGGACTACATCGAACTCGCGAAGCGCGACGAGGACCTCTGGGTGCCGAGCGCAGTCATCGACCCCGGCGAGATGAGCTTCCGGGACGTGAAGCGCCTGCACGAGATGGGCTACCAGGGCCTGAAGATCATCGGGACGAAGTATGCCTACGACGACCCGCGCTACTTCCCTGCCTACGCGGCCGCCGAGGAGTTCGGCATGCCGATCCTCATGCACATGGGAGTCATCGGCGGGGGCGTCGACTACGCCATCACCCACCCGCGCCGCGACCCCAAGGCCGCTGAGACCTACCAGCGCATGCAGCAGATGGGCCGCATGCAGCCTCGGGACATGTCCGCGATGCGGATGCGGCCGTTCCACCTCGACACCATCGCCAACAACTTCCCGAGCCTGCGCCTCATCGGCGCGCATATGGGCGGGACCGGCAACTACGACGAGGCTGCCTCCGTGACGCGCTGGCGCCACCATGTGTTCCTGGACATGTCCGGGGGCGACACGATCGAGCGGCACGCGGTCGAGCGGAAGCTCGTGAAGCACGAGATCGGCGTCGAGAAGCTGACGTGGGGCTCCGACTGCAACACCGACGAGATCGCCGCGCACGTCGAAAACCTCGAGCAGATCTTTGTCGACACCGGCCTCTCCGAGGATGAAGCGGACCGCATCCGGTACCGGAACGCGGCCGAGATCTTCGGGGTCGAGCAGCCGACGTTCGCCGCCGAGTAGGTATCCTCGAATCCGTGGCTGACGACCAGCGCCCCGACGACGACGCGCACGAGGACTCCGAGCCTCCCGCACAGCGGCGGGGCCTCGGTCGATTCGCCTCGCGGTTCCGTCGCGAGCGCGAGCCCGCGCAGCCCGAGCAGCCCGAGGTCGAAGCGGCACCACCGCCCGAGGACGAAGATGCCCCGTGGCTGGTCCCGGCATCCCTCGACCGTGCCTCCGAGCGACCCGGCCCGGAGCCGCTCGCGCCGGAGCTCGACCTGAGCCGGACGCCTCCCAACGCCCGCGATGCCGAGGTCGAAGCCGCTCCCCAACCCGAGGAGCCCGAGCTCGAGTCCCTGACGGAGCAGACCGAACCTTCCGCCCTCGGGGGTGAGTACGAGGTCGAACCGGGCGATCCGGACGCGGAGCCCGAACCAGAGCCCGAACCAGAGCCCGAGCCCGAGCCGAACGATAAACGCCCGCTTGCAGCGAACGGGCGAGCCAGCACGCAGGCTCAAGAACCGGCGGCGCCTGCCCCGCGTCCGGTGCCAGTGCCCAGCCCCACGCCGGTGGTAGTCGCGCCAGGCTCTGAGTTCGACGAGATCCCACAGAGCGACGATGAACCGGCCCTCGGCCCCCGGACCCGCCCAGCGGGCGTCTCCGCGCACCTAGCCGTCCTGACGGCCGTCGCCACGTCAATCATCATGGCGTTCCTGCTGATCGAGCCCTCACCCCGCTGGCTGCTGCTGCTCGGCGCAGCGGCGGTCGTCTTCGGCCTCGACGGCACGCTCCGCCAGACCTGGCGTGCTCCGTTCTCGCTGGGGCAGGAGACGGCGCCGTTCCTGTTCGTCCCGGCGCTCTACATGATGGCCGTGCCGGTGCTCATCGAGCACAACGTCTCTGGCGAGCTCGTGTTCCTCGTGGGGCTCGGCGCGGGCTTCGGCTTCGGTGCGCTCGCATGGGCTGAGATCGCGAGCGTCCGCGCCCAGGCGCCCGAATACGACCAGGCGCGCGTCATCGTGACGGCGAACACCTACCTCACGGGCTTCGCGATCTTCTCGCTCTCGTACGTCTTCGAGATCAGCCTCCTCGCGGCGATTATTGCCACCTCGGTGGCCGCTGCCATGCTGGCCGTCGAAGTCCTCCGCGAGGGTGAAATCGACCCGATGGAGACCCTCGGCCTCTCGCTCGTCACGGGCGTGATCATCGGCGAGGCGCGCTGGCTGCTCTACTACATCCCGCTGGACACCTACCTTGCCGGCCTGACCTTGCTGCTCGTCTTCTACCTCGCCACGGGCCTCCTCCACAGCCACGTCATCCGCGCGCTGAATCGCGTCGTGGCCGTCGAGTACAGCGGCATCGCCGCGGCAGGCCTCGCCCTCGTGATCCTCGCGCGAGCAGTTGGGTTGGCGTAGGCCCGCACTCTGCTAGCATCGGTAGTCCGGTCGGGGAGTGGCGCAGTCTGGCAGCGCACCAGTCTGGGGGACTGGGGGTCGTGGGTTCAAATCCCGCCTCCCCGACCAGTTTTTGAATCTAAACCTGGCGGAGAGTCCAGTCGTAGGAGGGGTTCAGATGGACACGCGGATGGACAAGGTCCCCGCTGTCCGGAACGGCTACCCGAAGAGGACTGCCTCCATCTGATCCGCGGCATCGCGCCGCAGCTCGGGTAACACGTGAGAATAGAGGTCGCTCGTCATCGCCATCTGGGAGTGACCGAGGACCTCTTGGACGACCTTCATCGGGACGCCACGGAGAAGCATCACCGTCGCCGCGCCGTGCCGCAGGTCGTGAAACCTGATTCGCCGCACCTCCGCTCGGGCAAGCAAAGCCACGAACTCGGCATGCAGCGAGCGTGCCTCAATCGGTTCCCCGGCTTGACCCGTGAAGACAAGATCCCATTCGTTCAGCCACGCATGTCTCACCTCCTCCCGCTGACAGGCTTGTCGGTCGCGATGGCTGCGTAGCAGTTCGACGACGGGACCGGGGATCGCAACGGACCGCCGGCTCCTCAGCGTCTTCGGCTCCGCGAGGTGGAACGCCCGGTTATGGCGGACGAGGGCCCGCTCTACCCGGATCGTGCCGGCCTCCAGATCCACCGCCTTCCAAGTCAGCCCCAGCACCTCACCACGCCGCAGTCCGGTAGACGCGGCAAGCACGAACAGCGCTTCGAAGCGATGTCCCTTCGCCGTATCGAGGAACTTCCGTACCTCCTCGGGCGTCAGGGGGCTGATCTCCTCACGCACGACCTTTGGTGCGGACACGAGGCGTGCCACGTTCCGCTCCACGTAGCCCCGACGCATCGCAACCTCGAGCGCCCGTCGCAGGACGGTGAACTCGTTCTTGATGGTTTGGGGCTTCGCCTCCGCCTCCAGCCGTGTCCGGATGTACGCCTCGATGTCCTCGGCTCGCAGCTTGCGAAGTCGGTGGCCACCGAGGGCCGGAATGACGTGCTTCCGCAGGCTCACCCGGTAGGTCGCCAGCGTGCGCGGACGGAGCGTGTCCGCCGCGGACGTGTCGAGCCATTGGGCTAGCCAGTGCTCGAGCGTCCAGGCAGTCACGTCCGGATCGAGGCCAGCCTTCAAATCCGCCCGGAACGCAGCAAGTCGCCTCGCCGCCTCGGCCTTGGTCATCGTGACCGCAGTCCTCCGCAGCCGCTTCCCACTGGGCCCATAGCCAAGCTGGAACGTCACGATCCAGCGACCGTCCTTCGGTCGCCGATAGATCGAGCCCTCTCCAGGTGCGCGTCGCTTCCCTTCACTCACTCCTCTTCTCTCCTTTGACTAGACAGAACGTTCGTGGGTCGTCGAACGATCGAAAAGCACCACCTCTCGCTGACCGGGAACCCCCAACTGACCCACCCGGTATCTCGTGATGGCGGCACGTTACCCTCGTAGCCCGCGCCCTGCTCCCTCCCGGTGGCACGGCCACACGATCACGGCCACGGCTACGTCCGGCGGGAGAAAAGGAGCACGTCCTCCTCGACATCTGCGCGCTGGGCTGCCCAGGCCCGCAGCGAGTCAACCGGCACGAGGCGCCGCCTTCCCACTTTGAACGATCGGACCTCCCCGGCCATGACCAGCGGGTAGAGCGCTCCGCGAGAGATGCCAAGCATCTCCGCGGCCGTCTCAACATCCACAGCGATTCGGTCCTCCACACTCAGGCTCCTTCCTCGCGGGTCGCCGCGGTGCTGGCCCCCGGATCGGATTCACCCCGGATCGGTAGCGGCGTGATTCGTGTGGATCCGTCCTGCTGCGTTTGCCAGATCGCTCCGAACGTCCCTTCAACGCGGTACCGCCATTCCGCGGCGACAACGATGGGGGCGTGGACGGCCGCTGTACTTAGAGCGTCGACCAGGCGGCGTTCGGCCCGGTCGTCAGCGCAGGGGAAGAGCAGCACTGGCTCCTGATCGAACCTCGTCCGCCACGCCTCGCTCTTGTAGTAGCGCCGGTAGCCCTCGAACTTGCCCCGGTAGTTGCCGGCGTCGAGGGTCCCGCGGTCGTACTCGACCAGAAATGGCACGCGCTCTTCACGCGTGTCGATCACCCCGGAAGCATCGGGCCGGATCCACGCCGACGGTCCCGCACCCTCGCTGAAGCGGCAGGTCGACTCCGCCTCGTTGTGCCACGCGGCAAGCCGCCATCCGCGAGCCCGTGCATCTCGCGCGAGTTGGACCATGAAGCGGTTCAGGCCAAGCGTGTGCTCCACGTGGCGCACGGCACGCTCGGGATGGCCCTGGTCCGCCTCCTTCACGTACGTCACCGCGCCGTGCTCCCCGAACGTGGACGGCGGGACGCCGGCGCGTGCGGCGAGGAACCGCATCCCCTGCTCGGTGAGCACGTAGCGAACGTCATCGGGGCGGTCGGAACCGTCGTGGTTCATATGGTCTCTCCTTCGGTAGTCATGGGTTGATGTGGAGGCACGGACGCGACCGCACGGCCGCGCACCAGCCACTCGAGCCGGCGCTCGATCAGGTCCGCTGGTTCATCGAGGAATTCGGCGAGGTCGGACGCGGCGAGCAGCGGATGGCGCGCGATCCAACCAAGGGATTTCTGCTCACCAGGCCCCATGGCCAGCGCGAGCGCGGAGGCGTGCTGCCAGCGAGCACGGGTGTTCTCAGTCGTGACGTGCTCTGCCGCCCATCGCCCGAGCGCCCCTGGCCGGCGATGGGCGCCCGGTTCCGGGTCGGGGAACCCGTCGAGGGACGGGAGGGGCGGCACGGGCGGCTCCGGACCCCATCCGACCTGCTCGACGAGGCGCCCCGCCTCCCCGGCGGTGGACTGCCAGATGGGACCGGCAGCGCCGTGCTCCTCTAGCGCCCAGCGCGTCGTGAAGAACGCCGCGAGCGGCGGCCTCTGACCGTCCGCCTCGTCCGCGAGTGCGCGCCGCCAGAAGGCAATCTCGCGCACCGTGGGACAGGCCACGGGCACGGGGGGCAGGCCGACCAGCCCCCAGTGGCCGCGCACCTTCGCGGCCTCACGCCGCCAGAGGGCGGCGCGCTGGCGGCGGTGGATGTCGGGTGCGGCGGTGCGGTCCCAGGCGACCAGGAACGGCGCGTAGCGGCGGCCCACCCGCAGGCATCCGTAGGCGTCGACGCCCGGCAGCCACCAGCGCGCCGCCGGTGGCCCGCCGAGGGGGAGCGAGCGTGCGTCAATCAACTCGTGGTCCCCATTCCGCAGCCCGGCCGCGAGCTCGGCGCAGAGACGGTTGACGCGGGTGGTGACCTCGATGCTCGCGATGCGCCTGAGCAGGTCGTTGCGTCCGGCGGGCACGACCTGCGCGAGCGTGGAGACGGAGGTCTCCCGCGCTGCGCACCAGGCAGCGATGGCCGCCTCGGTCACGAAGTAGCGCCGGCGGCGTTGTATGTCCGGAGAGCCCGGGTCGATCCAGTCGACCCGGCCGCGCAGCCTCAGTTCGTGCAGGAGGTGCCGGGCATCGTGCTCAGCGATCCCCAGCAGCCAGCCGACCTCGCGCTCACCGTTGAACGGTTGCCGGAGCAGCCAGCCGACCGCCTGCGTCATCATCAGTGGTTCGTCCTTCATGGTTCCTTCCTCTTGTCATTGCCCCGGGCGGGCTTCGCAGCCGGTGCGCCGCCCTCCGGGAGTTCATACCGACCGGTCGGCTGGGACTCCTCCGGCGGGGTCGCCGCCTCCTGCATCGCGCGGGCGAGCTCGTCCAGCGTCAGGCGCTCACGCCCGTCCGCCGGCTCCGGCGCGAGCCGCTCCGCAAGCGACGCCATGACCTCGTCCACCACCTGCTCACGCGGCCGGCCATGCCGCTCCGCGGAGCGCCGCGCGATCGCCTCGACGCGGGTCGTGTCGGACGGTGGGGGCGGGTCGACGCTCAGCGTGAACGTCGGCGGGCGCGCGAAGCCGTCCCACCAGCGCACATAGGCGGAGAAGTCGTCGAGGGAGACCAGGTCTTCGACCTCGAGGCTGCCGCCCAGTTCGGGGATCAGGCGCCTGGCGTCCTCGGCACTGCACTGGAACGCCGTCAACCCGTCGCTGTTGGCAAGGATCGTCGGCAGCAGCTCGCGGTCGACTGCATCGAGCTTCGAGAGCGACTGCGTGACGAGCGTGAACGACGCACCGTACTTGCCGAGCTCGGAGAGCATGCGCGGGTAGTCGACCGCGCCAAGCGTGCTCGATTCGTCGACGAGCTGGACGACGCGACGGCGATTCTCGGGTGGGAGTGCGACCTGCTCTTCGAGCAGCAGGCCGAGCAGGTTGAGGGTGGTCGCGCCGACGAGACTCGCCGCGCCCTCCCCGAGCGTCCCGACGGCGGTGTTCACGACCAGCACACCGCCGTCGCGGATCACCTGCCGTGGGTCGAAGGTCGAACGCGGCTGGCCGAAGACGAGCCGGCTCGCCTCCGTCACCGTGAAGCGACCGATCTTGCTGGTGACGGGGTTGGCCGTCTGCTGCTGCAGCGTCTTGCCGGCGCGGTCGTAGTTGTCCTGCCACCAGGCCTGGACCGCGAGGTCGCTGACGTGCGGCAGGAGCCGCCGGCGCATGCGCTCGTCCGTGAGCAGTGGCGCGACGTCCAGGAGCGTGAACTGCTCGACGCGCGAGCGCTGCGTGTTGAGTTCGTGGAGCGCGGAGAGCGACGCCCGCAGCGCGCCCTCCATGCGCGGCCCCCAGTTGTCGGGCCAGAGCCGGTTCATCATTGTGACGATGTGTTCGACCGTACGGTCGCGGTCGGGAAAGAGCGCGACGTCGAGCAGGTTGAGGCCGACGGGACGCGCGAGGTGAGCGAAGTCGAGGTAGACGGTCCGCTCCACCAGCGCGTCGGGGACGGAGGCGAGCACGGCCTCGGCGAGGTCCTGGTGGGGGTCAACGACGACCAGGGCGGTGTCGTCCGCCCCACTGGCCATGCGCTCCATCAGGCCACCCGCGATGTGCCGCAGGAGGGTGGACTTCCCGCGCCGGGTCTTGGCGACGATGAAGTGGTTGCGGTGGAGGAGGGGCTCGGGAAGGTGCACGGGCTCGTGTACGCGTCCTGCCGGCGACACGCCGACGCGCACACCGTGGGCGGCGTGCCCGGGCGCGGGCGCGAGCCGCTGCGCCGTCGTCCGTCGCACGCGCGGGAGCGCCTCGGCGGCATCCGGCAGATGCCAGAGCGCCGCCACCTCGGCCGTGCTGAGGATCAGCGGGTACCGCACGCGGTCGCGCCCATCGGTGCGTCGCGCTCGTCCCGCCCGCAGGCCACCACCGGCCGCGTCGTCGTAGGCCGAGTAAACGCTCGCGACCTGCGCGACGAGCGCTCGGAGACGCTCTCGGTCGGCCCCATACGCCGTCACGGTCAACCGCGCCGACACGAGCGGCGCCGCGAGTTTGGCCGCGACCACGGGGCGCGGCAACGGTTCACGCCCTCGGAACAGCCGCACGGCGACGGCGGCCAGCAGGGGCACCCCGACGAGGCCACCTGCGGCCGTCGCGCCGAGCCGCACCCACTCGCCGGCCTCGTACCAGCTCCAGGCCTGCAGACCGCCGGCGCCGAGTGCCAGCATCGCGACGATCGGGGCGAGGCTGACCGGCGCGCTGCGGTCATACTCGCGGCGTGCGTACGCGGGCTGCTCCTCTCGCCGCCGGATGCGGTCGGCCTCGCGCGGCGACCCCGGTGCGATCGAGAGGCGACAGACGATGCGCTCGCCGTCGGCGGGTTCGACTGCGGTGAGCACCCCCGCGAGCGGATCCCGCTCGTGGCGCCAGTCCAGGCGGAGCGGGAGCGCCGTATCCGTTGCGGGCAGCAACTCGACGGTGACCGCCTGCTCGTCCGGCGCGACCACGGCGGGATCCTCCGACGGCTGCTCGACCGCGGCCTGCGGATAGGCGGCGCGCAACTGGGCCAGCGCGCGCTCCAGCGTGGACGCGTCCGCCGCCCGCACGTACCAGCGTGGCCCATCGCTTCCGACCACGACCTCCAGCTCGAGGGAGTCGCCGGAGAGTGCCCCGAGCATGCCGCGTGCTGCGCTCATGCTCTCTTCGAGCACGCGCGGAGGCACGATCTCTGCGAGGGAGTGAGCGTCAGTACGCCTGCGCCACATCGCGCGCCACCCCCTTCTCTGGCTTCTCACGCCGCTGCGCCTGGTCGAGCAGGTGGAAGAACGTCTCCCGTCCACCGGCCTGCTGAGCGAGCTGATTCACATCCTTCACGCCGGCGGGAAGCTCGATCACGCTCGCCCGCTCACCCAGCACCTGCGCCAGCTGCTCGGCGGCGTTGCGGCCGGGCTCATCGCCGTCGAGCACCAACACCACCGAGCGGGCGCGGTCGAGCAGGCGCAGTGTGCGCGCACCCGGCTGGGTCCCGAGCAACGCGCAGGCCGGTAGGCCCCAGCCGACCAGCGTGAGCCAGTCGAACGGCCCTTCCGTGAGCAACACCCGCTGCCGTCCGCGCACGGCCTCGTAGCCGAGCAGCGGGCGCGGCAGCGCGAGCCCGAGGTAGGGCACGTCCGCGCCCTCGGTAGGCATGCGCCCGGTTATCCACCCGCAGTGCCCGGCGCGCAGGTCCGGGATCACGACCCGTCCTCGCATCGCCTCGCGCGCCCCGCCGTGCTGCTGGTCGGGATAGAACAGGCCCATCTCGCTGGCGCGCCGGAGGCTGAGCCGGCGGCGTTTCAGGTACGGGGCGAGCTGGCGCCCATCGCTGAAGCCGAGCCGCGCCCGCCGCGCGAGCCACGACGGGATCCCCCGCTGCTCCAGGTAGCGCAGCGCGTGCGGCGTGCGCAGCAGAGTCTCGTGGTAGACCTCGCAGGCGGCGGTGAGGATCAAACGGTCGTCGACCGACAGGCGCGGTGGCGACAGTGGGGGCGGCGGCCCGTGGCGTGTCGGCGCGGTCCCCTCCCCGGCCGGACGATCGTCCCCCGGGCGCTCACCGAGGAAGTCGACCGCGGCCCGGAAGTCGAGGTCGTGCATCCGCCGCACGAAGTCGATCACGTCGCCTGACGCCCCGCAGCCAAAACAGTGGAAGCTCTGTGTGTCCGGGTAGACCACCAGGCTCGGGCGGTCGTCGGCATGGAACGGGCACCGCCCCATGTAGCGCCGGCCGGTGGCGCGGAGCTCGACCCCGTGCGCTGCGATCACCTCGGCAATCGGATGGGCGGCCTTCACACGCTCGATGTCGACCGGCATCAGGATGCCCCCGCCCGCCCCGCTGCGAGTTCGGCGGGGTTCGTGGTGGCCAGGGCATGCTCGAGCTCGCTCGCCTCGATCCGGAGCGCGACGTGGTTTCCACCCGCGAGAAAGAGCGCTTCCCCGCGGCGGCAGCCCAGCAGGTACTCGCGCTCGCCACGCGACAGTCCAAACGTCTCCTCGACGACGCTGATGGTGGAGGCGTCCTGGCGCATCAGGAGCTGCACCGAGCTGTTCGCGAGCACCGTGTGCCCCTCGGGCGAATGGAGGAAGTCCTCCACGTCCTGGGTGACGGTGGTGACGCCCAGCCAGCGCTTCCGTGCCCGTCGCGCCATCTGTGCGAGGAAACGGGCGCCCTCGGCATGGCGCATCAGCGTCCACGCCTCGTCGATCAGGAGCATCCGCGGCCGCGGGTCGCGGGTGACCTCGCGCCAGACGTGGTCGGCGATCAGGTACATCGCGACGGGCCGTAGCTCCTCCTCGAGGTCGCGCACGTTGAAGACCACGAACGGTCGGTCGAGGGAGGTGCTCGTCGGCTCCGAGAAGACGTGCCCGAGGCTCCCGTCCACGTAGCGGCCGAGGCGGTCGGCGAGTCCGTGCGGCTCGTCCGTCTCCCGCAGCACCGCCAGCAGGTCGCGCAGCAGTGGCGCGGGGTGGCCGTGCGTGGCCGGGTCCTCGGTGATGCCCACGCCGCGGTAGGTCTCGTAGAGCGCCGTGTCGAGGACGCCCCGCTCGCGCTGCCCGAGCGGCTGGCCGGGGTCGGCGAGCATCACGCCCAGCAGCCCCTGCAGCGCGAGCACGCGCTCGGCGAGTGGATCGCGTCCGTCGTCGTCGGCCGCCGCGGGGAGGTCGAAGGGGTTGATGTGGTGGGCGGAGGTGCCGGAGAGGTGGACCATCTGCCCACCGACCGCTTCGCAAATCCGCCCGTACTCGTCTTCGGGGTCGATCACGAGGTAGTCGATGCCGAGCAGGAGCGCGCGCAGCGCCTCGACCTTGCAGGCGTAGCTCTTCCCGGCGCCCGACTTGGCGAAGACGACCTTGTTGGCGTTCTCGTGCTCCGCACCGAACGGGTCGAAGGTGACGAGCGACTGGTTGTGGACGTTCTCGCCGTAGAGGATCCCGCCCGTCACCGCGAGGTGACTGGAGCCGAAGGGGATCATGGTCGCGGCGCTCGTAGTGTCGAGGTTGCGGCGGCGGCGCAGGTGGTCCTGCCCGGCAGGGAGGCAGGAGAGCACCCCGGGCAACTGCTCGTAGAACGCCGGGCGCACGCCGGCCATGAGGCCACCGAGCACCCCCGCCAACCGCGTCGCTGCCTGGTCGACCGCCGGGACGCTGCGTCCGTGCAGCCGCAGGTAGACGGCGGTGGAGAAGACCCGCTCGTCACCCCGCTCCAGCGCGTCGCGCAGTCGATCAACGTCCTCGTAGGCAACCTCGCGCTCGACGCTGGCGATGCGTCCGCCCTTCGCGTCCAGCATTCGCGAAGACTGCAATTCCACCATGCGGTGCGTGAGCGACCGCACGACCTCGCCCGAGTCGAGCGGTTCGAGGTGCATGCTCAGGTCGAACGGCTCGTCGAAGTCGATCAGCCGTCCGAGCCAGTTCGGCGTGACCTGGCGCGGATAGTCGGTGAGCGCGAAGACACGGCTCACTGACCCGTCGACGGCGAGCTCGGCGCGGGTCTCAGTGAGCGCGGCCGGAGCCACGAGGTCGGCGGCGCTGCGCTCCCCCAGCGCGAAGGTCTGCTCATACTGCTCGTCGCGGGCGCGCGCCGTCGGGCGCGGGCGCCGCCAGGGCATGCGTGGTCTAGACATGGACAGCCTCCTGCGTGGGTTCGGAGCGCGAGGTGGTGAGTACGGCGGTGGACGGCGGCAGGAGTCCACCCGCCGTGACCGGAGCGCCCGCCAGCGCGGCACGCCAGAGGGCGACGAGCTCGTCGCCGCCGAGCCGGCGTGTGGGTACGCCGCAGGCCGCGAGCCCCTGGGTGACCTCCGCGCAGCGGAAGGCGAGGGCGCGCCGGGCGGCAACAGCCGTGCCCGCTGGAGCCCGATCGGGGCGACGCCAGGGCCACGCGATCCCGGTGCGCTCAAAGGCGCCGCCGGTGCCCGCCGGTACGACCACGTAGCAGCGGCGGTCGAGCAGCGTGCGCTCGCGCGCGATCCGTCGCACGAACGCCTCGTGGTCCTGGGCGAGCCGCCGCCAGAGGTCGGCTGTGCGGTCGCCGCGTGCCCCGTGTCGGCTCTCCACTCTGCCCCGCCCGTGCAGCCCGTCGAGGTAGACGTCGACATCCGTGGGCACGACGCGCACGAGGACCTGCACCGGATAGGCGAGGGCGTTGAGGAAGCGGCGGTAGGCGGCGAGGATCGCCTCCTGCTCCACTTCTGACTTCAGCGCGAAGTTGACCGAGCCTGCTTCCAGCACAGCGCGGTCGTCGCCGCCGCGCAGCCGCACGACGTCGCCGGCGATCTCCTCGAGGGGCAGCAGCGCCTGCGCGCTGGCGAGCCGTCGGGGTGTGTTAGGCCGCATCGTCGGCCTCCTCCCGCGCTTGCGACGGCGCCACACCAGGCAGGAACACCTCGCGCAGCTCCCGCGCATGCGGGGAGCGCTCGCGGGGGCGCCAGACCGCCACGCGTGGCACGGTCCAGTAGCGCAGGAGCACGAACACCCACTCCTCGGCCGCGCGCCCGCCGGGTCGCCAGAGCACGAGCACCGCCGCGGCGACGATCACGACGACCGTGGCCGTGATGCGCAGCGCGAACGGCAGCGGGAGGTCGCTCAGCGCGCCATAGGCGAGCGCGAGGCCGATCGACGCGGACAGCAGCTGCCGCATCGTCAGGCCGAGGAAGGCGCGGTCAGCGACCTCGAGGTGGGTGGGGATTTCGTGGCGCTCCATCAGGCCGCCCCGCCCATCGCGCTCTGGACCATCCCGGCGATCACCCGCGCCAGCAGGACGATCGCGAGGCCCGCGAGGGCGTTGACGATCGCGACCTTGCCCTGCTCCATCTGCCGCGGCGAGCCGGCGGCGCTCATGTACAGGAACGCGCCCCACATCACGAAGAACGCCGCCACCGCCACGGCGACACCGAGGCCGATGTTCAGCAGGTTCTCGAAGAGGCTGTTGATCTGTTCCATTCCAGGGTTCCTCTCTCAGCGCGCGCTAGTTCGATGCGATGCGCACTGGCTCCTCTGACTGCACGCGCAGCTCGACGACCAGCCACCGCCCGTCCTCCGGGACGAGGCGACAGGTCACGCGCTGCCGGATCACCTGTTGATGTGCCGTGCCGAGCGTGGGGTCGCTCCACCACCGTTCCTGGACCGCCGTCACCGACGCGGTGGCGCCGGTCGCGGAGAGCGCGGTGACGGACACGGACTCGACGCGGGTGGCGATGACTCGCTGCAGGCGGGCGGCGTCGGGATCGACGGCTGCGTCCGCGAGCGCCTCGCGCATCACTCCGCCCGTCACGCCGACGAGGTGGGCGGTGTACGCGTCAGGATCGCGGTGGTCGAAGGTGCCGTAGGCCGCCACGAAGGCTGAAGCTGCGGATGCGACGGCACGTGTGTCGTGCTCGCGGTTGCCGATGCGCTGCGCACCACTCCAGCCGCTCAGCACGGCGAGCACCAGCAACAGCCCGCCGCACCCGAGCAACGCGTAGCCGGCCGCGCGCCCGCCGGTCACGAGGGCACCACCGGAGCGGGGGACGGGGCCGGCGGCGGGGCGCCGAGCGCCGAGGCGATCTCACCGAACGCGGCCTGGTAGTAGGCCATGCGCCCGAGTACGAGCGCGACGTACTCCCAGCTGTGGTTGTAGGCGTAGACGGCGCCCGGGACGTCGCGTTGGACGTCGGCGGCGAGGAGATACCGAGCCATCGCCGGGATCACGTCCCGGTAGTCGTACGGGTCGCCCCCCTCGCCGAACGCCGCCCAGCTCGGCGGCATGAACTGCCCGTAGCCGATCGCGCCCGCCCACGAGGTCGACATGTTCGCGCCGAACCCGGACTCCACGGACGCGATCGCGGCGAGCAGCGACCAGGGGACGCCGCTGCTCTCGCCGACCTCCACCATCACGGCGAGGTGGTCGAGTGGGACCGGGGGCGGGTCGGAACTGCCGCTCCCACCGAACGCGGCGAACGGGGCGGCTAGGAACATCGCCACGATCACGACGACGATGACCACAGGGACGAGGAGGGCGACGACGACCGCCGCAGCGAAGCGCAGACCGTCCCGGATGACGTCACCGAAGACGGAGGAGGCGACCAGCGCGGCCTTCGCGATCATGGCCGCGCTCCTGCCGCTCCGGCGGCCGCGCGGCCGCCGCCTCCGAGCCCGCCCGCGACGCGGCTGAGCACGACGAGGGAGACCACCGAGGAGAGTCCCGCGAAGCGTGTCTGACTCGAGAGCAGCGCCGGCACGCGGAGCGTGAGGTAGCAGACGGCGATGCCGAGCATGAGCGTGAGGGCGGCGTTGGCGACGCTGCCGGGCGTGAGCTCGACCATCAGCGAGGAGCCGAGGCGAAGCGTCAGCACCTGCACCGCCTGCTGGAACACGGTGATCGGTAGCAGGTGGGCCCACC
>Ga0114916_1000330_pt1 | contig 33761 bp, 28 predicted proteins | sample MalvirAntarct_66_FD_83501 | JGI IMG/M metagenome (GOLD analysis project Ga0114916, IMG submission 83501) | Marine viral communities from the Global Malaspina Expedition - Malaspina viral metaG Antarct_66 | ecosystem: Environmental > Aquatic > Marine > Oceanic | place: West Anvers Island... | reverse complement strand
TTGATTTTCAATTCAACTACCTATCGAGGCCCTCCCGTTTAAACCTTTCACAATTACAGCCCTCTGCATACTGCCAACTGATACTGTCTACTGAATACTGCCAACTGAATACTGTCGACTGAATGCTGAGGACTGCCAACTAATCCCTGCCAACTATCCCATCAAGGCATAGCATGCCCCTGGCTAGCCACCAACATTAAGAACCAGTCTTCCAACTCCAAGTCGATCGTTGCTGCATTTACGGCATCCTCAAGTCGCGATTTAGTAGTGGTACCCACCACGGGATAAATTTTAGCCGGGTGTTTTAAAATCCAAGCGAGTAACAAGGCATCTTCCGTAGCATTGTATTTATTGCTAAGTTCTCCCAACAATAACTTTATCCGACTGGTTTGCTCTGTTTTCTCCTTAAAAACCGTACCCAAAGGCGACCAGGCCATTGGGGAAATTTCCTTGAGCAACATATGGTCCAAACTACCATCAAACATAGCCAAATGCTGGGTTAAGGAAAATTCTATTTGATTTACGTCTACAGCCACATGTTTTGAGATCAAGTCCACTTGGGACGGCGTGAAATTGGAAACGCCAAAGCTTCTAATTTTCCCTTGTTGCTTCAATCTTAGTATGGCCTCCGAAATCTCCTCGGGGTGCATCAAAGGACTCGGCCGATGCAATAACAGTACATCTAAATACTCCGTTTGCAAATTTTTTAAAGAGGTTTCTACTGACCAAATTATATAATCCTTATCATATCTATAGTGACCAATTTTAGTATTCCGACCCCCAGAAAGATGCTGAATGCCACACTTACTGATCAGTTGCACTGCTTCTCGATTCAGTCCGCTCTGGGCAAAAGCCTGTCCAAATTCAGCTTCCGTCGTGTAGCCGCCATAAATATCGGCATGATCAAATGTACTGACGCCCTGTGCTACACAAAAGTGCATCAAATCTGCCATTGCTTCCGTAGAAAGCTTTTTACCCCAAGCTCCCCAAGTCATTGTTCCTGCTATAATTTTCGAGTACTTCACACGTTTTGTTTTAGAACTGTTCCTTCAGAATATAAAAATACTTAAAACTAAAAGAGTATGTGGATTCGTGTTTAAGAATTATCAAATTCACCAAAGCTTATTACGAATAAAAATTTCTCGAAGTTGGAGACTACGGCTTCTTCTATAATTTCTTAGCTAAGTAACTGAGGTCGTTCAACATCGATTATCCTAACTGTTAGCTGTAGTCCATTTCTTAAAGTATTACGTATATACAGTTGAACCTATAAATTACAAAATCTATGAATTTTATAAAAAAAGTAAGCTTATTAGCACTTATCACATTTTTTTCTTTTGGATGTAGTGAAGATGACTCAACCACAGACGCACAAGGAAAAACAAAAATATCCTTTAAATTAACGGACGCTCCTGGAGATTACGAGCATGTTTTCATTGATGTTGTTGATGTCATGGTAAAGATTAATGATGCTGGTGATGGTGAAGAAGGATGGCAAAGTTTGAATGCAATTAACACTGGAGTTTATGATTTATTGACTTTGACAGGTGGTGTTAATGTGTTGTTGGTTGATGAATTTGAGGTGCTTTCAGGCAACTTAAATCAAATCCGTTTAATTTTAGGAGATGATAACACGGTGGTTAAAAATGGCGAAACATTTCATTTAGATACTCCTAGTGCACAACAATCTGGTTTAAAGATCAAATTAAATCAAACCTTATTACCAAACATGGCCTACACTTTTTTACTCGATTTTGACGTGGACAAATCGATTGTTGAAGCAGGCAACTCTGGGAAATACAACTTAAAACCAGTCATTAGAGCAACTGCAGAAGCCACCACTGGAACTATTTCTGGTAGCGTGTTGCCATTGGGTATGCAAACGGAGGTTACCGCAAGTAACGGCACTGATACAATTACGACGTATACAAATGCACAAGGAAAGTTCTTAGTGGTAGGATTAAATCCGGGTAATTATAAGATTACCTTAGCTCCTGACCCAAAATCAGATTTACTGCCTTCAGTATTAAACGATATTAAAGTAACGGCAGAAAACAATACTGACCTTGGCGTGATTACGATTAAATAAGGAACAATTCATAAAAATGTATTAAAAGAGCAACACCAATGGTGTTGCTCTTTGTTTTTTAACCAATTATTAACAGCAATCCACTAAAAATTTTAACAATTTGCAGACCTCAAAAAACCAGACCCTATTTCAGGCTAAATAAATTTCTAATATGATGGAAGACACAGTTGATATCAAAAGCATTAACGAGAAAATTGAAAGAGAGAGTGCCTTTGTTGATTTGCTTACTTTTGAGATGAATAAGGTCATTGTAGGCCAAAAATATATGGTTGAACGCTTACTGATTGGACTGTTAGGACAAGGGCATATATTATTGGAAGGTGTCCCTGGTTTAGCAAAAACACTCGCCATCAACACCCTGTCCCAAGCTATTGAATCCAGCTTTAGCAGAATCCAATTTACTCCAGACTTGTTACCGGCAGACGTAGTAGGTACCTTAATCTATAATATGAAGGTGAATGATTTCACCATTAAAAAAGGTCCAATATTCGCAAATTTCGTTTTAGCCGATGAGATTAACCGAGCGCCAGCCAAAGTGCAATCGGCATTATTGGAGGCCATGCAGGAAAAACAAGTTACTATTGGTGACGAAACCTTTAAGTTAGACCGACCATTTTTGGTGATGGCTACCCAAAACCCTATTGAGCAAGAAGGAACCTATCCGCTTCCTGAAGCCCAAGTGGATCGTTTTATGCTGAAAACTGTTATTGATTATCCAAAAATAGACGAAGAGCAACTCATTATGCGCAACAATATGAAAGGCGCTTATGAAAAAGTCAATGCTGTCGTTTCTGTTGAACAAATTTTAAGAGCACAGCAAACCGTTCGAGAAGTGTATATGGACGAGAAAATTGAAAAATACATTCTCGACATCATCTTCGCCACCCGTTTTCCTGAAAAATATAAACTAGCCGATTTAAAACCGTTAATTTCGTTTGGCGCTTCGCCTCGTGGAAGTATCAATTTAGCGGTTGCTGCAAAATGCTATGCCTTTATTAAACGTCGTGGCTACGTGATTCCTGAGGATGTCCGCGCCGTTGTTCACGATGTGTTACGTCACAGAGTGGGAATTACTTACGAAGCGGAAGCAGAAAACATCACGTCAGTTGATATCATCAACAAAATCATTAATGAAATTGAAGTACCATAAATAAAGTCCACAGTGGGCAGTAAGCAGTGGGCGTAACCCGTCCAACTAAATTCTGAACTTATAGCGACTGAAACCTGAAGACTGCCAACTGCAGACTCAATAAAAAATGGATACAAAAGAGCTTTTAAAAAAAGTACGTAAAATAGAGATTAAGACGCGGCGCTTGTCTAACCATATCTTTGGTGGGGAATACCATTCCACTTTTAAAGGTAGAGGGATGACTTTTAGCGAGGTGCGTCAGTATCAATATGGTGACGATGTACGGAATATTGATTGGAACGTGACGGCACGTTACAATGAACCGCACATTAAAGTATTTGAAGAAGAGCGCGAGTTGACCATGATGCTGATGGTTGATATTTCAGGTTCCGAATGGTTTGGTACAGAACAGCAGTTTAAAAACGAAATTATTACTGAAATTGCGGCAACCTTAGCGTTTTCAGCCACTCAAAATAACGATAAAATTGGTTTAATTCTGTTTACGGATAGTATCGAATTGTATATCCCGCCAAAAAAAGGCAGATTTCATGTATTGCGTATCATCAGAGAATTGATTGAGTTTAAACCAAAAAGTAAAAAAACAGATATCACCCAGGCCTTGCAATTTTTATCCGGGGTAATGAAAAAAAAGGCGATAGTTTTTCTTCTTTCCGATTTTATTGCGGATGATTATAAGCAAACCCTAAAAATTGCCGCCAACAAACACGATATTACCGGGATTAGAGTATATGATAAGCACGAGGAAAGCATTCCTAATTTAGGCATGGTTCAAATGCAAGATGAAGAAACTGGCGAATACATGTTGGTCAATACGGCTTCAAAAAAAACCAGAACAGCGTATAGTAAATACCACCACGAGCGCGTGAGCTATTTTAAGGACACCTTTTCAAAATCAGGTGCGGGTACTATCGATTGTCGGGTAGATGAGAGTTATGTCACAAAATTATTGGGCTATTTTAAACGCAGAGCGTAACGACTTACAAATTATGAATTACGATTTTAGATTTACGAATACAATGAAACCAGACCTCTGCCCTAGGTCATCGGTCGTCTTTTCTATTTTCTTTTTTCTCATCTCTTTTGTCTCTTTTTCCCAAGTCAAAACTTCAATTGACGCCCCAAAAATTAAAATCGGTGAGCAAATTACTTATAAAATTGAAGTAGACGCAGACAGTACAGATTTGGTGGTATTCCCTGAAGGACAGACATTTTCGCCTTTGGAAATGATTGAATCTTATACAGTAGACACCACAAAAAACAGTGCCAAATACAATCTGATCAAAACATATGGTTTAACCCAATTTGATTCGGGCAGCTACACCATCCCAAGGCAAAAAATCATCATTGGTACTAAAGAATATTTTACAGATTCTTTAAAAGTTGAAGTCAACAACATCCTTGTCGATTCCACCAAACAAGGCTTATATGATATCAAACCATTTATAGAAGTTCAAAAAAGCAGTAGCGACTGGTGGAAAACTGCGCTGATTGTGTTGGCCATTCTCGCGCTTATAGCGTTCTTGATGTATTGGTTTATTTGGCGTAAAAAACCTTTGACCGAAGAAGAAGAAATTGCATTATTGCCACCTTATGAACGCGCAAAACTCGCCCTCAAAAAGTTGGATGAAACCGACTATTTACAACAAGCGGAACTTAAGGGCTATTATTCTGAATTGACCTTTATCATCAGACGTTATCTCGATGAAAAAGTTTACGATCGCGCTCTAGAAAGCACGACGGATGAGCTGGTGCATCGCTTGAACTTATTAAAAGATGGCAATCAGATTGAACTGAGTAAAGAGGATATCAGAAATATTGAAACCATTCTGAAACGCGCCGATTTAGTGAAATTTGCGAAATCTGCACCAGACATCGAATTGGCAAAAATTGACAGAAACACCATCGATTTGGAAATTGACAATGTCAAACAAGCCTTGCCGGAACCAACCGAAGAAGAAAAATTACTAGATCAGCAATACAAGGAAGAACAAGCACGGAAGAAACAACGTCGTAAAATCATCATCACCGTTGCATTATCGCTCTTTTTACTCCTTGCCACTTTTATTGGATTCTCCATAAAATATGGTTTTGATTATGTGAAGGACACCATTATTGGTAACGATAGTAAAGAGCTGTTGGAAGGCGATTGGGTAACGAGCGATTATGGTGTGCCGCCAATATACATCTCAACTCCTGCGGTTTTAGAGCGTGTAGAATCGAATGTTATTGATTCTCTCTCCAAACAAGCAGAAACTACCATGTTTAGTTATGGCACGTTATTGAGCTCGGTTAATATCGTGGTCAGCACCTCAAAACTCAACATTCCTGACACCACCTCGGTCGATTTGAATCTTGCTGTGAATGGGGCTTTAGAAATGTTCGAGAAAAATAATGTTCGGGATATTTTGGTAAAGCGTGAGCAATTCATCACTCCTAATGCTGCTGAAGGCTTAAAGGTTTATGGTTCTGCGTCCTTCCCTACACCACTTACTGATGAGTTTAGAAAAGGAAATTATGTGTTGTTAGCCTTTACGGCCAAAAATATATTGCAACAAATTATCTTGGTCTGGGATGCAGAAGATCAATATGCTGACGACATTATGGAGCGGGTCTTAAATTCAGTTGAACTCAAAAAAGAAGAATGATGCTGGAAGGAATTGAATTTTTAAATAAAGAATTTTTCTGGTTGCTTCTCCTGCTACCGTTGCTCATTTTGTGGTATGTGCTGAAACTCAACAAGCACACGGCTGAACTTAAAATGTCCACCATAAAGGGGTTTAAGATTACTCCGTCACGCTTGCCAAAAGCGAAGCATAGCCTATTTGTGTTGCGCCTATTGGCCCTCGCTTTAATTATTACCGCGTTAGCCCGCCCAAGAACGGTAGATGTGTCTACCAAGACAAAAACCACCAGAGGGATTGATATTGTCATCGCTATTGATGTATCGGCAAGTATGCTGGCTAAAGATTTGCTGCCCAACCGATTGGAAGCGCTTAAAAAGGTGGCTTCAGAATTTATTAAGGGCAGACCAAATGACCGGATTGGGATTGTGGAATACGCTGGAGAAAGCTATACCAAAACACCCATTACCAGTGATAAAGCCATTGTATTACGTGCTCTCAATGAGATTAAATATAACACCATAATTGAAGGCGGCACCGCCATTGGTTCTGGTTTGGCTACATCAGTCAACCGCATCAAAGACAGTAAGGCAAAAAGCAAAGTGATTATTCTATTGACGGATGGGGTTAATAATGCCGGATTTATAGATCCTAAAATTGCCAGCGAATTGGCGGTAGAATACGACATTAAAGTGTACACCATCGGGATAGGAACTAATGGAACTGCACTGTCGCCTATTGGAATTTTACCTAATGGACAATTCCAATATGGGCGCCAACAAGTTGAGATTGATGAGGCCTTATTAAAAGACATCTCTAAGGTAACTGGAGGTAAATATTTTAGAGCCGATAACAATAAAAAATTGGCCGCCATTTATGATGAAATCAACAAATTGGAGAAAACGGATGTTGAAGAATTCAAATATTACAATTACGAAGAAAAATACCGTCCACTGGTACTATTGGCTTTTGCATTGTTATTGATTGAATTTTTATTACGATCAACGGTATTTAGAAGTTTTAATTAGAATATAACAATAGCGAACTGAAGACTGAACAATGCAATTAGAAGAAAACATATGGTTTTGGGGATTAATGGTGATACCGTTGGTCATTATTGTGTTTTTACTTTTACAGGTTTGGAAGCGTCGGGTGCAGCGCAAATTCGCGAGCAAACCCTTACTGCGACGCTTAAGTCCTGACACGTCCCTCTTCAAATCTATTTTAAAAGTGGTTGTGCTTTCGCTCGCGTTTGCAAGCTTGGTCATGGCGTTGGTCAATCCTAAATTGGGCACAAAGCTCGAAACGGTAAAACGCGAAGGTGTCGATATTGTTTTCGCCATTGATGTGTCAAAAAGTATGTTAGCGGAAGATATTGCTCCCAATCGTTTGGAAAAATCGAAGCAATTGGTCACGCAAATCATTAATAATTTAGCCAGTGATCGTGTGGGCATTATCGCCTACGCCGGCAAAGCGTTCCCCCAATTGCCCATTACTACCGATTATGCAGCGGCCAAAATGTTCCTGCAGAGTATGAATACGGATATGCTGTCTTCACAAGGCACCGCCATCCATGAAGCAATTGATCTCTCTACAACCTACTTTGATGAAGACCAAGACACCAACCGAGTCCTGATCATCATTTCTGATGGCGAAGATCATGGCACTTTAGCAACGGAGGCTGCTCAAGAAGCGCATAAAGCAGGAATACGGATTTTCACCATAGGCGTTGGAGACGTGAAGGGCGGCCCGATTCCGGAGAAACGGAATGGCAGGATTGTCAACTATAAAAAGGATCGCAATGGCCAAACCGTCGTTACCCGTTTAGATGAAAGTACCCTACAGAATATTGCCGCTGAAGCAAACGGATCTTACATTAACGGCAGAAATACTGCAGAGGTGGTGGAACATATCAGAGATATTTTAAACAGGATGGATAAGACAGAATTTGAAGCCAAACAATTCGCCGATTTTGAATCGCAGTACCAATGGTTTCTGGCGGCAGCTTTATTCTTTTTATTGATTGATATCTTGCTGTTGGAAAGACGCACCTCATGGTTAAAACGCCTGAATTTATTCAATGAAGATTTTTAATCGCCTGTGGGAATTATATGATGGCCTAAACGCGACTTGAAAGCTAACAGATTAATAATCATCACAAAACCCGTGTTTACGGTTAAAAGACTGTTAAAGATGGCGTTCCAAACATATTTTAAGAAAACATTATCACCTTGATAGCTTTAGTTTTTTTAGATTTATGCACTGTTTTAAGCTTGTGGCAATTAAACTACTATGTTAATGTGAATTGAGCCGCTGATGGGGATCCATCAGACGTTAAAAAACGCTCATTTAGTTATAGAGATGAAACACCTAACCCTACTCGTATTATTTATGACATCGTTCGCTTTTTCTCAAACTGATGAGAATGAGAAGGAGCAACTGTCGGCTACTAAAAAATCAAACGATTTTGTTTATGAAGCCAACCAACTTATGGATACCGATGATTTTATATCCGCAGAAAAAAAATATCGGAAAGCCATTTCTAAACAACCATCCTCTGTTGCAGGCACTTATAATTTAGGAAATTCTTATTACAAAAAAGGAAACTACGAAGAGGCCTTATACCGCCAACAACAAGCGGCAAAAAATGCTACGGAAAAATCGGAAAAACACAAAGCTTTTCATAATATTGGGAATATTTTAATGAAGAACAAGCAGTGTAAAGAAGCTGTTGAAGCTTATAAGAGTGCCCTGAGAAATGATCCTACGGATGATGAAACGCGTTACAATCTTGGTTTAGCTAAAGAATGTGCTGAGCAGCAAAAGGATGACCAGCCGGACGAGAATCAAGATAAGGATAAAGAAAAGAACGACGAGAATAAGGACAAAGATAAAGACGATAAAGATCAACAGGATCAGGACAACAAAGACAATAAAGACGACCAAAAAGATCAGGACAAAAAAGAGGGCGAGGACAAGAAAGATGAAGGGAAGCCTAAAGATGAAGAAGGAAAGGATGAACAACAACAGCAAAAACCTCAGCCTGGAAAACTGTCTCCACAACAAATAAAGAACTTATTGGAAGCCATGAACAATCAGGAACAGAAAGTTCAGGAAAAAATGAATGCCGATAAACAAAAAGGCGTTAAAGTAGAAACAGAAAAAGACTGGTAGATTGGTTTTTGTTTGATGACTAACGATTTATGTATTGGCTACGCACAAAAAACCCCCAAAGGTTTCAGATGAGAACAATCAACTAATTTCAATAGTTGTCGCAAGTATTAAAACCTCTAAAAGCAATAATTCAAAAATCGTTAATCGATAATCGTTGTTCGTTAATTTTTAATTTACACATGAAATTAAAAACATACATACCATTATTTTTAATACTCCTCAGCACAAGCCTTGCCTCAGCCCAAGTAAAATTTGAGGCTAAAGTTAGCAAGACGCAATTGGGTATTAATGAGCGTTTACGCGTAGATTTTGAAATGAACACTGATGGTGACAATTTCAGTCCGCCGTCCTTCGCTGATTTTACCGTAGTGGGTGGCCCAAACCAGTCCGTCAGCCATTCCTGGATTAATGGTGTGCGTTCCTTTGCAAAAACCTACAGTTATTTTCTTGCTCCCAAAAAAACCGGATCGATTACCATCAATCAAGCCACCATAGAAATTGAAGGAGAAATTTATAAAACGTCACCCGTAACTGTACAAATCTCTACGGCAGTCAGCAGACCGAACGATCCTGATGATGTTGAAAATGTAGCGGATGACAACGTGCATCTGATTGCTGAAATCTCCAAAACCAATCCGTATTTAAATGAAGCAGTTACCGTAACTTATAAACTGTACGTTTCCGAGGATATTGGGGTGAGTAATTTTAGAGAGAATAGCAACCCAAGGTATAATGATTTTTGGAGCCAAAATATCGATTTAAAAGGCAGTCAGATTCAGAAAACCCAATATAAGGGGCGTAACTACCGCTATTTAGTGATCCGTAAAACAGTCCTTTATCCTCAAAAATCTGGCAAATTAGAAATTGAGCCCCTAAGTTTGGATCTTACCGTTCAGGTGCCTAGTAAAAGACGCGATTTTTTTGGATCCTTCGTGCCAACAGAAGTTCATAAAACCGTTTCTGCCGGCAGTAAAACCTTAACGGTTAAATCACTTCCTGAAAATGGAAAACCTATGGATTTCTCTGGGGCCGTAGGCGATTTCGATTTTAAATTAACCACCTCTAAAACTGATTTAAACGCTACAGAATCTTTGCAAGCCAGGGTAGAAGTGACCGGGAAAGGAAATCTAAAACTGTTTCAATTGCCAAAACTGAGCATCCCAAGTGCACTAGAGGTGTACGAGCCAGAACACACTGAAAATATTAAAACACTTTCAGAAGGTATGCAAGGAAGCATTGTAGATAATTATACCATTGTACCGCAATTTAAGGGCAAGTATCCCATCCCGAATATCGATTTTACCTATTTTGATTTAAAATCAGAAACTTATAAAACAATTTCCTCTGGTGAGGTGGTGGTGAATGTCCTAGACGGTCCTACAAACAACTCCAATGCTGATAGCAATATCGCTAGTTCTGGAGACGGTAAGCAACGTGTGACCATGAACAGTGACCAATTTGCGTTCGTTAAAAGCAACGCCAATCTTGAGCCGATGAATTCGGAACCATTCTTTAATTCTACGGTATATTGGAGCGCTTTACTGTTGCCGCTCATGGCCATTCCGTTGGCGATGGTTTTCCGCAGAAAGAAAGCAGAACGCGCCGCGGATGTTAGTGGAAACAAAGTCCGTAAAGCAGATAAGCTTGCCAAAAAATATTTAGGTTTTGCCAAAAAAGCCTTGGGTCAGAAAGAAGCATTTTATATTGCCTTAGAGAAAGCGCTACATAATTATTTAAAAGCCAAGTTGCGCATTGAAACGAGCGATTTAAGCAAGGACCGCATTCAGCAGTTATTATTGAAACGGGAGGTTGATGAAACCGTAGTGACGGATTTCCTTTCTATTTTGGACAGTTGTGAACTGGCACGTTATACGCCATTTACAGAGGTCACCATGCAGCACGATTATGATAAGGCAGCCACGACCATTTCCGTAATTGACAAACAGATTAAGTAACATGAAACATTTTGTTTACATACTGACGTTTTTAATGGGGTCATTAGGATTTGCTCAAAACGAAGCGCTGTTTGAACAGGCCAACAAGCTGTATAATGATGGCGATTTTGAACAGTCCATTTCAAAATACGAAGCTATTCTCGAGACTGGAGAACATTCAGCAGCGGTATACTTTAATTTAGGGAATGCGCATTACAAATTGAACCACATCGCACCAAGCATCTATTATTACGAAAAAGCGCTAAAACTGGCTCCAAATGACCAGGAAATAAAGAATAATATAGCGTTTGCCCGGAATATGACCATTGATGCCATTGACAAAGCTCCAGAATTAGGGTTTTCAAAATTTACCAAAAAGATCACCAATTGGCTTACTTTTGATACTTGGGCCGTAGTCTCCGTGGTGTTCATGCTCCTTTTTGTAGTGCTCTATCTGGTATTCTATTTTACATATGAATCGGCAAAAAAACGAATGGCCTTTGTGGCTGCCATGTCCTTTTTAATCTTGGCCGTTAGTGCTGTTGGGTTAGCTTTTGCTAATTACAATCTGGTTAAAAATGACCACCCCGCCATAGTCTTTGCCAAAGAAAGCCAAGTTAAAAGCGAACCCAATTTGAGAAGCACTGAAGCCTTTAAACTTCATGAAGGTACCAAGGTGCACATTATAGATACGTTGAACAATTGGAAAAAAATTAAACTCGCTGACGGTAAAACTGGGTGGATCCCTAAAGATGCCATCAAAGCGATCTAAGTTTTTAAAGTATTTCGTTTTCCCTCTATATTTTATGATTTTATCTAAAATTTTGAGTATTTCCATAGTACTTCTCTTCTTACATTTTACTACCATTCTTGCCTTCTCACGCTTCATTCCTGTAGAATAATCTTAAATATTCCGTTAAGAAAAGGTATATCTTTATTACTTTTGAGATCTGTATTTCTCAGATAACTCTGCAACACATGGATGTAAAGAACGTATTTAAAAACAATGAAGCTTGGATTAAGGATAAACTCTCTAAAAACCCTTGTTATTTTGAAGATTTAGGCAAAGGCCAAAATCCTGAATTGTTATTCATTGGTTGTTCTGACAGTCGGGTCACGGCAGAAGAATTGATGGGTTTAGGCCCTGGTGAAGTTTTTGTTCATAGAAACATTGCCAATATGGTCATCAGTATAGACCTCAACGTCATGTCCGTGGTCAACTATGCCGTAGACCATTTAAAAGTCAAGGATGTCGTGGTTTGCGGTCATTATGAATGTGGCGGCGTTAAGGCGGCCATGCAATCAGAAGATTTAGGGATTTTAAATCCTTGGTTGCGTAACATTCGTGATGTGTACCGCATCCACCGTAAAACCCTCAATGCTATTCCCGATGAAAACGAGCGGTACAACCGGCTTGTGGAATTGAACGTGCAGGAACAGTGTGTCAATTTAATTAAAACCGCGGCGGTTCAAAAAGCCAATAGAGATAGGGGTTTGGTTGTGCACGGTTGGGTATTTGATGTGCATACGGGCAAGCTGATCGATTTAAATATCGATTTTGATGGCTATTTGAATGACATCATGGAAATCTATCGTTTGGATTAACGGCAAACGTTCAGGATTAAATGAGTTCTGAGGGGGATTCTTCTGTTAAAGCATCGTCCTCTTCTAAATGCTCCTCCAATTCCTTTTTCTTTTCCAGAATCACCGGAAAAATAGCCGGCACCAATGATTTTATAGGAGCGTATAACATAGAGTCTTCAATACTCGCGTCGTCAGTAAGCGGAATGGCCCGATTCATACTGTCAAAAACATTGAGGATGACGCTTAGGATAACCGCTATTTTTATAGCACCAAAAAGAGCTCCCAATAATTTATTGACAATCCCTAATGCGGCAAAGTCCGCCAGTTTGGTCAAGGCTTTTCCTGCTAGCGCGATGACTAAGACAATGGTAAGAAAGGTAGCCGCAAAGGCCACAATATTGACGGTTTTTTCATCCCACTGCGAATTGTCATCAATAAATGTCGCTGCATAATTACTAAAATGGATAGCGCCATATATCCCCGCCACCAAAGCCACTAAAGAGGCAATTTCCACAAAAAAACCTTTCATTAGTCCGCGCACCACTCCAAAAAGGATTAGGGCAGTCAAAACGATATCCAAAACACTCATATCTTACAGAATTTCGTCAAATATAAGTTAACTTTGCGAGAAATTAATTTGACGAGGATTTTGAAATTGCGCCGTAATTTCTAATGAGACCTGGTTATTTTAATGCTAAACCTGAAACTAAAGAGATGTCAAGAGACGAACAATTAAAACAGCGCTGGGAACTTGTGGTTCAAAAATTATCAGATCAGTTTGCTGAAGGAGACCCTTTAGATTTGGATGCCATTATTTATTTAATTGGGGTTCAAGAGCTAGGACAACTTCATAAAAAATTTAAAAAAGATCATAAATTAGATTTAATGCATATTGCTATTTGCCGTTTGCTAGAACCTTATGGCTATTATGAGTTTGATTATTATGACGATGATAAGTGGCCGCATTACAAGGTAAAAGAACAGTTGCCACCTTTAAAAGCGGGGGAGCAAAGTGTTTTAATGAAAGAAGCCATTGTCAATTATTTTGTGGAAGTGGAATTTATTCAGTAAGATATTATTCCTTGAAAAGTTCTTCAAAATAAACTGGAATTCAACTCTAATCGTTAAGGTGAAATCCAAAAAAACAGTAAATTTGCCATTCATTTTTTGACTTATGATAGACAAGATAAAAGAAAGTATTGCTGAAGCTGAAGCATTTGAGGCGCACACTAAAGAAGAAATAGAAGCGTTTCGGATTAAATATTTAGGTAAAAAAGGCGTATTAAATGCTTATTTTGCCGAATTTAAAAACGTGCCCAACGAGCAAAAGAAAGCGTTTGGACAGGTGATTAACCAGCTAAAGAATACTGCTGAAGAAAAGGTCAACACTTTAAAGGAGGTGTTAGAAAGCAAAGAGGAAGTTAAGGGCATCTATGGCGATTTGTCACGTCCTGGAGAGCCTGTTGCCATTGGCGCTCGTCATCCTATTTCTTTGGTTAAGAATCAAATTATCGACATCTTTTCTCGCATTGGGTTTAATGTTAGTGAAGGCCCAGAAATTGAAGATGATTGGCACAACTTTACAGCATTAAATCTGCCAGAATACCATCCGGCAAGAGACATGCAGGACACGTTTTTTATTCAAACTGATCCTGATATTTTATTGCGTACTCACACCAGTTCCGTACAGGTGCGTTATATGGAAAACAACCAGCCACCAATACGAACCATTTCACCCGGCAGAGTGTACAGAAATGAAGCTATTTCATCGCGGTCTCACTGTTTTTTCCACCAAGTGGAAGGGTTGTACATTGACAAGGATGTGAGTTTTGCCGATTTAAAACAGACGCTTCAATATTTCACTACAGAGATGTTTGGAAAGAGCAAGATTAGATTGCGTCCCTCCTATTTCCCGTTCACCGAGCCTAGTGCTGAAGTAGATGTGTACTGGGGATTGGAAACCGAAATTGATCACCGCATCACCAAAGGTACCGGATGGTTGGAAATTATGGGTTGTGGCATGGTCGATCCTAATGTATTGGAAAACTGTGGTATTGACTCCAAAATCTATTCTGGTTTTGCCTTCGGCATGGGCATTGATCGGATTGCCATGTTGTTGCATCAAATTGGCGACATTCGCTTATTAAGTGAAAATGATGTCCGATTTTTAGAACAATTTAAATCAGCGTTATAACAACATCAATTATAACTTTATAACCGATAGCTCCCTATCGGTTTTTTTATTTAACATTTCTTTAACTTCGTTTGGTTCGGTTTGTTCCGAACCTATCTTATCTTTGCACAAAATTTGAACAAAATGACTACTGAAATCCGAAGTGAAAAACGAGATTTAGTCGAAAGACTAGGTGTGTTTATGGAGCAAAAAGAACACCATGCTCCGGTGGCTGCCCGTATTTTATCGCATATTGTTTTAACTGGTAAAGTAGGTACCACCTTTGAAGATTTGGTCACTGATCTTGGTGCGAGCAAGAGCACGATCTCCACGCATCTTAACCATTTGGCTGATTTAAAGAAGATTGTGTATTTCACAAAACCTGGCGATCGCAAAAAGTATTACACCATTAATGAAGACAGCATCGTCCAAAGTATTGACTCCCTAATGGAGTCTTGGATGGAACAAAAAGCATTGCATCACGAAATTAAGAAGTACAAAAGAAAAGTGAATGAGCAAACTGACGCGAGTAACACCAAGTTTGCCCTCGACTTTCACGAAAATTACATTCAATTTTTAGATGAAGTCACCCAATCCGTTTCCACATTAAGATCAAGAATAATAGAAAAAACCACAAAACTGTAATAAATGAAAACAATCAAACTCCCTTTAGTATTCGCTTTAAGTATGATAACGCTCTTTATGAGCTGCGGAGAAAAAGAACAAGCACCACAAGGCCCACAAGGCCCAATGCCATTTCAAGTAACTGTCATTCCTCAAAAAACGGTAACTGGTTACACCACTTACCCGACAAGTATTGAAGGGGTGAATAATAGCGAAGTGCGGGTTAAAATTGCAGGGTACATTACAGATGTATTGGTTGACGAAGGTCAAAAAGTAAGAAAAGGTCAAACACTTTTTAAATTAGAAACTCAATCCCTAAATCAGGATGCTGCTGCCGCTAAAGCAAACGTCAATGCTGCACAGGTAGAAGTTGACAAACTTAAACCTCTGGTAGAAAAGAACATCATTAGTGACGTTCAATTGGCCACCGCAAAAGCAAAATTGCAACAAGCTCAAAGCGCTTACAACAGTATTGGCGCCAATATTGACTACGGTAATATTAAGAGTCCAGTAGATGGTTACGTGGGTTCCATCAGACTCCGTAAAGGATCATTAGTAAGCCCAACCAACCAAGAACCTTTAACTACTGTATCTGACATTAGTCAAGTGTATGCTTATTTTTCAATGAATGAGAGAGAATATTTAGATTTTATTCAAAATGCAGAAGGCAATACCGTTCAAGATAAAATTAAAAACTTTCCTAAAGTGACTTTAATTTTAGCCAATGGAACTCCTTACGAAAAAGAAGGCACTATTGAGACCATTAACTCTCAAGTAAATGCCAATACCGGATCTATTTCTTTCCGGGCCGTGTTTAATAATGATGCGCGTTTATTGACCAATGGTAACAGTGGTAAAATTAGAGTTCCTAAAACATATACTGATGCTGTAGTCGTACCTAAAGAATCTACTTATGAACAACAAGGCAGTTATTATGTGTATAAATTAGCGGAAGATGATATGGCCGTGTCAACACGTATCAATGTTTTAGCTGATGTGAATAATATGTATGTTGTTACTGATGGACTTAAACAAGGGGATAAAATTGTTGCCAAGGGTGTCGCAAAATTAAGAGGTGATTCTCAAATTAAACCTATGGAAATCCCTTTTGATAGTGTCGCAAAACCTATTGAAAAAATATTCAGATAACCAACCAAGATAAGAACTTATGTTAAAGATATTTATTGACAGACCAGTACTTTCAACGGTCATCTCCATCATCATCGTGATTTTGGGTTTGCTTGGTCTTACCGCATTACCTATTACGCAATATCCTGATATTGCACCGCCCACCATTACGGTAAACGCCACTTATCCTGGAGCGAATGCTGAAACCATTCTGCAAAGTGTGATCATCCCTATTGAGGAACAAATTAATGGTGTAGAGGGGATGACGTACATCACTTCTAGTGCTTCCAATACCGGAACCGCTTCTATTACTGTGTTTTTTGATCAGGATGTAGATCCGGATATTGCTGCAGTAAACGTACAAAACCGTGTGGCTCGTGCTAACTCGCAATTGCCACAAGCTGTATTACAAACGGGGGTTACCACGTCTAAACAGCAAACGAGTGCCTTGATGTTTATGTCATTTTACAGTACAAACCCTGATTATGACGACACATTTATGCAGAACTACCTCAAAATTAATGTCATCCCTGAATTACAAAGGGTGAATGGGGTTGGAGATGTAAACGTATTTGGAGGTAAAGATTACGCCATGCGCATCTGGTTACAGCCTGATAAAATGGCCGCTTATGGCTTAATTCCTACAGATGTTACTGCCGCGTTGCGCGAACAAAGTTTAGAGGCTGCAGCAGGTTCTTTGGGAGAAAATGATGGTGAAGCATTTAGTTATGTGATTAAATACGGGGGTCGTTTTAAAACCGAAGCACAGTATAGTGACATTATCATAAAAGCTTTAGGCAACGGACAATTCTTAAAATTATCAGATGTTGCTGATATTGAACTGGGTGCTCAATCGTATGCCGGTGGATCAATTACCAACGGAAAACCTGCGGTAAACATGGGAATTTTCCAAACGAAAGGTTCTAACGCCCGAGATATTATTATTGAAATTGAAAGTAAGTTAGAGGATATCAAAGCGAATTTGCCTAAGGGTATTGAAGTCTTTGTACCGTATAACACTAACGAATTCTTGAATGCCTCTATTGAAAAAGTGGTTACCACTTTGGCAGAAGCCTTCTTATTGGTGTTCTTAGTTGTGTTTATATTCTTACAAGATTTTAGATCGACGTTGATTCCTGCCATCGCAGTACCAGTATCGATTATCGGAACATTTTTCTTCCTGAATTTATTCGGTTATTCCATCAACTTATTAACGCTCTTCGCTCTGGTATTGGCCATTGGTATTGTGGTAGATGATGCCATCGTGGTGGTTGAAGCGGTGCACGCTAAGATTGATGAAGGTGAGTCCGACCCTAAGAAGGCTACGGTAGATGCCATGCACGATATTTCGGGAGCCATCATCTCCATTACCTTAGTGATGTCTGCGGTGTTTATTCCGGTAACCTTTATCAAAGGCCCAACCGGGGTTTTCTATGAGCAATTTGGTGTGACGCTTATTGTAGCAATTATCATTTCTGCAATTAACGCTCTGACGTTAAGTCCTGCCTTGTGTGCCATTTTCCTTAAAGGACACGATGACAAAAATAACAGCAAGAAAAAAGGGTTTTTAGGACGCTTTTTTGATGGATTCAACAGAGGTTTTGATGCCACAGTTACGAAATACGGAAAATCAGTACATTTCCTATACAGAAATAAATGGGTCACCGTACTCGTATTAATTGTATCCGTTGGTGCCATTTATTGGTCATCTTCTGAATTGAAAACGGGATTCGTACCGGATGAAGATAGAGGAATTGTATTCGTTAACGTTGAACTTCCAGCAGGTTCTTCAATTGATAGAACCGATCAGGTCAATAAGGATTTATACGATAAATTAATCCAGATTCCCGGTGTAAAAGGTGGGTCTTTGATTAAAGGAAGCAGCTTCTTAGGAGGTGCAGGTAACAACTACGGATTAGGTTTTATCCGTTTGGACGATTTGAAGGATAGAGGTGCCGATTCACTTTCAGCCCAAAGTATTACGGGTAAAATGTTTGGTGTGGCTGCGCAAATTCCTGAAGCGAATATTATTTTCTTCTCCCCACCAAGTATACCAGGTTTTGGTAACTCTACCGGGGTTGAGCTGAATTTGTTAGACCGTTCTGGCGGAAGCTTTACTGATTTGGATAAGGTAACCCAAGAGTTTATTGGGAAATTATCACAGCGTCCGGAGATTCAATATGCACAATCTTCATTCAACACCAAATATCCGCAGTACGAGATTGATCTTAATGCCGAGTTGGCTAAAGAATTAGGCGTGCCTATTAGTGACATCTTCTCAACCTTACAAGGGTATATCGGAAGTATATTTGCGGCGGATTTCTCAAGATTTGGGAAGCAATACCGAGTGTATGTTCAAGCCTTACCTGAAGACCGTGCTCAAGAGAGCGATTTAGGGAAGCTTTATGTACGTACCAGCACCGGAGAGATGACGCCAATTACAACGTTTGTTAATTTGAAACGGGTCTACGGACCACAATCGGTAACCCGATTTAACCTGTTCAACTCCGTAACCTTAAACGCGGCTATCGCTCCCGGATTTAGTTCAGGCGATGCCATTAAAGCGGTTGATGAAGTTGCGCAAACCTTGCCTGCAAATTACACCACAGCCTATTCTGGTCTGACCCGAGAGGAAGTGAGCGCAGGTAACCAAACCACGACCATCTTTATTTTGTCGCTCGTGTTTGTGTATTTCTTATTGGCAGCACAGTATGAAAGTTATTTAACACCTTTCTCTGTATTATTATCGTTGCCATTAGGTGTCTTTGGAGCTTACTTTGTAACCCAACTTACAGGATTGCAGAATAATATTTATTTCCAGATTGCCTTAATTATGCTACTCGGTCTGTTAGCTAAGAACGCTATTTTGATTGTGGAGTTCGCCTTGCAGCGACGTCGTAACGGGGAATCGCTGTTAGAAGCGGCCGTTAACGGAGCTGAAGCGCGTTTACGACCTATTTTAATGACTTCATTTGCGTTTATCTTAGGATTATCGCCCTTGGTGTTTGCAAACGGCGTAGGTGCAGCAGGTAACCGTTCCATTGGTACGGGAGCTGTAGGAGGCTTGTTGATAGGAACCATCCTTGGGGTGTTCGTTATTCCTATCCTGTTCATATTTTTCCAATGGTTACAAGAGAAAATATCTGGAGCACCACAACCAAAAGTAGAACTTAAAGAAGAATCAAACTCATGATAGCAATTTTTAAAACCCGCACCATAAAGTATATGCTTATGCTGACCGTTTCAGCATTTACACTGCAAAGTTGTTTTGTAGCAAAAGACTATACACGTCCTGAAGTAGAGGAAACTGAAAATCTGTACAGAACAGATGCCTTACCAACTGACAGCCTTTCTATGGCGGATATGTCTTGGAAGGAGCTGTTCAATGACCCCTATTTGGTTCAGTATATAGAAGAAGGCCTTCAAAATAATATCGACATCCGTGTCGCCATTCAACAAGTATTGGCTGCAGAAGCGTATGCAAAGCAAGGCAAAGCAGGATTTTTACCAACCCTTGGCGCCAATGCCAGTGCTACCAGGTCTTATTTTTCTGATAATGGCCAACAAGGCGCCCTTTTAACTGGCAGTGGAAAAGATCATTTAGATCAATTTCAGTTGGGAGGTAATGTATCTTGGGAAGCTGATATTTGGGGAAAAATACGCAGCAACAAGCGCGCAACTGATGCAGATTATTTAAGAACTGTGGCAGCACATCAAGCAGTAAAATCGCGTTTGGTAGCGAATATTGCCGCAACCTATTACCAACTGTTAGCTTTAGATGCGCAGTTGGAAATTACTGAAAAGACCATCGCCGTCAGAGATAGCAGTGTGAGCACGATTCAAATTTTAAAGGATGCCGGTAATGCAACCCAAGTAGCTGTAGATCAAAACATAGCCCAATACAATAACGCAAGAGCCTTGCAAGTTGATTTAGAAACTGCAATTTTTCAAACAGAAAACACCTTGAGCATTCTATTGGGGCAACAGCCTCAACAGTATGAGCGCAGTATTTTGGATGAACAACACTTACAATCGGATATCAAATTAGGGGTGCCTTCAACGTTGTTGCGCAACCGTCCTGATGTTATTGCTGCGGAGTACAACTTGGTCAGAGCTTTTGAAATGACCAATGTGGCGCGTAGTAGTTTCTATCCGTCGTTGACCTTGACTGCTGGTGGAGGATTTCAAAGCTTGCAATTGGATGAACTGGTGAGTACGAGTTCCTTGTTTGCGAATATTGTTGGCGGATTGGCCCAACCGATCTTTAACCAACGAAAAATCAGAACCCAAAAAGAAGTGGCTGATGCGCAACAAGAACAAGCCCTATTGGAGTTTAAACGCTCCTTATTGATTGCAGGTAACGAAGTGTCTAATGCGCTGTATGCTTACAACCAAGAAACCAAAAAGTTTGAATTCCGCGAGTTGGAAGTTGAAGCATTAAGAAATGCTGAAAATAATTCTATGGAATTATTGAAAAACGGCTATGCCAATTATTTAGATTTATTGATTTCGAGACAAAGCGCCTTGAATTCTGAATTAAATATGATTGACAGCAAATTACAACAGTTGTTAACTATTGTTGATTTATACGAAGCCCTTGGTGGCGGTTGGAAATAATTGAGAATGGCATGACCACAAAATCGGATCTTTTGGAATGCTCAATTTTAAACTTTACCCAGTTTGGAAGTAAAGGTTTTACTTTAGACGAACTGGCAAGTTCATTGGGCGTTTCAAAAAAGACGATTTATAAATATTTTGACACTAAGGAAGACTTAGTGTCTCAGAGTTTATCTTTTTTATTGGATAGATACCGTGTTGAAATAACTGCTATTGTTAATGACGCCACGACAGATGCCATTGAAAAGATCATCCTGATCTACAAAAAAGGATTTGCATACCTAAAACATTTTAAGCCGTCCTTCTTATTCGGCATTAAAAAATATTACCCTAAGGCCGATAAGGTATTTACTGATTTTTCAGAACAACTGGTTCACGGCACCATTTTATTCTTATTAAAGGAGGCCAAACAGAAAGGATTACTACAGGAAAATATTCAAGTCAATCTCATCTGTGATCTTTACTTTTTACGGATTGACAACATCGCCTTTAAAAACGACAATTTATTCGATATCTATTCCAACGAAATCATTCTGCAACACCTGATCATCGTTAACCTGAAAGGAATTGTGGTGGATGGATATAGCAATCCATTTTTCAATCAACTTGATTAAATTATCCTCTCATATTTTTATAGTGTATCGAGGAAGTTTCGCCGTCCTACTCATTTTTTAGATATGTTTCTAAATCGATCTCATCAACATCCCTGAACGTCCCCATAAGGTTCCCATTTTGATCAATTACCAAGGTTGATGGAAATCTTGAAATACCATATTTATCTATAAAATTGCGACCGTCTGAAACCAATTTAAAATTAGAATCCTTAAGATCAAAACCTTCTAGCACCTCACTTTTGGAGCACTGGAATATGATAATAGCTTCAACTGCATCCTTATTTTGTAAAGCATTGATCTTTTCATCAAGTTCCTGAATTTCGTGTTTTTTAAATCGGAAGGTTGTGGCTTCCAGTTCAAACCTAAGAATGACTATTTTACCACTCAACTTAGAAAGCTCAATAGTTTCATCGGTAACGGTATGCAATTTAAAATTTGGAAAGTCGCCTTTATGAGAGGTGTCCAAAAACGTATCAGTCACCCCACCTTTCCGATTAGGATCATACAAATACCGTGTAATGTTTCCAGCATCATCAATCACTCTCTCAAGAAATAAGTTTGAATTCTCTTTTACAAGCTTAGTAAAGATCTTCTCCGGCACTCGCGTGTTGGTCCCTTTGTAATACACTTTATAAATATGGAAATCTGTATCTATGTAGGACTTAGTATATTTCACACCCAACATAACAGTATCTTGCTGACCATAAGTTGTTATACTGGATAACCACAGCAACATTATAATTACAACTAGGCTATTCTTCATTGTCTTTGTTTTTTAATGATCATTAGAATTTCTATCTAAGATAGAGACACAAATTTTGATGGTATTGAAGCCAATTTCGGTTTTTTTTTCTAAAAGTCAGTACTCAAACCAACATTCCTTATAAAATAGTAACTTTACGTCATAATTAAAACACATCCTAATTGCTAGGGGATTCATATGAAAAAAGACATCATAATTCCAGAAGTTGAAAGCGTACATGTAGCGGTGGTCCACGAATACAATGACATTTACAAAACCCAAGATTGGAATGCCTATATCATTAACGACAAAGATGTCGATTTAGAAGTGGTGCTGATTGTCACCAGTGGTTATTCGGACAAAAAAATGACTTCTATTTTCAGAAAAAAATTAGACGCCCTACCGAAAAAAAGTTATGCTAAAATTGAGCTGATGCAAGAAGAGTTATTTGCACTAAATAATGAATTTAGAGTGACGTTTTTTGTGGGGAATACCATGTATGAAAAGACCTATCTCTTCAGAAAAAATACGATCAATGAAAACACCTTGCAGACCATTCCTTTAATGACCGTAAAAGGTGTGCTGGTCAAATAAAAAAGTTCCCGCTTCAGCAGGAACTTTTGTGTTATAATAAGCCTATCCTTTACTGGTGGCATCGGGCCTGGTATTAGTCTAACTTCTCCGTAAGTTTCTGAAAGGTACGTTTCGGATCTTTGTCTTCATAAAGTATTTGGTAAACAGCATTGATGATGGGCAGCTTATCAATGTCCTCACTCTTTTTAGTGAGCTTATAGGCACTTTTAGCGGCATAATAACCTTCGGCCACCATATTCATTTCCATTTGTGCAGACTTAACGGTATAGCCCTTCCCTATCATATTACCAAACATTCGGTTACGTGAAAAAAGCGAATACCCCGTTACCAACAAATCGCCCAAATATGCGGAATCGTTTATATTCCGTTTCATTTTATGGCGCTTCTTGATAAACCGTTTCATTTCGCGAATGGCATTACTCATCAAAACACTCTGAAAATTATCGCCATACCCCAATCCGTGAGCTATTCCAGCCGCGATGGCGTAAATATTCTTGAGCATTACAGCATATTCAATGCCTACAACATCGTCACTGGTGGAGGTTTTAATATAATCGCTCGCCAATGTTTTGGCAATTGCTTTGGCTTTAGTTTCATCGGCACACGCAATGGTTAAATAGGACAGGCGCTCTAATGCCACCTCTTCTGCATGGCAAGGCCCTGCAATTACTGCTGTGTTTTCAAACGGCACATCATAGACCTCATGAAAATGTTCGCCCACTAATTTTCCAGTTTCCGGCATGATGCCTTTAACTGCTGACACAATGATTTTATCTTTAACATCCGCAGTTAGCTTCGATAATTCGCCATGTATAAATGCTGACGGAATCACAAAAATGAGCACGTCAGCATAAGATGCCATTTCATTAATGTCATTGCTCAATTTTAATTGGGACGTTTTAAATTCTACAGAGCTTAAATAACTCGGATTGTGTTGCTCCTTTAATAAATGTTCTTTTATGTAGGTGCTACGCATATACCAACCCACTTCATCAAGATTTTCGCAAAGCATTTTTACAATGGCCGTTGCCCAACTTCCTGATCCAAAAACAGCATATTTTGTAGGTGTATCCATAAGTTTTTTAATTAAATGAATTCAAAAATACACAAATAAAATGTGATTCCATTTCAAAACCTCGGGCTCCAAACCATTTGGCAGGTGTTTTCAAAACTATTAAATTGTAATCTTAAAATTGCACGATTATAATCATACATCTAATTAAAATTTTCGTTCACTTTAAGTGATGATTCTAAATTGGTTACTGTCCTGTTAATGTTCCAGATAATGACTTTTATGGGTTAAAGAATGTCAGCAGCGATTCGCACTAAAAAACATTAACATTAGATTATGATTATTTTGACAATGAACTCTTCGAGTTAAGCGTTATTAATGATCAGGAGATATCTCCAATATATTATAAATGCGGCACAAAAACCTGCAGACGATTCCAGCGCCAAGAACAAACTTGAAGCTCAGAAAAATTAAAGCAGCAAACTACAAAGATTGATAACTTAAGAGAAAAACTAGAAGCTTAATTTTGGTTGGTTATTTAGCTTTTAGTAACGCCCATCCGATGTATTTTGGATGGGCGTTCTTTTTTTAACAATATATTGACAAGTTGCCCGTCAAATTTTCAAATACTTATTGTAAATTACCTCTTCAATTATAATTTTAATCTTAAAAACTTAAATCAATATGGGATTATTTTCATTTATTAAAAATGCTGGAGCGAAAGTATTTGGCGTAGGAAAGAACGATGCTGAAGAAAAAGCTGAAGCCAGTGCAAAAGCTGCAGCAGACGAATTAAAAACTGAGGAGGCTGGTGCCAGAAAACTAGAAGAAACAATTAGAGATTTACAATTGAATGTTGAAAACTTAAAGGTACATGTTGATGATGACATGGCCACTGTTTCCGGTAAAGCGCTTGACCAATCGACTAAGGAAAAAGTAGTATTGGTTATTGGTAACACTAATGGTATTTCTTCAGTAGATGATCAGATGACCGTAGACCACGTTGAACCAGAAGCCCGTTTTCATACGGTGATTAAAGGTGACACCCTTGGTAAAGTTGCCAAACAATATTACGGTAACGCTATGAAGTATCCGTTGATATTTGATGCCAACAAACCGATGTTGTCCGATCCTGATAAAATATATCCGGGGCAAGTACTCCGCATTCCGAGTTTGGAATAAACCAAAAAAAAAGAGACTGTAATCGCAGTCTCTTTTTTTTTATAGGGTTTTTAAAACCGATTTTAAATCTTCTAAAGAATGTGGTTTTGCCACAATTTTTTTATCCTTATCCAGCACAAAATAGGTTGGCGTCAACTCAATGCCATACACATCTGTAATAGGATTATTCCATTTCTCCAAGCCTATAACTTGAACGAAATTAGGATAGTTGGCAATTTCTTTCTTCCATTGTGCGACATTGTCTTCCAAACCATAAGCCACCACCTGTACTTTTTGCTTAGGCATTTTATCCACGATGTCTCTAACTTGAGGTAATTCTGATAAACAATGTGAGCACGAGCTGCTCCAAAAAATCAATACATAATGTTCCGCGTTGTTTAAGCCATGAAGTGAGGTGTTCACCTTTTTGCCTTTCTGTTCCATCTCTATAGGAAAATCAGTAGCAATTGTACCTAGGGCCGTATTTTTATAAATCGTTAATTGGGCTTCAAGCGCACTGTTATTTTGTTTTTTCGCGAGATCTAATAAATAGGTATCTGTGATGTAATTGGCAACTGTAGATGCTTCAATCTGCACCATATTATTCCAGACCGCATGTAATAAAACCATTTTAATCTCGGCGTTTTCTTCACCAATATAATTGACCAAACTATCAATTTGTTGCTTATAAAACGTATCTGTCGGATTGGCCGTCATACCAAAAACATAGGCCATCACCCTGTCGGACAAAAACTCTGAACTCTGTAACAGCGGATTGCTGAAATCGACATGCTTTAAATAGGTGTTTTTCAGATTCGCGGAATAGGTGGACAGATCTTCATAGGTTTCAGGAATGTAAGGTTTATTGGCAGCAATAAAGACCGAAACCATGCTGTTTTTAGCGGCCAATTCAAAGGCATCTTGGGTTTCCTTTAAGGTCTTGAAAATGTCTTTAAAAGCCTCTTTATCGTCACTTTCCTGCGCATAAAAATTGCTGATGGCGCGGTTAATCATCTCAATACTGTTGGTGTAGGACGCCCACAGTTTGTTCTCGTTAGATTCTTTAAACTCTAAGCCTTCCACTAAGCTGAAGTTTAAAACAACATCTTCCTTGCCATTATAGATCAAATCAAAATTATGATCTTGTTGCGGCACACCGTATACTATTTTATAAATTCCGGTAGTGCTGGTGCTATCCAACTCAATTTTGAAATGACCATTGTCATCCACTTTCGCGCGGTCCATATATATTGAGCCGGTTGGGTTCGATTTATAGACAAAGGCATAGGTGAATTCGTTGGCTGGCGAAAATGTGCCTTGTATGCTGTGTTGTGCCATTAAAAGTGTTGGCATAAACGCCAATACGAACATTGTTTTTTTCATGTGGACTCAGTTTTATTTTTAGTCGTCTTTAATATCGCTATGATTCAATAATCAAGCCACTATAGGTTGTAACACCGCTAAGGCTTGTTTTACAGTTTTTACGTGATCAAAAGTAAGTAATAAGCGCAAACCTGTTCGGGTTTGTTTTTCTTTCATTTTCGCCAAATTCGGTCGTGTTTGGATGTATTGCAGTACACGCGTAAAACCGTTACTTTGATAAAAAGCACTATTTTGATCATTGATAAAATAACCAATCATTTTGCCTTGCTTCATGATCACTTTTTCCAAACCAATTTTTGTGGCAATCCATTTAATGCGCACACTGTTCAACAAGTCAACTACTTGTTTCGGCATTTCTCCAAAACGGTCAATTAAGTCGCTCTCAAATTTTTGAAGCTCTTCCTCGGTTTTGATCTCGTTCAATTTGGTGTATAAATTTAAACGCTCCGTGATATTGTTCACATAATCGTCCGGAAACAACAGTTCAAAATCGGTATCAATCGTGATGTCCTTTACGTATTCTTTTTCTACTTGATCATCTTGGTACAAATCTCTAAACTCATTTTCCTTCAATTCTTCAATGGCTTCATTTAATATTTTCTGATAGGTATCGAAACCAATATCGTTGATAAATCCGCTTTGCTCGCCTCCCAATAAATCGCCCGCACCTCTGATTTCCAAATCTTTCATGGCAATATTAAAGCCACTGCCCAACTCCGTAAATTGTTCTAAAGCGGTGATACGTTTTCGGGCATCATCCGTCATAGCCGAATATTCCGGGGTGATGAAATAGCAAAATGCCTTCTTATTGCTCCGCCCTACACGACCACGCATCTGGTGCAAATCACTCAATCCGAAATTGTTCGCGTTATTGATAAAAATGGTGTTGGCATTGGAGACGTCCAACCCACTTTCCACAATGGTGGTGCTGACCAACACATCAAATTCACTGTTCATAAAACCGAGCATTAACTGCTCCAGTTTCTTACCGTCCAATTGCCCATGGCCAATGCCAATTTTCGCGTCAGGCACCAAACGCTGAATCATGCCGGCCACTTCCTTGATGTTTTCTATCCGGTTATGGATAAAAAATACTTGGCCCCCACGCTGAATTTCATAGGTAATCGCATCTCGAATGATTTCTTCACTAAAACGGACCACATGACTCTCAATAGGATACCTGTTTGGCGGTGGTGTGGTAATGACCGACAAATCGCGCGCTGCCATCAAACTGAATTGCAAGGTTCTAGGAATAGGCGTCGCGGTCAAGGTCAAGACATCTACATTATCCTTGAGGGTCTTTAATTTTTCTTTTACGGCTACACCAAATTTTTGCTCTTCATCAACAATCAGCAAACCTAAATCTTTGAATTTTACATTTTTGTTAACCAATTGGTGGGTACCGATGATGATGTCTACATTCCCACTTTCAAGACGCTCCAAAGTCTCGCGCTTCTCTTTCGCGGTTCTAAATCGGTTTAAATAATCGACAGTTACCGGAAAATCCTTTAGGCGCTCCGTAAATGTTCTAAAATGTTGGTAGGCCAAAATGGTGGTGGGCACCAAAACTGCCACTTGTTTGCCATTGTCAACAGCTTTAAATGCTGCTCTGATGGCGACTTCCGTTTTACCAAATCCCACATCGCCACAAACCAAACGATCCATAGGGCGCTCGCTTTCCATATCTTCTTTGATATCGGCGGTAGCAGTGCTTTGGTCAGGTGTATCTTCATAAATAAAGGAGGCTTCCAACTCTAACTGCAACGTACTGTCAGGGTGGTATTGATAGCCTTTTTCGAGCTTCCGCTTGGCATACACTTGAATCAAGTTAAAAGCGATTTCCTTAACTCTCGTTTTGGTTTTTTGCTTTAATATTTTCCAAGCGTTACTTCCAAGTTTATAGATTTTTGGTGGTTTCCCATCTTTCCCGTTAAACTTGGTAATTTTATGCAAGGAATGAATGCTCAAATACAGCACATCGCGTTCGCCATAAATCAGTTTGATGGCTTCTTGTTTTTTACCTTCAACATCAATCTTTTGAAGTCCCCCAAAACGACCGATGCCGTGATCAATATGCGTTACATAATCGCCAATATCAAGTTTGGTGAGTTCTTTAAGCGTGATCGCTTGTTTCTTGGCGTAACCATTCTTAAGATGGAATTTATGGTAGCGTTCAAAGATTTGATGGTCTGTATAACAGACAATCTCATTGTCATGATCAATAAACCCCTGAAAGAGGGATAGTACAATAGTTTTATAATGGACGCCTTGTTCTAAAGCGCGATGGCGCTCCGTTTGGGCATCTTCAAAAATATCATGAAAGCGTTTGGCCTGCTGCTCACTTACACAAGCAATATAATTAGTGTAGCCTTTATCGTGATAGCTGTTTAAATCTTCAATCAGCAAATCAAATTGCTTATTGAAGGAAGGTTGCGGAGCCGTATGAAAGTCGATAGTTTGTGTGCCGAGCACCGTAATGGTTCCGAATTCGACCAAGGTGAAATCGAGCATTTGTCGCTTCAGCAAGGTAGAACTACAAAATAATTCTTCAGGCGATGCGTGCTTAATTTCAGACGATAAAGTTTTAAAGGCTTCTTCAGCTTTACCAAAAAAGTCATCGATTCTTGAAAAAAGCAAATCGGCATTCTTAGTGAAAATGACGGTTTTGGTAGCGATATATTTTAGAAAACTCTCACGATTTTCGTTTAAAAACTTGTTTTCAACATTCGGGATCACGTTAATTTTTTTAATACGCTCCGTTGATAATTGGGTTTCAACATCAAAAGTTCGGATACTGTCTACCTCATCACCAAAAAACTCAATCCGGTACGGTTCGTCATGCGAAAATGAAAAGACATCCACAATCCCACCACGCACTGAAAATTCGCCAGGCTCAGTCACAAAATCTACCCGTTTAAACTGATATTCAAACAGCACTTCGTTTACAAAATCAATGGAAAGATGATCATTGACGGATATCTTAAGCGTATTCCGCTCCAATTCTTTTCTGGTCACCACCTTCTCGAAAAGGGCATCCGGATAGGTAACGATAATCGCAGGTTTTTTTCGCGAATTGATTCGGTTTAAAACCTCAGCACGTAATAATACGTTGGCATTATCCGTTTCTTCAATTTGATACGGACGACGGTAGCTCCCTGGATAAAAGAGGACATCTTTATCATTGAGCAATAATTCCAGATCATTGAGATAGAATGCGGCTTCTTCCTTATCATTAAAAACCAGTAAGAATGGTTGGTCTGCGGCCTTGAAAGCTTCTGTAATAACAAAACTTAAAGAAGACCCCACCAGGCCCTTTAAATGGGTCTTACTTTGATGCACGGCAATAGCAGTCTGCAGATTTTGCGTTTGCAAAGTCTGTGCATAGGATTGCGAGAGATGTGATTTACTCAAGAAAATTTATTTTGGACAAAGATAAAGTTTAGATTTCAATTGGAACTTATTGAAAATGTGAATTTCATCTTAAATAATTGTAACCGCTGTTGGCATTCGGCGCCGTGAGAAAAGAGGTCTTAAGTGGCTGAGATGGTTAAAAAGCTGCGTATTTTCATTATATTTATTATTCCAATAATCAAAAAAAAATGTAGTTTTGCACACACCCTACATTGGGATTAAAACAAAAAGATATGTCAATTTCAGATTTATTTGATAGCGGATTTAAGAGACGTAATGAAGATCACTTTGCATCTATAGTTAGAGTAGCCATGGATGATGGCATTATTACTGATGATGAAAAAGCCTTCTTAGATCGCTTAGCGCGTAATTTAGATATTGGTGAGGAAGATTATAAATTAATTTTGAAAGACTATCAATCGCATCCCATTAATCCACCTACATCCTATGACCGCCGTTTAGAGCGTTTGTATGATTTGGCCCGTATGGTTCATGTAGATCATATACAAGGCGATAAAGAAGAGCTATTATTGAAAAAAATTGCGATTGGGTTGGGCTTTAGAACGGACAACGTGAAATATGTTGTAGACAAAGCATTAACCTTGGTAGCTGATGGCGTTGATATTGATACGTTTATTGATGAGATGAAAAACATGAATAGATAAGTAGAAGTAAGATTGTTTTTTGGATAAAATTCAATCAGCAACACATAAAAAAACCAGAGTTTATAGCTCTGGTTTTTTTATGGATTGAAATTAGGGGCATAGGTTTAGAACCAAGTAGCCCACGGTATGACTGCCAAAACACAAAGAAGTGCTAGTGTGTAAAAAATAGCCAACACTTTAAATTTTGGTGTGGAAGTCAATTTCTTTTTATGTTTGGAGTAACCAATCGTTATCAGGGCTACAGCAGCAATCATTAAGAACGGATGTTCAATTATTCTTGGTCGCCAAACAGCGTCTCCCATGAGTCCTTTCATACCCATCTCTGAAATGACATTCAAGTAACTTCCAGTAAGAAATAAAACAATTCCTATTAGTAACTGAATATGTGTTACAATAAGTGTAAACAATGAGATTCTAAAATCTATAGGATGAAATTCTTTTTTTCCAAAGAATTTAGCTAAGGCATTGAACGAAGCAATTACAATCATTAAAAGGGTTAAGTAAGCCCAATAAGAATGGAGCATAAACACTGTGTCTGTCATAGTTTTTTATTTGAATGGTTGAACACAAAAATAGTGATTTTAAATCTTCATTCTGAAGCATTATTCTGAAATTTCAATCCAACGTTTACTTTCATTCCCAAACTCATCTACAATCGTGATGACGTGCTTACCGCGTGTTGGTTTCATGGCAAACTCGTGAATATTTTTCGTACTGCCTAAATAGCGTTCGTCCAAATACCAAAATATCAAGGTTTCAGGTTTGCTGTGGGCTACTTTTAATATTAAATCATTGGTTTGTCCATCAAAATCCTTTGGCAAAAAGATAGTGTTGTTTTCCTTTGGATAGATAAATTGCATCACCATGGCATTCTCCCCTAAACAATCTTCCCGAAATGGCGGTAAAGCTTTGTAAAATGGATTTTGGGCTTTATAATAATATTCCATGAGTGGCGGTAACACAAACCATGATGTATGAACAATGTTACTCAAATCCTCACATGAGGAATTGACTTGATACTGTTCTGGTCTATCTAAATGGACCAGAATATGAAAAGGGCAAGGTGCTGTTTTTAATCCTGTACGTTGAATAAATTTCTCATCTTTATCCCCGCAGTTTGGAGACGCCCTGTACCCGGATTGCCTACAGATTTCTACTTCTTGCATTTCATCAAAAGGTTTTGAAAACCACTCGCTGTTGGGCAATACATCAAACACCTCAAACAAGATTGGTGCGGCGGTTTGCACACCGACCAATCCAGGTCTGCCCTCACCATCTGCATTTCCCACCCAAACGCCTACCACATAATCTTTAGTAGTGCCAATGGCCCAAGCATCGCGAAACCCGAAGCTGGTGCCCGTTTTCCAAGCGATTTGTTTGGAACTATCATAAAACTCCCAGTTTTCATTCCCTTCCGGCCGATTGACGTCTTTAAGACTTTCATAAGTCAGATAAATAGACGCCGCATCGAATAAAGTTTTTTCTGAGGATTTTTTACCGAAATCAATCGTTGTATGATTTAGAAATGTGGGTTCAGTAAATTCATTTGTGTAATATTCGCTAGAAGTTTCATTAAAGTGATTCAAAGTAGACGATAAAGCCGCGTAGCTTTTACATAAATCCCACAGATTACTTTCAGCGCCGCCAAGAATAAGGGACAGCCCATAATGGTTGGCATTGTATTTCAAATCCTTCAACTTTAAAGCTTCTAAATAATGATGGAACCTGTCCAATCCGAATTCCTGAAGCATCCGCACCGAAGGGACATTTAAAGAGCGCGACAAGGCCCGACTAGCGGACACCGCACCGTAGTACTGTTTGTCAAAATTCTCAGGATTGTAACTTCCAAACTGGGTCGGCACATCCGCCACCAAAGTGTTGGGTAAAATATCTCCCGCGTCCAACATGGCGGCGTATAAAAAGGGTTTTAAAATACTGCCGGTACTTCGTGGTTTATCAATAACATCCACATCCTTCTGATGGGCTTTATCGGTTGGGGTATTGCCAACATAGGCTAAAACTTTACGTGTTCGGACGTCCAAAACCAACACAGCGGCGTTGTAAATTTCGTTCTGTTTTAACGTTTGATAATGATTGGATACAATAGTATTGACCTGCTCTTGGATTGGCTTTTTAATCGTGGTTTGTACCGACTGGCCAGAATGGGTTTCGGTAACCTTTTGAAGCAGATGTGGGGCAATTTGTGGCAACGGATAAGGTTTTTGGGGCAAGCCCTCAGCAATGGACAATTGATAAGTTAACGAGTCAATAATTTCCTGCTCCATTAATTTGTGCAATAACCGATTGCGCTTTCTAAACAACTGCTCCTGATTTTTCCCCGGATAGATCAAACTCGGCGCATTAGGCAACACAGCAAGGGTGGCACTTTCGGCCCAAGATAATTGGGAGGCATCTCTATTAAAGTACCGCCAAGAAGCCGCATCAAGACCTACCACATTGCCCCCAAAAGGAGCATTGCTGCTATAATAGGACAAAATCTTTTCTTTGGATGCTCGAAATTCCAAGCGGGTGGCCAATACAATTTCCTTGATTTTTTCAAAATATGTGCGGGATTGTCCTTTTCTTGATAATCGGATGACCTGTTGGGTAATAGTGCTTCCTCCTCTTTTTACCCCGCCAGAATTTAGATTTTCTTTTAAGGCTTTTAATATGGACACCGGATTAAATCCAGGGTGCTGATAAAAATAGGCATCTTCAAATTGAACAATACAGGTTTTGAATTTGTCCGGGACCGTATCGTTTTGCGGAAAACGCCATTGACCGTCTTTGGCAATCATCGCTCCCAAAAGCTCGTTTTTAGAACTTGTAATTACGGTTGCCGTCGGGTCTTTGAACAACTGCCTTGGCAAACAGAAATAATACAGCAACAGCACCACAATAATTAGAGCTGATTTGAATTTGTGGCGTGTTATGTAGGTTAATATGTTGTTCATGAGTAAAGACCTCACAGGTTTTTGAAACCTGTGAGGTCTGATAATAAATTATATTTTATTATTTATACTGCAACCCTTCCGTCTTTAAGCCCTTCTCGGGGCTTAAAGCCACCTTCCCTTAGAAAGGGAAG
>Ga0114916_1000329_pt1 | contig 33773 bp, 32 predicted proteins | sample MalvirAntarct_66_FD_83501 | JGI IMG/M metagenome (GOLD analysis project Ga0114916, IMG submission 83501) | Marine viral communities from the Global Malaspina Expedition - Malaspina viral metaG Antarct_66 | ecosystem: Environmental > Aquatic > Marine > Oceanic | place: West Anvers Island... | reverse complement strand
GTTTCTTCTTCTGGCTACCTTATTTTGGTTTTTGGTGAAATTTTCTAAAGAGTATACGTCTACGGTTTCGGCCAAGTTGAATTATACGAACATCCCAGCAAACACACTTTTGGCTAACGGAAACAATGAAGAAGTTTCTTTCGATTTGTTTGCCAACGGATTTGAATTTTTATTTTTTAAACTAAAAATACCTACTGTTGATGTCCCCGTATCTAAGTATTACGAAAAAGGCCAGCATACAATTCGTATTAATTCAGAAGACTTTTCGCGTCTTGTTTTGGAGGAGCTCAATAATAATAATGACCTGCACAACCTTTCCATCGAAGCCTTGTTAATTAAACTGAATTCTATTATTAATAAAAAAGTGCCAGTTAGACCTAGGGTGGACGTAAGCTTTAAAGAAGGATTCAAGCAACTGAATGAATTTATAACAACACCAGATTCAATAACTGTGTCTGGGCCAGCAGTTGCTTTGGATATGCTTTTGTATATCGAAACGGTTCCGGTAATTGTAGAAGCTGCCGAAAAACAAATTAATCTTACGCTGGCAATCGAAAAACCTATAAATCCCGAAGTTCAATATACACCGAAGTCAGTTTCAGCTTCTATGGAAGTTGGTGAGTTTACACAAAAACGATTGCAAGTTCAAGTTCGTTTAAAAAATGTACCTTCAGATGTAAAAATAAAACTTATTCCAGAAAAAATAATTGTTGTATTTAATGTTTCTCTGGAAGATTTTAAAACGATCACGGCTGAAAACTTCATTCTCGAATGTGATTATTCAGACAGAAACCAAACGGAGAATTTTATGGTTCCGAAGTTAACAAAGCAACCTGATTTCGTTCACGATATAGAGCTGGAAACGAAAAAGGTGGATTACTTAATTTTTAAATAATATATTTTTTGAAGATAGTTGGTCTCACAGGTGGTATTGGAAGCGGTAAAACTACTGTCGCTAATCTGTTTAAGGAACTGGGTGTCCCCGTTTATATTGCCGATAATGAGGCTAAAAAACTCATGGCGAGATCTAAAATTATTAAAAGACACCTCATTCAACTTTTGGGTAAGAAGGCATATATTGGAAACGATATCGATCGAGCCTTTATAGCAAAAAAAATATTTAGTGACTCAGAGCTTCTTTCCAAAGTAAATCATATTGTACACCCAAAGGTTGCTTCACACTTCAAACGATGGGTAAGTAAACAAGCCGGACCCTATTGTATAAAAGAGGTCGCAATTTTATTTGAAACTGGGAGTTATAAGAATTGTGATGCCACCATTTTGATTACCGCGCCAAAGGGCGTCCGATTAAAACGTGTTTTAACGCGTGATGGGGTTTCAGAGGAAGATGTGCTGAATAGAATGGACAACCAATGGAGTGATAAGAAGAAGAAGAAATTGGCCGATATTGTTATTGAAAATCTGGACCTGAGTGCTATTAAAATAGAAGTGCTGAAAGTGCATCTAAAACTGTCGAAAACCTCCTAATAGTCCAATTTTCATTGTGTTAACATTTGGTTAAACCGAAAGCCCCCTAAATGTTAAAATATTACATTTGATAATGAATAAAAAGCTCTTCGCCGTATTGATTGCCCTAATGACACTTTCGTTGCTTGGGATAATCTTCGTGCAAGGATATTGGATAAAAAACTCATTTCAGACCAAAGAGGATCAGTTTAACTTTGATATTAGACAGGCTTTGTCTGAAGTTACAGATAATATTGAATTACGAGAAATAGACACCTATTTTGAAGTATACAGTGGTCTAGTAGATAGCCTCACAGTGCCTGAAAGTGTTAGTTTTAGTGAGTTAACATATAGAACTGGGAGTGATAATGATAATGAGACGTATATTTTTTCTGATGGAATTATTGAGCAGGATTATAAACTTTCATCTAGCTTTTTAGATACTGAAATCGATAGTTTTCAATTTGTCAAGCTTACGAATAAAACAAAGACGACAAGAATTATAGGGAACATTGACGGAAAGAATAAAAGACGAATAAATACCGAATCATTCAACAGAATGAAAGAAGTCGAGAAAAGTCAGTTTGAAAAAGCATTTAGAAATATTTCGGCCAAAACACCAATTCATAAAAGAGTCAAGGTTTCCGAGATAAATGAGGCGCTTAGATCAGAATTTGGAGAACGAGGTAGAAATTTGACTTTTGAATTTGCAGTTTACAGTAACGGACTTGCAACGAAAGTTCATTCTAGAATGTTTAAATACGAAAAAGATGAATTGTCTAGTGTCCCTTTGTTTGTGAATGAAGATGTTAATACGGATTATACATTGCATGTTAATTTTACTAATAAAAAGAAAGAGGTACTTGGGTCCATCATGGGAATGGCAATTTTATCATTAGTGTTTACATCGGTAATTATTTTGGCTTATGCTAGTGTGTTAGCTCAAGTTATTAAACAACGACAAATATCACAGATAAAATCTGATTTCATTAATAACATGACTCATGAATTCAAGACACCTATTGCTACTATTAACTTGGCGTTAGATGCATTGAAGAATCCGAAGGTTGAAGGGAATAAAGAGTTTTTGGATCGCTATTTGAAACTTATTCGGGATGAAAACCGAAGAATGCATGCCCAAGTAGAAAATGTATTGCGTATTTCACAGCTCGAAAAGAACGAGTTAGATTTGCCTAAAGAACGCTTGAAGCTGCATGAAATTGTTGAAATTTCCATATCACATGTTGGTCTTTTGGTTGAGGATAGTGGAGGATATATCAACACGCACTTTGGAGCGATGAAATCGTCAATTTTAGCGAATGATTCACATATGACCAATGTAGTGGTAAACATTTTAGAGAATGCCATTAAATATTCAGAAGACAAACCTAAGATAGACGTGTATACTGAGAATGTAAAAGACACTATCATATTACGCATACAAGACCAGGGCTTGGGGATGAGCAAGGCTGTTCAGAAGAAAATATTTGATAAATTTTATAGAGAATCCACTGGAAATATACATAACGTAAAAGGTCATGGGCTCGGTTTAGCGTATGTTAAGCGAATTTTAAACGACCACAATGCAGAAATATATGTTGAAAGTGAAAAAGATAAGGGAAGTACCTTTATTATAAAAATGCGCTTAATATCTTAAATTATGGAAATTGAAAACAAAAAAATTCTTTTAGTAGAGGATGATCCTAACTTTGGGACCGTACTAAAAGATTATCTAGCAATGAACGACTATAACGTTACACATGCTAAAAACGGAATGGAAGGTTTCGAAAAATTTAAAAGAGACGATTATGATTTGTGTATCCTAGATGTCATGATGCCTTATAAAGACGGCTTTACTTTAGCGAAAGAAATCCGTGAAAAAAATGAAGATGTGCCGATTATTTTCTTAACGGCGAAAGCCATGAAGGAAGACGTGTTAAAAGGATACAAAGTTGGAGCTGATGATTATCTTAATAAGCCTTTCGATAGCGAAGTGCTTCTCATGAAAATTAAAGCAATTATTCAGCGTAAAGCAACAGATTCTATTACAGATAGCAAACAATTTGAGTTCGAAGTTGGAAATTTTTTCCTCAATTCTAAATTGCGCTTTCTTACATTTAAAAAAGAATCGCCAATTAAATTGTCTCCAAAGGAGAACGAATTATTACGTTTATTAGCACTTCATAAAAACGATTTGATGCCACGTGAACTGGCATTAACCAAGATATGGAGAGATGATAATTATTTCACTTCTCGATCTATGGACGTATACATTGCAAAGCTTCGAAAATACCTTAGCATTGATGATGGTGTCGAAATAATCAACATCCATGGTGAAGGATTTAGATTGGTTGTAAAAGACGAAGTGGACAACTAGTCCAAACAATATTAAGTGTAAAAACGCCCTTTTATAGGGCGTTTTTTGTTTTTATATGACGTGCAATTTCCGAAGGTTCTGTTTTAAAATCGAACCATTCAATTTGTTCGTTTTTGCGGAACCAGGTTCCTTGTCGTTTCGCAAATCTTCGTGTGTTTTTCTTTATTTCTGAAATCGCTGCATCAAGACTAAGGGTTCCGTCGAAATGAGCAAATAGCTCGCGATACCCAACGGTTTGGAGCGCATTTAGCTCCTTATGAGGATATAGTTTTTTGGCTTCTGCTAAAAGCCCTTCGGAGATAATTTGGTCAACGCGTTGATTAATGCGTTCATAGATGGTTTCTCGGTCTGCGTTTAGCCCTATATAGATGGTCTTAAAATTACGCTTGGCAGCTCCTTGATTCAGAAAAGAAGAGTAAGGTTTTCCAGAGGCGCGATAAATTTCTAAAGCGCGGATAATTCGATGTGGATTCTGAATGTCTACTTTTTCATAATACGTTGGATCAATTCCTTTTAGTTCTTGTTGTAATGACGCAATGCCTTTTGAGGCTAATTCCATATTCAATGCTTCTCTGATTTCGTTAGAAACATCTGGAAACGAGTCCAAACCTCTTACTACGCTGTCTACATAAAGCCCAGAGCCACCTACTAAAATTGCGACGGGGTTTTTCTGAAAAAGTGATTCTAAACATTGTAAAGCTTCCTTTTCGAAGTCACCTACACTGAAAGAATCAAAGATGCTTTTGTTTTGAATGAAATGATGCTTAGCCGCTTTTAATTCTTCCAAAGAAGGTACTGCCGTGCCCACCGTCATTTCTTTAAAGAATTGTCTTGAGTCTGCGGAAATAATTTCAGTTTCAAATACTTCCGCTAATGCGATGGCAAGTTTAGTTTTACCTATGGCTGTTGGTCCTACAACACAAATAAGTAGGGGTAGGCTGGATGTCATTTGCTGGAATTGATGTCTTCTACGTGTAAATCGGTTCCGCATTTATGGCAAAACTTAGCGTCGTCGCGGTGCTTAATTGCTCCGCAACCTCTACAACACTGCGAATTTACATGTACATAATTGGGGTCATCTACAGATGGTCCTCTATTTGAATTTCGGGTGTATTCTGCACTTACAATACCGGTAGGAACCGCAATAATGCCATACCCCATAATCATAATAACCGCCGCAATTGCTTGTCCTATAGGCGTGGCAGGTGAAATAGTGCCGTAGCCAACGGTTGTAAGCGTAACGATTGCCCAATACACGCTCCGTGGGATACTTGTAAAGCCACTTTCTTCACCTTCAATCATATAAATTAAAGTTCCTGCAATAATTGAAATAATTAGCACAGCAAATAGGAATACAAAAATCTTGGCTCTACTGTGCAAAAGTGCGCGTTTAAGTTTATTTGATTCCCCAATATATCGTGTTATTTTTAATATTCTGAAGATTCGGAGTAGGCGCAAAGCACGAACCGTGAGTAAATAACTGCTGCCGGCAAAAAGTAATGATAAATAAAGGGGAATGGTTGAAAGAAGATCGATTATTCCGTAAAAACTAAAAATATATTTTAATGGTTTTTTTACTGTTATAATACGGGCTATATATTCTATGCTGAAGAAAATTGTAATTATCCATTCACCTATGTATAATACTTCATGGTACTTTACATCTATGGAACTAACGCTTTCCAGCATTACAAAAGTTACACTAAGTAAAATGAGAATCAATAAAATAACATCGAAGAGCTTGCCCAGAGGCGTATCTGCCTCGGCAATAATCATGTGTAATTTCTCACGCCAATTATTTTTTTCTTTTGTTTCCACAGTTCGTATTTGTTTGTTAAAGTTAACTAAGTTTCCTTAAACAGCTTTTCTTCAGGCAACTTAACTATTTTTTGCACTTTGTATTTCCGTAAATAGGCACGAATTATGTGCTGTGCGTCTCTATTATTTTGCATCGGACTAATAATAGACTTCAATATCTCAATGTTATTTATTTGAAAGTTCAAGTTGTAAAACCCGAAGCCTTTATAAACGCCATTTTCAATTAGAATAACAGAATGCTCATCTACAGAGCGTCCCTTGTCTATAAGTAGCATATTGTCATTCTGATAGGTATTTTTCTTTAGAAAGGTTTCAACTCGCTCGTTATAACTTTCGGCTACCTCTTCCTGAATACAAGCGCCTTGACATTCTTTTACAGAATAGGAGAAGCAGCTAGAATTAGTCTTTTGAAGACCGGTTAAGCGCTGGCATAGTTGGTGTTCCTCCGTGATTTTAAAAAGGACATTTTTCGCTTGCTGATAATTTGTGAATGTGGTGATTGCCTTTTTTCTGCCGTCTGCCTTTTCAATAGCAAGATTAATATAACCATGACTATCTGTATAGGATGTGAGCTGATAACTAAAAAGGGATTTTCTCAATGCCCGATTGAAAATAGGTTTATTCTTTTTTATTTCTTCACTCTCCTTTAGTTGTGCAACGAGATCGTTTCCGGTTAATTCGTAGGTTACTGCTGCAACCTCCAGCTGCATCTTCTTCGCTTTGCGCTTGTCATTTGTAAAATGCTGCGTCAACCTTTTTTTAATGTCTTTACTTTTTCCGATATAAATAATAGTGCCATCGGCTTTATGCATATAGTAGACACCAGTTTCCGAAGGAGCCGCTGCAATAAGATCTAGTAATTTTGGCTCTAGTTGACGTTTAGGGTCTTTTTTTACTGAAGCCGAAATAATTTCTTTTTCAACATCCTTATTCAGCAACATTTTAAATAATTCAACCGTGGCTTTTGCATCGCCTTGGGCCCGGTGTCTATCACTTAAAGGGATTCCGAGGCTTCTTACTAATTTTCCCAAACTATACGAAGGCAATCCAGGGATTATTTTTTTAGATAATTCTACTGTACAAAGGGTTTCTTTGTCAAAAGTGAACCCAAGTCTATCAAATTCCGTGGTTAAGATTCTATTGTCAAATTGAGCGTTATGAGCCACTAAAATACAACCGTCCATAATCTCAACAATGCGCTTTGCAACTTCGTAGAATTTAGGGGCATTTGTAAGCATAGCGCTGTTGATACCTGTTAGGTTAACAACAAACGGTTGAATACTGCGCTCAGGATTGACAAGGCTACAGAATTGATCCACTACCTGATGGCCATCAAACTTATAGATGGCTATTTCGGTAATACCCTCTTCATTGAATTTGCCTCCTGTGGTTTCTATATCAACTATTGCGTACATTCAGTATTCTGTTAATTTTGTTATTTCGAACTTGACTTGGAATCAGTATTTCGTCTTCAGTTTATAGTTAAGACTAATAATTTCGTTCTCCAAAAATCGCACTACCAACACGAACCATATTGCTTCCGGAAGCGATGGCTACTTTGTAATCACCGCTCATCCCCATAGAAATTGTTTTCAGTTGTGCGTTGTTTTTATGCGAGTCAAAGAAAATTTGCAGCTTCTTAAATTCGTTTTCAAGCTGTGCCTCATCATTAGTAAAGGTAGCCATTCCCATAAAGCCTTCAATCTTTATGGACTTTAGTTCTTTTAATTCTTCGGAATGTAATATCGTAGTGGCATCTGCTTCCGAAAGTCCAAACTTACTATCTTCTTCGGCGATTTTTATTTGTAACAGGCACGAAATTATCCTATCATGCTTAGCCGCTTGCTTGTTGATTTCTTTTAAAAGCTTCATGCTATCTACTCCATGAATTAAACTCACAAAGGATGCCATATATTTTACCTTATTGGTTTGTACATGACCAATCATATGCCAACTAATGTCTTTAGGAAGTGCCTCCCATTTGTTAGTCATTTCTTGAATTTTATTCTCCCCGAACACGCGTTGGCCTGATGCATAGGCCTCTAGCAAGTCCTCAACAGGTTTTGTTTTAGAAACTGCAACTAATGTTACATCCTCTTGTAATTGTTGCTGTAGGTTTTTTATGTTTTCTGAAATTCCCATTTAAAAGTCGTAAATAGTTACGCCGCTACGCAGTTTTGGCTCAATGTAGGTGCTTTTTGGAGGCATTTTTAATCCTTGATCAGCCACTTGTTTGAGTTCGTCAATGGTTATTGGTAGTAGGCCAAATCCAACAGTAAATTCGCCAGAATCGACTTTTGACTTTACAAATGCTAAGTCATTTTTGCCGTGTGAGTAATCAATGCGTTGATCGTTTCTTAAATCTTCAATACCAAGAATTGGGTTTAGAATTGTAGTATATAGAATATGAGTATCCAAAGAGTCAAGTGCGTTGTTAATTTGATAGTTGTCCTTCCGAAGGTGTAAAGAGTAGAATTTACCATCTAGATACATGCTAAAATGATGCTTTTTTAAAGGTTTATAATATTCGTTGCCACGATCTTCAATACGATACATAGCGTCCAGCTTAATTAGAAACTCTTCTTTACTAAGCCCGTTTAAATCCTTCACGAGCCTATTGAATTCATAAATTTTTAAATCGGATTCAGGAATTAAATAACTCATAAAGAAATTATAGGCTTCGTCGCCAGTATGTCCAGAATTCTGTTCCTTTCGCTGTTTTGCCAATAAATAAGAAGACGAAGATCGATGATGTCCATCTGCAATATATAACGTTTCCATTTCAGAAAAAATTTCAGTGATCTTACTAATTGTATTGCTATTAGTTACTGGCCACAGATAATGTGTATCTCTATAGGTTGTTGTAAACTCATACTCTGCACGCACATTCATCACATTTTGGATGATTTTTGCCAAAGCATCATTGTCAGGATAGGTTAATAAAACAGGTTCTGCATTAAACCCTACGGTATCTAAGTATTTAACGAAAATCTTTTCTTTAAACTCTAAGGTGTTTTCGTGTTTTTTAATGACATTGTTCTCGTAGTCTTGAGCGCAAGCGGCGCCAATGACACCATGGAAAACTAAATTATCGCGATTAACAATCTTGTAAATATAGAAGCTAGGTTCCGCCTCTTGTTCAAAGATTTCGTCTTCTTTAAACTCTTGATATCTGTTGCGCACTAGTGAATAACGTTCCTCTCCCTTTATTTCTTTATGGTATTTATATCCTGGGTTGACAATGTGTAAAAAAGAAAATGGATTATCCCTTAATCGTGCCTCTCGCTCTTCCAGTGTGTAGCTATCATATGATCGCGATGCGATTAAGCTAACCTTGTCCCGCGTGGGACGAACTGCCTTAAAAGGGATTATTTTTGCCATTTATTCGAACATCGTTGCAACTGTTTCGGCTTTTCTGTTTTCCGAATAGTCATAGAAGCCTTCACCGCTTTTAGATCCTAACTTTCCAGCCATTACCATATTTACGAGTAGGGGACAAGGAGCATATTTCGGATTTTTAAACCCGTCATGCATCACATTCAGAATTGATAAACAAACATCTAAACCAATAAAATCTGCTAATGCCAAAGGTCCCATTGGGTGCGCCATACCCAGCATCATTACTGTGTCAATTTCCTTCACACCGGCAACACCATTAAACAACGTTTCAATGGCTTCGTTAATCATCGGCATTAGAATTCTATTGGCAACGAAACCTGGGTAATCATTAACCTCAACCGGTACTTTGTTTAGTTTTTTCGAAATTTCGGCTACCGTTTTATACGTTTCATCGCTGGTGCTATATCCTTTAATGATTTCCACCAATTTCATGATGGGAACAGGATTCATAAAGTGCATTCCAATAACCATCTCCGGGCGCGTAGTCATTGCTGCGATTTGTGTAATAGAAATCGAGGATGTATTGCTCGCAAGTATTGTGTCATCTGGACAAAACTTTTCCAAGTCACTGAAAATCCTAAGTTTTAAATCGAGGTTTTCAGTCGCAGCTTCTACCACTAGGCCGGCATACTCAACGCCTTCCTTGATATTGGTATAGGTTGTGATGTTCGCTAAGGTTCTGTTTTTATCGTCCTCAGAGATTTTTTCCTTAGCTACCATGCGATCCAAGTTTTTGGAGATGGTCGCCATGCCTTTGTCCAACGAGGCTTGAGAGATATCAATTAATTGAACTTTATAATCAAACTGGGCGAAGGTATGGGCAATTCCATTACCCATGGTTCCTGCGCCAATGACTGCTACATTTTTCATGCGTTATAAACTTTTAAAATTTTCAATTATTTTCATTGCTACACGCAAAGCTTCCGTCCCTTGTGTTAGACTCACTACTGGTATTCGGTCTGCGTTAATTGCATCTGCAAAGCTGTTCAATTCATCTAAAATGGCATTGTTTTCGGCAACTTCCGGGTTGTCAAAATAAATTTGCTTTTTGCGACCTTCTGCGTTGGTAAGAATCATAGCGAAATCGTCTGGCGTTTCTGGCGCATCTTTCATTTTCACTACTTCACATTTCTTTTCTAGGAAATCAACACTGATGTAAGCATCCTTCTGAAAAAATCGTGCTTTCCGCATCTTTTTCATTGAAATTCTGCTGGCAGTAAGATTCGCTACACAGCCATTTTCAAATTCAATACGGGCGTTGGCAATATCCGGTGTGTCGCTAATTACTGAGACACCACTGGCATGCACCTTTTTTACTTTAGATTTAACAACGCTGAGAATTGCATCAATATCGTGAATCATTAAGTCTAATACAACAGAAACATCCGTCCCTCTTGGATTAAATTCAGCTAATCTGTGCGCTTCAATAAACATCGGATTTTCAATCATATGATTCACTGCCATAAAAGCTGGGTTGAAACGCTCTACTTGTCCAACTTGCCCTCGTACGCCCTTTGCTTTAGCTAGGTCTCTTATCGTATTGGCTTCCTCTACGGTATATGTAATTGGTTTTTCTATGAAGAGGTGTTTGCCTGCATTGACAACTTTTTCAGCACATTTAAAGTGATAGATGGTTGGTGTAACCACATCTATCATATCACATGCTTCTATAAGCGCATCCATAGAGGGGAAACTCTTATAGCCGAACTCAGCCTCGACAGCCGATGCCGCTTCAGTATTGGTGTCGAAAAATCCAATGAGCTCGTATTTTTCCGATAGCTGTAATAATTTTAAATGAATTTTTCCTAGGTGTCCTGCACCCATAACTCCGGCTTTCAGCATGCGATATTATTTTAAACAAAAATACAGTATTATGGGAAAGATTGAAAGCAGAACCATTTATAAGTTAGGTATAAATCATTATTCAATTTGTGTTTGGCACTCTGCATTGCTTTCTCGTAATTTGTAGCTCAAAATAAATAGGTTGAAAGACAGTTTTACACATAAGGGAATGCGCAAAAAACTGGTGGAAACACTAGTTGAAAAAGGAATTAGTAACAAGGCGGTTTTAGAGGCAATTAACACGGTTCCAAGGCATCTTTTTATGGATTCAGGTTTCGAAGGTCATGCCTATATCGATAAAGCTTTTCCTATCGCCGCTGATCAAACTATTTCACAGCCATATACGGTAGCGAGACAAACCGAATTGTTGGAAGTTTCTAAAGGAGGTAAGATCCTCGAAATAGGAACGGGAAGTGGTTATCAAACTGCGGTCTTACTCGAAATTGGAGCAACTGTTTTTTCCATTGAACGTCAGAATGAATTATTTAAAAAAGCAAAGTTATTCCTTCCGAAGTTAGGCTATAGACCTAAGAAATTAATTTTCGGGGATGGTTATATTGGCTTAGAGACTGAAGCGCCTTTTGACGGTATTATAGTGACAGCTGGTGCGCCATTTGTTCCGAAGCCTTTATTAGCGCAGCTTAAAGTAGGTGCTAAACTCGTTATACCTGTTGGAGAAGCAGTCCAAATAATGACCGTCTTCACTAGGACCTCTACTACGGAGTTTGAGAAAGAAGAATTTGGTGAATTTAGATTTGTGCCTTTACTAGAAGATAAGAATTAAGGCAAGCAGTCTTCTCTAAAAGTGTTTCTTTTTTCTATAATGGGTTATCGATAAGCTAACTATATGGAAAGGTTGTGCGATTTTGAAGATGTTTGATAACTGGTTTAATTAATAAATCCTAAAAACTTCAATCCAAACACAAAGGCACCATCACTACCGCCATTATAAAACGATTTTACATAGTCTACGCGTAGAAAACGAAAACTACCAATTCCTAAGTTGTCAATCCCTAATGAAAGCTCCGTATATGGTTTGTTTCCTTCAATACTTAATGCATGTGCTCCTGCAACAAGGTTAAAATTTAGTTTATTTATTCCTGGAATCTTACCCAGAATCCAACCTCTAAAATCGTGCTCTATGTGCCCTTCAAGATAGCTTTTGTTCGTGCTGAGTTGATAATAGGGTAGTAGATTGAAAACATTCGTATAATTACCTGAAGTCCCAATACGCGTCTGATTTCCATTAAAATGCTGATAATCTACAAAGGATATATCTTCGGCGCCAAAGAAGGTTCCCCCTTTTAGATTATAGACAAAATCCCCTTTATTTCCCAGTTGGATAGATTGGCGCAAACTTCCGCGTACTTGAGAGAAATTATAATCACTGTTGCTTGCAGCCATGCCGTTTTCAAAAGTAACAGAGAGTGCTGGATATTTGTCATTCTTTAGGTTGTACTTGCCATTAGGATACATCATGTATTTCTGTCCGAAAGTAATATTCGCCGTAATATTTGATTTAAAAATAGTATGTTCTACAATTGCCGCCGTAGTTTCATCAGCTGGGTCCAACGGGTTATTTGAGGTGTACTCTATATCGTCCTGTGGTAAGGTCACATAGTTTGTATTGTTGAATAGTGGTTTTCTTTTTTCATAGCCGACATTGGTAAATAGTCTGAGTCCGTTGAAAAGTTCCTGGCTATAGGCGACACGTACGTCCGTGCGTTCAAAAACCTTCATGTAATTTCGTTCAAAGAACAGAGAAGAAGTATTGTTAATTAAGGGTAAAATTGGCTCTAAAGCGTTGAATTGAATTACTTCGGTACCAGCAGTTAGTGAAAAGCGTAATCTATTTATTCTGTTAAAGTTCTTCGTAATACCTCCGGTAAAGCGCACGCGGTCTTCAGCAGCACTATAGGTTGCACGCGTATATGCCTTAAGCCATTTTGTTTTCTCAACATCATAACTTTTAGCATATACTAGGCCAATGCCACTATTCCATCCTTGAACGGTGTTATAATTTATCTTTGAAACGGGACCTTCATAATTGAAATCCCAATTTTCATGACTGTTTTCATAGGTATATCCGGTTAAGACATCCAAGAGTCTAAATTTATTCGCTACACGGTCTATAGAATCTAAATAGACCTTAGATTTTCGAAGTGTTTGTATGCTGTCTTTTCGAACATAATCTCGAACTTCCTCTATGGTCAGTAGAATTGGACGTGTGTCCCCCCAAAATAAACTGTCCTTTTTATTTGCTTCTATCTCGAAGGTCAATACTTCATTGGTAAATGAACGCTTTGAAAAGCCAGGTTCAAAATCATAGTTACTGTATACAGCGATAAAGCGACCGTCGCCTTTAAATCCAAAAAAACCAAACCCAAAATCGATAGTCTGAGAAATTTTAACCCAAAAGTTGTTGGTTTCATCAAAGGTGAAATTCTGCTTAAAAACCAGTTCTTTAATAATAGGAACCTGTATAGCTTGCCCATTAGTGGTCAATTCTACTCCATATAATTGCCAGTCGTCTTCAACAATATATATATATCCATCCCAGACCCTGTCATTTGCGCGTCTAGGCGTAACTTTAATTTTATTGATGAGTTTGCTGCCTTCATAAAAAACACCATCTAGCTTGTATCTATAGTAACTTAGAGCATTATTCGCTATTGGTGATACAATAGCAGCGTTAAGGTCAATTGTATTTTCATAAAATGAAAAATTAGCGTCTTGTGCACTATTAAAGCTAAAGCCGTTGTCGTTTCCACTTACCTTACTTGCAATAATTTTTTCCTTGAAATCATCTGGTTTTTGATATGATATTTCTGAAATTGTTTCCGAAAGGTAAATCACACCAGTTCTAGTTGAATCCAATGTTCCATCCATGTCTCCCACTTTCTGACCCAGAATTTTTTCAGGAACATCATCCACACGCCAAAGTCCGCGCGAATAGAAATCTGCCGTAAATTCTGAAATTTTATCGAGATTTATTTTTCGCTGTGCGATCGTTTTTCGAATGATGCGATAGGCTGGATCTTCCTGCGCATTTACCACAACTTCATTCAAGCTAACAGATTCTTCAACCATGGTTAGATCCAAGCGGAAAGGCACGGCGCTTACCTCAAGCTGTTTTGTTTCGGTTTTAAAACCTAAGAACTGGAATACAACGGTATAATTTCCAGTTGAAGATATATTTAGTTCGAAATCACCGTCGTCATTTGAGGTGGTGCCATTGTAGGTGTCTTGTAAATAAATATTTACGAAGGGGAGGGGGTCACCTGTGGTGTCGGTAATTTTTCCTATTATTTGGGCGTGTATAGCGGTGGTTGAAAAAACAAGTAGCAGAAGTATTAATCTTATCATGTGATAGCAGTTTCATAAAAGACGACCGGGCCTATTGATACGTTACCTTGTTAACGCAAATTTGTGATTAATTATTGAAAGCCTTCTTTATTCTACTTAAATCGCGCTTGCTATCGCGGTCTTTAATAGACTCACGCTTATCGAATTCCTTCTTACCCCGGGCCAAGGTAATTTGAAGCTTTGCAAAACCTTTTTCATTGGTAAATAAGAGTAATGGAATGATGGTGAGACCAGAATTCTTCACTTCTTTTTCTAGCTTCTTAAGCTCTCGTCTATTTAGTAGAAGTTTGCGCTCGTTTTTTGGGTTATGATTGAAATGAGAAGCGTGTGAATACTCCTGTACGGTCATGTTTATAACAAAAAGCTCGCCATTACTGAATTCACAAAAGCTTTCGGCTATGGAGGCTTTGCCTTCTCGTATTGCTTTTATTTCAGTTCCGGCTAAAACAATACCTGCGGTATACATGTCGAGAAATTCATACTCGAAACGCGCTTTCCTATTCTTAATTTTAACTGTCTTTTGAAGTGCCATAGCGGGGCAAAAATAATATTAATTGCCCAACAACTTCACGAATTGTCTAAGTATTGTAAGTGAATCGCTAATTTTACTACTAACAGGACAAACTTTTACATTTTCAATCTTAGTGTTATGAAATATATATTTATCAGTTTTAGCCTAGTTGTTATGGCCTGCGTGAACCAAGAAGATTCGCTTTCTGCACAGGCTATAGTTGATTCGGCAATACGTGTGGCTTGTAATGGTAATTGTGAAACTGCAATCATGGATTTTACGTTTCGCGACAAATGTTATGTTAGTAAACGCGATGGTGGTGCTTATCAATATGAACGTATTATTTCGGATACTACGGGCATCACACATGATGTTCTAACAAACGTTGGCTTTGAGCGCTATAAAAATGATGTATTAGTGACTTTAGCCGATTCTACCGCTTCCAAGTATGCCAATAGCGTAAATTCAGTCCTGTATTTTGCGCAATTGCCTTTTGGGTTAAATGCCCCAGCCGTTAAAAAAGAATTGCTAGGAAAAACAGCTATAAAAGGTAAAAATTACTATGAGATTGGTGTTCATTTTTCGGAGGAAGATGGTGGGGCCGACTTTGAAGATGAATTTGTCTATTGGATAAATACTGAAACATTTACTGTAGATTATCTGGCCTATAGTTATGCTACAAATGGTGGCGGTATTCGTTTTCGGGAGGCTTATAATCCAAGAATCATTGAAGGAATTCGATTTGTGGACTACAACAACTTTAAGCCAAAAACGCTTGAAGTTTCGTTAACTGATTTAGATGTCTTATTCGAAAAGGGTGATTTGAATCTATTGTCTAAAATTGAAACCGAGTCCGTCGCCGTAGTGCTTTAATCAATTTTAAGCACCTGAACTCTGGCTTCTCCAGCTTCAATTGTGACCTTATAGAGACTCGCATTGTCGTCGTCTTTCATATCCACATAAGTGTCCCGGCCAATGATTTTATTCACTAAAGCTGGTGTGGTGTTACTATGTCCAATGATCAGAACTTGCTTACCATTGGTCAATAATTTGAAGTCTTCAGTATATAACTTGCCTACTTCATATTGTTCAACCATTAGGTTCTGTTTAGTTGCAGTATAAGCAGACGTTTGTCGGGTTCTTGAGTAGGAAGTAGAATAGATTTGATCCAATGGAATGGCATCGAAATAATCAGCCCATTTTTTAGCACGTGCTACACCTTCTTCAGTGAGTTTTGGATCTTTGTTGGTAGGATCGCTTCGATCTTTCTCAGCATGTCTAATAAGATAGTATGTGGTAGTTTCAACTTTTTTTGCATCGGAAGTATCTAAGTCAGCTTTTTTTGCTGGCTGGTTACATGCACTAATTGTAAGTAGAATAAGACAGGCTAGAAGGGTGGTTTTCATTTTTTTCGAATTAGTAATTGAAAGTACTACTTTTTCAACTTCCGAAGAAATAAAAAAAACGAATCTCCTGTTTAATGTGAGGAGATTGGCTTATAAAAAGTTAATCGCGGCGGCAACAGAGTAAGAAACTACTACAAGGGTAATAGATAGAATGTAAATTCCCAAAGTATTGTTTTTTGAAGTGCTTTTCTGTTTGTTTAAGTTAATCTGTACTGTTTTCATGGTGGTTCGTTTTTAATTTGTCTTCGTTGACAAACTGATTGACATATATATGACGAATAAGATCTTCGTTTTGTTACACTAATTATGAATATATTTTTTTAAAGAGAAGATTAAATTAGCTTGTTAGCGCAAAGATTGCTAGTCTTTTAGCGTAGCGTTGAAAAAACCGCTCGCATCTTAATAGGAAAACGAACGGTTTTTCAACCAACCAAAATATGAAAACGGAGTTGTTAGTTTTGCAAAACTGCTAAAACCTGGTCAGTCCCAAACCAAAAACTATTTAATTACTAAGTCACTCTGATTCCTAAAGACTAGTGCATCATTAAAAGCTCCACATTGGTACTCAGTTTTTTCAAAAGAAAAGGTGTTACATTTTCATCAACTTCTAAGACGGATTTTGTAAGGTTTTAAATGATTTTCTGACTGTTAATCAATGGGGAATGATAAAAAATGAATTTATCTTTGTAAAAAATTAAATTATGGGAATCTTCGGATTATTTAAAGGGTCAGAAAAAGGAGAAGTGAAGGAAGAGAAGACTATTCCTTGGCATCGCTTGACAAGTTTAGAGGAACTAAAGACGATTGAAGAAGAGTCTAAAAGAAAACCTGTGGCCATTTTTAAGCACTCAACACGCTGTGGTATTAGTAGGATGGTAATCAATCAATTTGAGAAAAGTTATGACCTTACCGATGATCAATTAAAGTTGTATTATTTGGATCTTTTAAGTTTTCGAGATATTTCAGATGAAGTAGGGTATCGGTTTCAGGTGATGCATCAAAGTCCGCAGTTAATCGTTATTAAAAATGGCACTGCTGTTGCCCATGCTTCGCATCATAGTATTCAGTCTAGTAGCCTTCATCAATACATATAAAAAAAGGCTCCAAATGGAGCCTTTTTTTTATCGCAGTGCGTTGTCTTTCAATATTTCTTTGAGTCTAATTTTTATGTCCTCTCCTGCATCGTAAACCATCTGTTCATTGGATGGGAACTGTAGGAAGTCGGATTGCAACAATTTCTTGTCGTTTGAATTCAGTGCGCGTTCATCACCTCTGAATTTTGCGAATACATTTACAAACACAAATTCCGTAGAAATAGGAAACTTATCAATTTCTCTATTTACAACAAGGTCTTTGTACCGAACATCTCCGCCAACAAAAACGGCTTTTGATTGTTCAGTAAAAGTTATTCTCGCAGAAACAGTAATGTATTTATCCACTTTAATGTCGTTTCCAAGACTGTCTTTTGCCACATTTCCTTGACCGTCCAATTGATACTCCCAACCATCTCTGATGCGTTTCGTTCTGCGCTCTTCTTTTTCTGAAACACGTTCTGGTGCTAAACGGATTTCTCTAAAGTCCAATTGAATGCCGTAATTGTAATCAACGTCAGTATCACGTTCTTTATGATATTGTGTCCAGAAATCATCCAACCCATAGGTGTTGAAATCTAACAATTCACGCTCTAAGCGTATTGGTATAAGCTGGCCGCTTCGGTTTTTTAAGCTAACCATCACGAAATCGGTTCCAGAAAAATGGGAGTCGTTTTTTAGTCTAGCAACATCCTTGTAGTTTGGCTGAAGCTCGTCCAATTCGCATAAGACATGATACGCTGTTCTAGCGTCTGCAATTGTTTGTCTGTTCATATATAGCTTCGCTTCATCATATAGATAATCTACAAAATTGGCCTTCGCTTGCACAATACTACTGCTATAGTCAACTATTTTAAACGTAGCATTTCTACCTAAATTTGAGCTGTACAATGGTAATAATGGACGAATCTTCCCTTGTATATATTCCATGTTTTGGTAGGTATAGTAAATCTCTTTACTCGCCGATGGGTCGCTCTGCTTTTTTAGAAATACAATGCGTCGATTGTCTTCCGCGGCAGATCTGGCAAACGCTTCTTCTAGTAAAACAATTCGGGAATCGTTTTTAGCATTTGTTTTGTTTCGTTGCAACTTTTTTACGGCAAGTTCGATAGCTTGTTCATAATCTCCGCGATCTAGCAGCTTCTGGTTTCTTTTGGCGCTATTACATCCAACGATTAATAGCGCTATGCTGAGTATTATTATGAGATGTTTCATAGTGTGAAAATTTTTGGTTCTGTGTAATCCATTTCAAGAGGCGTGCCAAAGTGATTATTCTTTAGCAGGAAGTACTTTTCCAGAGCAGTCTCCAAACCCTATGCGTTGCCCATTTTTATGACAGTGAGCGCGCATTACAACGGTATCTCCATCGTTTATAAATTTACGCTCTGAGCCATCGTTTAGACTAATTGGATTTTGACCTTTCCATGTTAATTCTAACATGGAGCCATAAGAATCTTTGGTGGGTCCAGAAATAGTTCCGCTACCCATCATATCCCCGCTACGCACATTACAGCCATTAACTGTATGGTGCGTAAGTTGCTGTGCCATAGACCAGTACATATACTTGAAATTAGAGTGAGACACTACTGTTTCGGCACCTCCCTCTGGTTGAATAGAGGCAATAAGTTCAATATCAAAGTTCATATTATCGCCCTGTTGGATATACGGAAGTGGCTCTGGATCTTGCTTTGGGCCATTTGTTCTGAATGGTTCGAGAGCATCCAAAGTCACTATCCAAGGAGAAATTGTTGATGCGAAACTTTTTCCAAGGAATGGACCAAGTGGCACATATTCCCAGGCTTGAATATCACGGGCGCTCCAATCATTAAATAGTACCAAGCCGAAAATATAATCTTCTGCTTCGTCTATTTTAACTCGTTTTCCTAAGTGGTTCGCTGCCGTTGTGATAAATGCCATTTCTAATTCAAAATCCAACAACTTAGAGGGACCAAAGCCAGGTATTCCATCATCTCCGGGTTTTGTTTGGCCATATGGACGGCGCACGGGAGTGCCTGAAGGAATAATCGAAGAACTTCTTCCATGGTAACCAATAGGAATATGAAGCCAGTTTGGCAACAATGCATTCTCAGGATCTCTAAATAGAGAACCTACATTGGTTGCGTGCTCTTTGCTAGCGTAGAAGTCTGTGTAGTCACCTACATCTACCGGTAGTTGCATTTCGATTTCATCCAGTCGAAATAAGATATCCAGACAGTGCTGTTTGTTTTTTCTAAGTTCATCATTTCCTTTCAGAAAGATATCCGAGACTCTATTTCTAACAAGCCTCCAAGTTTTTCGGCCATCTGCAATGAAGTCGTTCAAACTGTCTTGTAAGAAAATGTCGTCTGTAAGGTCGATATCACTAAAGTATCCTAATTGATGTAATGCGCCTAGATCAATAGCAGTATCTCCTATACGCGTTCCGATGGTAATTACATCGTCACGAGTAAGAAATACGCCAAAAGGAATATTCTGAATTGGAAAGTCTGAATTTTCAGGTACGCTAAGCCATGTTTTTCTAGATGGGTTGTTGGCAGTTAAAGGCATAAGAGTTTTTGTTTTGTTGGTAAAATGTTAATCAAATATATAATTTCTGAAGGAGTAACCACAAGCTTTTACTATTTTTGAAGTTATTTAACTTTTGAATAAAATTATGCAACGAGACGAACAGATATTTGAACTCATAGAAGCCGAAAAAGAGCGCCAGTTAAATGGACTAGAATTAATTGCTTCGGAAAATTTTGTAAGCGATCAAGTTATGGAAGCTACAGGCTCAGTTCTAACCAATAAATATGCCGAGGGATATCCTGGAAAACGTTACTATGGTGGGTGTGAAATTGTAGATGAAGTAGAACAAATTGCGATTGATCGAGCAAAAGTTTTGTTTGGAGCCGAGTATGTAAATGTGCAGCCACATAGTGGTTCTCAGGCAAATACGGCTGTGTTTGCAGCCTGCTTAAAGCCCGGCGATAAATTCTTAGGGTTCGATTTAGCCCATGGTGGGCATTTAACACATGGTTCTCCTGTTAATTTTTCTGGGAGATTGTATAGTCCTGTGTTTTATGGAGTAGAAGAATCCACGGGTATGTTGGATTATGATAAAATTGAAGAGATAGCAGTTAGAGAGCAGCCTAAAATGATTATTGCAGGAGCTTCTGCCTATTCTCGTGAAATTGATTACAAACGTTTTAGAGAAATTGCCGATAAAGTAGGAGCAATTTTGTTTGCTGATATAGCGCATCCTGCAGGCCTGATTGCCAAGGGAATTATTGGCGACCCTGTTCCGCATTGTCATGTGATGACAACTACTACGCACAAGACATTACGTGGACCTCGTGGTGGAATAATATTGATGGGGAAAGACTTTGAGAATCCCTTTGGAATTACCCTCAAAAATGGAAACTTACGAAAAATGTCATCTTTACTTGATAGCGGAATCTTTCCCGGGAATCAAGGAGGGCCTTTAGAACATGTAATTGCTGCGAAGGCAATCGCATTTGGCGAGGCACTTACCGACGACTTTTTACATTATATGATTCGTGTGAAGAAAAATGCTGAGGTCATGGCTGCTGCTTTCGTAACGAAAGACTATAAAATTATTAGTGGTGGAACGGATAACCACATGATGTTAATTGATCTTCGGAATAAAAATATCACAGGGAAACAAGCAGAAGAAGCCCTTGGTAAAGCAGATATCACTGTGAATAAAAACATGGTGCCGTTTGATGACAAATCTCCTTTTGTAACAAGTGGTATTCGTATAGGAACGCCTGCTATTACAACCCGTGGTTTGGAAGCGGACGAGATGCAACAGATTGTAGACCTTATTGATGAGGTGATTGTTAATTTTGAGGATGATGCTAGACTTGAAAGCATAGCCGTAAAGGTAAATGCGATGATGGAGGGCAGACCGCTGTTTAAGGCATAATGCAAAGTTATGACCTGCATTCAGATTCTTCAAAAACTGCACACCCTTGCAGATCCTGATACATTAGAATTCAAGCGAAAGAAATTCGGAATTGTTGCCAATAATGCGCTAGGGGTGTACATGAAGGATCTCAAGCCAATTGTAAAAGAGATTGGCAGGGACAATGAATTGGCTTTGGAGCTTTTCGATAGCGGCGTTTATGAAGGAAGAATACTCTGCTGTAAAACGTTCAGCCCTAAAGATATTACGGAAGCCCTTATGGAAAAGTGGGTGGCTACGTTTGAAAATTGGGAAGTCTGCGACTCTTTTTCGATGACCCTTTTTGCAAGGAGTCCGTTGGCGATTAAGAAAATAAACCAATGGTCTAAAAGAAAACCGGAATTTGAAAAAAGAGCAGCCTTCGCAACCATGGCAGCCTATTGTATGGCAGATAAGAAAGCCGATAACAACGTATATGAAGCCTTTATTCCTCTGATTGTAAGAGAGGCAAACGATGAGCGTTTGTATGTGAAAAAAGCTATTAATTGGGCGTTACGCTCCATTGGAAAACGCAACCCAGATTTAAATAAAGTTGCCGTAGCTACAGCGATTCAAATTTCAGAAGAAAACCCAACTAGTAAGACAGCACAATGGATTGCCAAAGATGCTATTCGGGAACTCACAGCTGAAAAAGTAAATATTCTTGACTATCCAAGAGTGATTTACAGGCCAGATGGGAAGAAAAAATAGCGTATTTTTATTCTATTCAGATATGAAAATTTTAGAAACAGATAGGCTTTATCTTCGGATGATAACCGAAGACGATGCCGTTTTTATGTTAGCGTTGTTTAATTCAAATGGTTGGTTGAAATATATTGGAGACCGTAATGTGCGTTCGGTTGATGAAGCAGCTGCGTACATTCGAAAACACTATCTAGCGAGTTATAAGGAAAACGGATTTGGGTCCTATGCGGTGGTGATAAAGGATAGCGGTGAGATTATAGGTTCTTGCGGTATTTACAAGCGCCCAAATCTAGATAATCCAGACATCGGCTTCGCTTTTTTACCGGATTACTTAGGAAAAGGATACGGTTATGAAGCTGCTAAAGCGATAATGGACTATGCTGGAGCGGAATTAGGAATAACAACTATTTTAGGATTTACGGTGGAATATAATCAACCTTCGATACGGTTGTTGGAAAAGTTAGGACTTTCTCAAAAAGGCACCTATACTTTTGATGATGATCCAGAACAATTACTACTATTTAGCACATAAATTTGTTTTATGAATAGACTTACAACAGATCGTTTGATCTTATCGCCTATAACGGAAATTGATTTTTCAGACATCCACGAAATGCACTGTTTTTCTGAAGTCGCAAAGTATAATACCATCGGTATTCCTAAGAACCTTCTAGAAACTTCTACAATGCTTACAAAGGTCATGGCGAATCCCGATAAGCGGGTGTGGATGATACGTGGGAAAAATGAAGGAGTGAATATTGGAGAAATTGGCATGACCCTTTCTTCAGCTAAATATGCCAAAGGGGAAATTTATTACAATCTTCATCCAAATTTCTGGGGGCAAGGTTTTGGTTCTGAAGCTCTAAAAGCAATTGTATGCTATGGCTTCGAAGCGTTAAATTTACATAGAATTGAAGCTGGTGTAGCGGTTGAAAATGCCAAATCTGTGCGTGTTCTTGAAAAAGCACGCATGCGCCGTGAAGGAACCTGTAGAAAGATATTGCCACTCGAAACAGGTTGGATGGATAACTATATGTACGCCATCTTAAACACGGATGCTCGGGATTATTAGTTTACTACTGCTTTATAAGTCTTACAAAGCTTTGAGCACTTTCATTCTTTGCCTTAATAATATATACTCCACTTGAAAGGCTAGAAATATCAATTAGATTTGCATCTAAAGATACTTGTACAAGTTGTCCGAGTGTATTGTATATTTCAATACTTGTTAGTTCAATGGTGCTCGTTATTTGAATATTAGTCGAGGCTGGGTTGGGTATCACTGCAATTTCGAGTAATTCTAATTCGTCAACGCCTAAGATTTCTTCTACTGTTATTTCCATACTAATTTGATCCCAGCTTTTGATGTCATTTTCAATATACAGGTTAACATCATAGGTGCCTTCAGCTGTATACATATGTGTTGGGTCTTGGTCATTACTGGTCATGCCATCTCCAAAATCCCACCACCAGTCAAGTGAGCCAACGCTTTCGTCTGTGAAAGTGACTTCAAGATTAGGGAATGTTTCAGAAGAAAAATTAGCGTCTGGCTTATGTTGCAACCATAAGAAATTAGTTGTTTTGTCTAAGACGATAGGCCAAAAGGCGTTGGGGGCACCAGGCCAATCGCCGTTATCTGTACCGTAGAACTCGTGGCCTTCACCATTGACGAAATAGGTTTCTTTATTTGTAAAGTTTAAAACGTCTAATTTGGCGTTAATAGGGTTGCTGCCATCAACCGATGGAAACAAGGGGTAACCAAACGGAGAGCCAGATTCAAAAAGAACGGTGCTGTCATCGGTGCCGTGCGCCATAAAAATTGGTGTGGTATCTTCAACCGTGACCAAATCTGTGCTTTGTAAAGCACCCCATAAGGATAGAATGGCATCTGGCTGACCATTTTCAGCTAAATTAGCGCCAACATCTACAGGGCCTAGGTCTGGTCCATTATGAAAAAACGGAAAAATTGCATTGAAATAATCTACTTCCTTAGTGTCAATGGGTTGTTCAGCGGGATTGTTCATATATGCCGCATGCAGCGCAATAAATGCGCCGGCACTGCTTCCTGCTAGATATACTTTATCTGGGTCAATTCCATAGGTCGATGCATTCGCGCGTAAAAAGCGTACAGCAGATCGACCATCTTGAATCCCACGATACACGCCTCTAGTTCCATGCATAGCTACATTGGTAAGTAAATAAAAGCCTTTTCGGTAGTCAAAAGTTGCTGTTACATAACCTTTTTTCGCGAATTCTTCGCAAAATGCAACCATGTCTTCATGGTTTCTATCGCCGTTCAGGAAAGCACCAGAATGTGCAAAAATGATTGCAGGTCTTAGGTTGTGGGTGTCGCCTGTTGGCGTATAGATGTCCATGACCAAATCAGCATTCGATGCGCTAGATTCATCATAATAAGGGAAATCAATAAACGGGGCATTTCCGTAGACAACATCGGCTGTTTTAGTAGTAGTTGGAAAGAGTTCGGTGGTATAGCGATACTCTTGTGCTTGCAAACTAAAAACACAAAATAAGACTAATGAGAGTATGGTTTTCATAGAGGGCTGGTTGGTGCTGTGTAAGATAGTGGATTCGAGTTATATTAGAAAGACCGACCTATAAAAAGCTTTATTGGCTGCTTGGGAAGGAGTTAATTTAATAATAAAACGCAAATAGCATTTTTTTTGTTTTATTAGCACTACATTTGCACCTAATTAATTTTTAAATATACAGTATGCATACAGGCAAAGTAAAATTCTTCAACAATACCAAAGGTTTTGGTTTTATCACTGAAGATGACACAGACAAAGAACATTTCGTACACGTTTCAGGTCTAATCGATGAGGTTAGAGAAGAAGACGAAGTTGAATTTGAGCTTAAAGAAGGAAAAAAAGGATTGAACGCGGTAAACGTAAGAGTACTATAATATTCCATTTTTTAGAAAACAAAAGCCTGTCCAATTGGACAGGCTTTTTTTATGCGTTATACTTTTCTAATCTTCATCGTCTGGAAAGACAGTTGCTTGGTAGGCACCCGCGTCTGGATTTTGAGTAGGTCTGTTAGTTTGATTCAAATCTTTGGTTGGCGAAACACCATCTTTACCAATGCCCTCAGCGCCAGAATTACCAAACTCAATATTGAAGTTATTTAGGTCTGTGTTTTGAAACGAAGGGTCTTCGTTGCGAACAACCCCAGGATATAAAGGTCCCGTAAAATCGTAGAACTCGCCTTCAAATTCGTTATTTGGATCTTCAAAACGAATTAGACAATTTTCAAACTTGAAGTTGAAATCGGCCGTTTCATCAACAGCAAAACCTACTTCGCGTCTTTCATTTCCGTAGATGATACAATTGGTAAAATTAGCTTCTTCTAATGGCATTGTGAAATTGCCATCTCCTGTTTCAATAAAGTTGTCAAGCTGAACGGCAGGAAAGGTTCTAAAACTATTGGTCCAATAATTGGCAAAAGTTGAGTGGCTGAAATTGTACTTTCCGCCTAACGAACAAGCTAAAGATGCTTGACCGCTATTATTTATCACAACATTTTCTCCAGAGATATTTGCAGTTCTACCTAATAGTCCAATATTCGATGTATTGTAGATTTGCACATCGCTAAGCGTTAATGTGGGATCTGAGCCACCATCATTGCTATCCATTAAAATGCCAACCACATTGTTTTTTATGGTCGTATGCGTAAATACATGATCTGTACTTCCGGCGGTAAGCCAAATAGTACCCCATTGTCCTGGAACGTCTTCATAAAGCGGTTCTAGTCTATCTCCTTCAAAAACAACCTCGTTTTCAAGCAATATAGGGTCTGTGCTTGGTGCGCCATTCACTTTAATCGACCCAGTGTTTCCAACGAGGATACCACTTCCTGCATGAAAGTGTATTCGGGCACCTGCGTCTATTGTGAGCGTTTTTCCCACGTCAACAGCAGCATAGCCATAGATGACATAGGGTTTTTCATTTGTGAAATTTAATTCTGAATTATCTAAATAGAAACCTGAAATAAGGATATCATTATCAGGATCACTAGGGTCCTGGCCAAGATTAAGCGTTTCAAAAATACCATTCCCTAGGTCTTCTGGGAATAGGAATACCGCATCCTGAATTAATGTAACAAGTTCTACGTTTTGTTGATTACCAGCTCCATCAAAAACAATTTGGTCTATGTAAAGCATTTGAGGTGAATTCCCAGGTAAATCGTTTATATCTGCTGTAGTTTCAACAAAAATAAAAATACTGTCCTTGGACATCACAAGAATGTCTTCAAAGCTTTTGCCTGGCAAACCGTCAACATTAAGGCGGTAGTTAGACGCTTCTCCTTGTCCTAAGCTAATTGAAGGTATGCTAATATCTTCATCACTTCGGTTATACACCTTTAGATTATAGGTGCTGGAACCAATTTGGGAGAATATTGTATCGAGGTATACCGTGTCTTTGGAAAATTCAAGGTTTCCAGTACTTGGAACACTTGAAAAGTCATTTCTACAAGAACTCCATAAAACAAGGCAACAAAGAAGTGCTAAACCGTATAAATATCGCATGCAATTATATTTTCAGTAAAAATATAACTTTTTATGACGCTACTTATTGCGAATCTTTAAAGTTTATCTTCTCGTTTCTTCTTAGCCTGCCATAAATAATTCGATGTACTATTGATTTTTTATTGTTTTTTTGACAGGTTTGAACTCAATTTCATTGGTATGGGCTTCATTTAGCTTTTTCCCAATCTTGCCTTTTCCTGGAGACGTTATCTATGCCGCATCTGGGGACATGGCCTTGGAAGCACGAAGTTAGATTTTGATGTTTTTTGCTCTCTGGCTAGTTACTGATAATCTCAATTTTGAAAAGCTTATCCCAGTTCTTGCCTGTAACATAGATTATGTTTTCTTCGCCATTATATGCGATACCATTCATCACATTTAGGTTTTCATGTTGGGTTACTTTGTCCTTTAAGGCAGTAAGGTTTATGACACCTTCAACGGCGCCATTGTCAGGATTAATGATTGCGATGGATCCTTTCTCGTAGATATTTGCATAGATTTTGCCGTTTACCCATTCCAATTCATTTACACTTTTAATCTTACTCCTGTTGGTGTAGATTTCTACGAATTTTTCTTCGGTAAGTGTCTTTGAATTTAAGGCCCATATTTTTTCGGTTCCATCACTCTTAAAAATCGTTGAGCCATTGTTGCAAAGACCCCAGCCTTCTCTGCTTGCACCGTATACGAAGGTTCCTGTTTGTTTAAAGGTCGCAAGGTCGTAGATATACCCAATATTTTCACGCCAGGTGAGTTGATAAATCTTTTTATTTAGTATCGTTAATCCTTCACCGAAATATTTTTTTTCTAAATTAATTTGTTCGTAAACTTCACCTGTTTTATAGTTGGTTTTACGAAGACTTGAGGAACCATATTGACCGGTACTTTCGTATAAGGTGTCATTTATAAATTCTAAACCTTGAGTATATGCTTTTATGTCATGAGGATAGGTTTCAAGTATCTTGTAGCTGTATAGTTTTGGCACTATGGAGGAAACAATTACAAAATCTATGGTTGTGTTATATCGATTTCCTTCGGAATAAATAGCCGCGGTAACTGTTCTTTTGCCAAGTTTTTGATTCTGTAATGAAATGGAGCTATTTGCGCCAGATAGTTCAGAAGAAATCCGATTTGCATCCACGTAATAGACAACGGAATCTATTGTTTCTCCCTTCTTATTGCCAATGCTCAACTGAAGTTCATTCTTTGTTTCGTACTTCTTTTGTGCGTTCGTGATTTTTATTGAAAACGGATTTTTTTGTGCCTCAGGATTATTTGCACAACTGAGTAGTAAAAATACTAATGTTATAAGTGCTAAGGGCTTATATGTTCTCTTCATTTGGAGCAAATTTTTGGCAAGATAATTAATATTAATTGATGGTTAAAATGCTTGCTAAAAGTTTAAAAGACATGTATCTTTGCAGCGGCAAGTCCTACACAACCAGCTCCTGTTGAATCCCCCAGGGTGGGAACACAGCAAGGGTAGATGGTCGTAGCGGTGTGATGTAGGTAGCTTGCCATTTTTTGTACCCGAAAGTCAAGGTTTTTTTGCAACAGAAGGTACTCATTGAAAATTCTCCTCATTTTTTTTAGCAAGGGTAGATGGTCGTAGCGGTGTGATGTAGGTAGCTTGCCATTTTTTGTACCCGAATTTTAATGATTTAATACATCAATGGTTGAATGAGTTAATAATTGATTGGCTATAGGCGTTAATGATTCTCATCTAGCAATTTAATTAACCTTTCCACTAGCTACCTTCAAGAAAAATACATTTTCCTTTTGCCAATACTCAAGGTGACATGGTCCAACTTCGGTCTTCCGTCTTCTTGCATCGTTCACCTTGCCACATTTCCATTATCATTACTTGCAAAAGTACCTAGGGAATCTCATCTTTGCGATTCATCATATTTATATGGCAAAGGTTGTGTTTATTACAGGTGGATCATCTGGTATTGGGAAAGCCGTTGGACTGTTTCTACAAAAAAAAGGCTATACTGTCTATGGTACAAGTAGAAATCCAGAACGTATTGCAGACGAAGTTCCCTTTTTGCTGTTAAAAGTTGATGTAACCAATCCGTCTTCTATTGTACAAGCCATTCAAGAAATTTTACTGAAAGAAGGCAGGTTAGATGTTGCAATTAATAACGCGGGTGTTGGGATTACTGGGCCAATCGAAGAAACCCCAGACGAGGAAATCAAGAATGCTTTTGATACTAATTACTATGGTCCGTTACAGGTAATGAAAGCCGTTATGCCACAAATGCGGAAGCAGGGTAGTGGCCATATCATTAATGTTACATCTATAGCAGCTTATATGGGCTTGCCGTATCGGGGTATTTATTCAGCAACTAAGGCGGCACTTGAAATTACTACAGAGGCATATAGGATGGAGGTGAAGCAATTTGGTGTTGAGATTATTAATATAGCGCCAGGGGATTTTGCAACAAATATTGCCGCGGGCAGATATCATGCTCCTGTGCTTGATGAATCGCCCTATAAAGAGGCTTATGGCAATACTTTAAAAATGATGGACGCTCATGTAGAAGAAGGAGAAGACCCCTTACAAATGGCAGAAGTTATATATAGCATCATAAATAATTCAAGTCCTAAGATTCATTATAAAGTAGGAGCCTTTATGCAGAAATTTTCCGTTGTGCTTAAGCGAATTCTTCCAGATAGAATGTACGAGCGGATGTTGATGAAACATTACAAGCTCTAAAGGGAGTTCGAAGCAGGAAGATGAAATACCATACATTCTCCAACATTCTTATCTAGTTTATCAACAGTGGCATGATAACTTTCTGGTTTATATTTTTCTACCACTTCCAATCTTCCTTATTTTTGCTGAAACTCAAAAACAAACAATCGCACCATGAAATTTTTCATTGATACTGCCAACTTAGATCAAATCCGTGAAGCCCAAGAATTAGGGGTTTTAGACGGTGTTACCACAAACCCTTCTCTTATGGCTAAGGAAGGAATTACCGGTCATGATAATATCTTAAAGCATTATGTGGATATCTGCAACATTGTTGATGGCGATGTATCTGCTGAAGTTATTTCAACAGATTTTGAAGGTATGGTTCGTGAGGGTGAGGCTTTAGCCGAATTGCACGAACAAATTGTTGTTAAAATTCCTATGATTAAAGAAGGAATTAAGGCAATCAAATATTTCACGGATAAAGGGATTAGAACAAATTGCACCTTGGTGTTTTCTGCCGGGCAAGCGTTACTAGCTGCTAAAGCTGGAGCTACTTATATGTCGCCTTTTATTGGAAGGTTGGACGATATTTCTACAGACGGTCTTAATCTTATTGCTGAAATTAGACTCATCTATGACAACTATGGTTTCGAAACGCAAATCTTAGCTGCTTCTGTTCGTCATACAATGCACGTTTTAGAATGTGCTAAAATTGGTGCAGATGTAATGACAGGGCCTTTGTCTTCTATTGAGGGATTACTGAGACATCCATTAACCGATATTGGTTTAGCACAGTTCTTAGCAGATTTCGAAAAGGGGAATTAGTCTCTTTTTTGAGTGCTGCGAAAAAGAAGAAGTGCGTTAAGGATTAAACGGCTTGTTTGAGCTCTTAGGTCTTTTCTAAAGAGCTAAAGCGAGTCGTGAAAGCCTGACCACGCTAAAAGGGTGGAAACGCCTAGAAATAAAAAAAAATTATTTTCGGTAAGCGAGTAACTGGGTTTCAATATCCTTGTTGAATAAGTTGGTATTGCTCTCTGCAATAATACCTTTCTTATCAACGATAAATGCCTTATTTACTGAATTGAGGACTAGTTTTCGTTGCGCTTGAGTTATGTTGTCAAATTGATATTCGTAGGTCTTGTCATAACCAGCTTTGAGTACTACGGCGCGCCATTTCTTAAAATGGGTGTCTGTGTTTATACCAATAAAATCGTACTCTGGATACTTGGAGCGAAGCTCTGAGGCTTTGGTGTGAATGTCTTTATAATGCTTCATGGATCGTGATGACCAAAAATAAAACACCGTTGGCTTATTTATAATACTTGTAAGTCCTTGGGTTTCATTGTTTGGGCAAACAACCATTAAATTTGGAATTTGTTTTCCAGGAGTAAGACTAATGGTCGCTAGCGACAGTTGATTAATTTCTTGGTGATGTGTTGGGCTATTGTTCAATGACAGGAACAAGTTGGTTACTTGTTGCTCGTTTTTAGCGTTTTTGGCACGAAGGAGATACCTGCGAGTTATTGATCTCAATAAACTATTCCTTAATGAATCATTTGGAACCATTTCATTAACCAAATGAAGCTTAGCCGTATTGTGTTCTAAAGAGCGTTTATCATAGTGCCCGTCAGCTCCCCGATGCTCATATGCTAAATTATCAAAATGAGGATTGAAAAAGTTGTAATATGGGTAATAAAACCGAAGGCTTTCATTTTCATAGTCAATTTCATCTCTGAAGTTATAAAAGCTCTCAGGAATCTTATCTCCTTTACCATTTTTAATATTTACACTGGCATAATACTCCTTCATTTTGAAGTAATCATAGCGCATGCTGGCATCGGCAAATTCAGCAAAATTATCGCTGTGTTCGTAGTTTGCTAAGTAATTATCATACACTTCCTTTCTAATTTGTTGCAAAGAATCTAGTTTAGCTTCAAATTCACTTGGTGCTATATGATACCAATTTGGTATTAATTTTTCTTCCTCTTCATTCATTAAAAAGAAATCCATCAAGAGGTTGTTACGCGCCGCACCACGACCAGAATACGTTAAGGATTCATCGAAGTCCATTGTGTTAACACGCAATAAAATACTGTCCCCTGGTTCTAGGTAAAACGACTGAAATTCATAATGCTGAAAAAGGTATAAACCCTCCTGCAAGGAGGCAGAATTATACATGAAGAAGTTATTGCCGTCAAGTGGTACCGTGTCTAGTACACAGTTGCCTTTTGCAAGAACAACAAACTCAACCTTTGGGTTTACAATTTCTCCACCTATCCACGAAGTATGCATCGTATCTTTATCGCCTGAATTACACGATAATAGAAATAGAGAAACAAGCATAACTGTAAGTGCTTGTTTATAGGGAGTTAGATTCATAAGAGAAACAAAAATAACCCTATAGACCTAGGGAATTTGTTAATTGACCGTTAAAAGGAATATAAAAACGTTAATGTTTCTTCAATCTGCCATTATTAGTTATTTTTGCGCCGAATTTTAACCCTTTTCTAAATGCTTTCAGTTTCAAATTTATCGGTTCAATTTGGTAAACGTGTGTTGTTTGATGATGTAAACACCAAGTTTGTGCAAGGAAATTGCTATGGAATAATTGGTGCCAATGGTGCCGGGAAATCCACACTTCTTAAAATAATTTCAGGTTTGCAAGACCCAACGTCTGGTCAAGTAAATTTGGAGAAAGGAAAGCGTTTGTCTGTGTTAGAGCAGGACCACAACGCCTATAATAGCTTTACAGCACTGGAGACTGTGATGCGAGGGAACAAAGAGCAGTTTTCGATCAAAACGCAAATCGATAAGCTTTATGAGGACTATACAGATTCAAATGCAGAGAAAATAGGGGAGTTACAGGTTCTTTTCGAAGAAATGGACGGCTGGAGTGCTGAGAGTGATGCAGCGACCCTGATATCAAACTTAGGAATTAAGCCAGCGTTGCATTATACAGCAATGGCGGATCTTGATGGAAAGCAAAAAGTACGTGTATTGCTGGCGCAAGCTTTATTTGGTAATCCGGATGTGCTTATTATGGATGAGCCTACAAACGACTTAGATTATGAAACGATAACGTGGCTAGAGCATTTCTTAGCGAATTATGACAATTGTGTCATTGTGGTTTCTCACGACCGTCACTTTTTAGATTCGGTATGTACACATATTAGTGATATTGACTTCGGGAAAATTAATCACTTCAGTGGGAATTATACATTTTGGTATGAAAGTAGCCAGCTAGCGGCTCGCCAACGTTCACAGCAAAACAAAAAGGCGGAGGATAAAAAGAAAGAACTTGAAGAATTTATTCGACGTTTTTCTGCGAACATGGCAAAGTCCAAACAGGCTACCAGTAGAAAGAAAATGATTGATAAATTGAATGTTTCAGAAATAAAACCTTCAAGTAGAAGATACCCTGCTATTATTTTCGATCGTGATCGTGAAGCAGGAGACCAAATTTTAAATATTGAGAATTTAGCGACTTCCTTGGATGGTGATATTCTTTTTAGCAATGTGAATATTAATCTTTCAAAAGGTGATAAGGTTGTTGTCTTTTCGCGAGATTCTAGAGCAACTTCGGCTTTTTATGAGATTATTCACGGAAATGCAAAAGCAGATTCTGGTGAATATCAATGGGGAGTAACCACAACACAAAGTTACCTGCCTTTGGATAATCATAGCTTTTTTGAGAGCACAATGTCCTTGGTAGATTGGTTGCGTCAATGGGCAACTACAGAAGAGGAGCGCGAAGAAGTATTTATTCGCGGGTTCCTAGGAAAAATGCTTTTTAGTGGGGAAGAGGCGCTTAAAAAATGTAATGTGCTTTCTGGTGGTGAAAAAGTACGTTGTATGTTAAGTAGAATGATGATGATGCGTGCCAACGTTTTAAAATTGGACGAGCCAACCAATCACTTGGATTTGGAATCTATCACAGCTTTTAACAATTCACTTAAGAGCTTTAAAGGAACTTTACTACTTACTACCCATGACCATGAATTTGCTCAAACCGTTGGTAATCGTGTTGTTGAGCTTACGCCAAATGGTGTGATTGATCGTTATATGACCTTTGACGAGTATATGAGAGATAATAAGATTAAAGAACAGCGTGAAAAGATGTATGCTGTTAACGTTTAACGGTTCAATGCGTGAATATTACTCACGTACTTAATCTCCAATTTCTTTTAAATACGCATCAATTGTTGCTTGTCCTGCTTCTTTTTCTTCATTTCTGATAAAAAGCTGCACCTGTCCCGGCACACCTTGAGCAAACCCACTAGTGATTCCGCTTTGATGATCATCTCTTTGTACTGGCGAAATACCAATATCGTTTAGTCTTGCTATTAATCCATTAGCAATCATTGCTGGACCTGTATATATTCTTGTGGTTTGTTTTGCGTTGTCTGACATAGTTAGGAGTTAAAGTGGTTACTTTTACAAAGCTTCGAGAGCTTATTTTCTATATAGCTTGGGGGGAATGTTTTTTTTATAAAATTAATTGGTACTCATCAGCTAAACAAGAAATTTACGTTAAAATGAGTTTGATTTTAAATAAAAATGGTCAGTTTGCGTTTTTGTACCGTATTTGTATATTTTTACAT
>Ga0114916_1000327_pt1 | contig 33858 bp, 30 predicted proteins | sample MalvirAntarct_66_FD_83501 | JGI IMG/M metagenome (GOLD analysis project Ga0114916, IMG submission 83501) | Marine viral communities from the Global Malaspina Expedition - Malaspina viral metaG Antarct_66 | ecosystem: Environmental > Aquatic > Marine > Oceanic | place: West Anvers Island... | reverse complement strand
CACCTCCATTTGGCATCAGGAAAAGCAATTGGTCTTAAATGGGCGGCGATGTGCATTCAAGATTTAATACGCACGAAGCAGTTTATGTCGGGTGTAAACAAAGTAATCCTTGATAAACAAAAGATAAAAACGGAAGGTCTTATTCAAATTTTATATGCTGGAAGTGGCCCTTTTGCCACTATAGTTATGCCGCTCATAACTAAGTTTACGCCTGATGAAATTCAATTTACATGTCTCGAGGTGAATCCTATAAGTGTCCAAAGTCTAAAAAATGTGATTGAAGCATTGGATGATAATAGCGCAGCCGCTATTATAACGGAAATTCATGTATATGACTCCTTTAAATTAGGCTTAAAAGCTAGCGGATTGACTATTCCTTCCGTGTTTGCGAATCTAGATCACGAAAAACAACTCACAGGAGTTAAGACACAATATGTAGCAAACAACCATCCTTATTTACAAACTATTTTAATAAGATAAAGCCCGCATTAATGCGGGCTCTAACTTTATTGAATACGTAACTACTACTTAGCTTCTCGAAGGAAAAATTCCTTGAAGCGCAATACACATATTGATACCCAAAAAAGGGTTTCTAATACCGAAGGCTTGACCTCCTCCTACACTGCTCTCACTAACTCCACCTAAAAAAGAACTGGCCGTAGCTTCTTCTGAAAATCCGTTAAGAGAACCTGCTAATGTGGATGTTGGAGAAGATTCGTCTCCCATAGCCGTATTTACAGCAACTTTTGCTGCGTGCGCATGTGATGGCATTTGCTGTGTTGTTAGCGTGTGGCTCTCTGCTCCTCCTCTTTCTCCCCAGCTTATTGTACTAAGTCCTGCTCCGGCACCCAGACCTACGATAGAGCGTCCTCTTAAATCTGGCAAGCCAAAAGTTGTACGCCCATCGCCTCCAAAGGTTGTCCCTAAAAGTGAGAAAAGCGCTGTATTTGAACTAATTGCTAAAAGTTGGCCTTCACATTTTGCCCAACTTCTTGGTGCAAAACTGAATCCGAATGCTTGAATTTGACCTATAAATGGTTCCATAATATATTTGTTTTAAATGTTTATTATTAATTATTTTTTAATTTCTTGATGGGTAGACACCCTCAATTGCAATACATACATTGATCCCTAAATAAGGGTTTCTTATATCGAAGGTTTGATTTCCTCCCACACTGCTCTCACTAACTCCACCTAAAAAAGAATTGGCTGAAGCTTCTTCTGAAAATCCGTTAGAAGAACCTGCTAATGTAGATATTGGAGAAGATTCATCTCCTATAGCTGTATTTACAGCAACTTTTACCGAGTGAGCGTGTGATGGCAATTGATTAACTGAAAGGTTCTGATTAACAACTCCACCTTTACCGCCTTCGTTTATATCAGCTAAGCCTGGTCCTCTGCCAACGCATACAGCAGATCTACTTCTATAATCCGGTAACCCAAAGGTTGTCCGACCATCTCCGCCATACATTACTCCCAATAAAGAGAACAGTGTATTGTATTGAGAAATCGCTAAAAGCTTTCCGTCACATTCTGCCCAACCTCTTGGCGCAAAATTGAACCCGAATGCTTGAATTTGTCCAATAAATGTATCCATAATTTAAAATTCTAGTTAATTAAATTGATATGTTGAAATTTATAATAAAAAGTTTATAGATTTTTTTCTGTAGCAGAAAACAACCTATTACCCGCGGGTTGGAATACTTTCTAATGATTGTCTGGCACATGTGCTCACGTCTTATTTATCATAAAATCATACACTTCTGCATCGTTGTTCCTTAAATCCGTTTTTTCTTACGAATAAGCACATTGTAACCATCATTAAGGAGGCTCTCCTGTAGCGGCCTCCGCAAGAGCCTTTGAGAGAAGCGCAACCCTAATAGTTGCAATTGCAGAAGGCTGCAAAAACAAACTGTAATAGGTGATTTTTTTCATAATTGAGTTAGTTAGCAAATTCTAAAGTGAACGTTTTATTTTCTAAAACCAGAAAACATTGATTACCAACTAAATCTTCTGGCACACAACACTCATCTGCTTCTACGTAAAGTTACAATAGACAAATCAAGAACCTATACGTACAATTACGTAATTTTAGTAACCTTATGATTGGCCAAATGAAGGATTTGCTTCAAAACTTATTAAGCAAAATCACTGAAACTAACGAATAAAATTAAACACAACACGCTTACTACAAATAACTTAACGCTATTTCAGGTGATTTAAACACGCTATTTTTGGGTTTACGATATTAAACTGGACACCAAGTTGAGAGATGCTAATCTAACTTTGCAACAAGTCAAATTCAAAAAGAATTATGCTATGGCATTTAAGACAAAATCGGTAGCATTAAGTCCCTTTTGAGATAATATAAAGATAATATCTAATGAGTAATACAGCTAGTTTTACGGGCCCTGGGTAAGCCAAGCCATTACTATTTCAGCGGACAGAAACTTGGTATAATAAAAGATAAATACACGCTAGTTTAGGGTATAAAACCATCAAAGAAGTTGAAGTCGAAATGTTCCATTAAAAAGCAGCAACAGGACTCTTAACTACGCGTCTGCTTTTTGTTACAATCCCATATAAAACGAATTAATTCAATGCATCCAATTGCATAGTTACTTCCTCCCAAGACTCCATGAGTTTATTCAATTCGTTCTTTTTTGTCTGGTAGGTATCGAAAAAGTTAGGTTTTGCTATAGTTTTATCATAGTTAATTGACAACTCAGCATCGATAGCTTTAATATCTCGCTCTAGTACATTGACCTTAGATTCCACTTTACTTAACCTGTTTTTAAGCGATTTCAGCTTTTTCTGTTCTTCGTAACTCTGCTTCCCGCCTACATGTTTATTTTCATCTGCGTTCTTTCCTTTTGAAGCAGCTGTTTTAACGGTACGTTTTTCAGCCTCTCGTAGGTTTTGTAGGTTTCTCTGCTCTAAGAAATAATCAATATCACCTAAATATTCTGTGATTTTTCGGTCCTTAAACTCATATACTTTATTTGTTAAACCTTGCAAAAAATCACGGTCGTGAGATACAAGAATCATCGTCCCAGGAAAATTTTTCAAAGACTCCTTAAGAACATTTTTAGATTTAATATCAAGGTGATTGGTAGGCTCATCCATCACTAACACATTAAAAGGCTGAAGCAATAACTTCGCTAATGCCAATCTATTTCGTTCCCCTCCAGAAAGCACGCGAACGTATTTATCTGCTTCCTCACCACGAAATAAGAACGAACCCAATATATCACGAACCCTCGGACGGGTTTTTTCATCCGCAGCATCTAGCATAGTATCTTGAACCGTTTTACTTCCGTCGAGATAATCTGCCTGATTTTGAGCAAAATATCCAATTTGGACATTATGACCTAGTTTTAAAGTTCCGCCATGCTTAATTTCATCTACAATAATTTTAGCCAACGTTGATTTTCCTTGTCCGTTCTGACCAACAAAGGCAATTTTGCTGTCACGCTCTACTAATAAGTTCACATCGCGCAATACTTCCTTGTCGTCATAATTCTTAGAGATATGATCAGCTTCTATTACAACTTTACCCGGTGTTATTGACACAGGAAAACGAAGCGTCATCACACTATTATCATCCTCATCCACTTCAATTCTATCAATCTTATCCAGCTTTTTAATAAGGGATTGTGCCATAGTAGCCTTGCTAGCCTTGGCCCGAAACTTCTCTATAAGTTTTTCGGTTTGATCAATTTGCTTTTGCTGATTCTTTTGTGAAGCCAACTGCTGGGCCCGTAATTCTGCACGCTGCACCAAATATATTGAGTACGGTTTATTATAATCATAAATCTTCCCAAGTGAAATCTCAATGGTTCTATTGGTAACATTATCAAGAAACATTTTATCGTGAGACACGACCACAACAGCACCAGGATAATTTTTAAGAAATTCTTCTAACCAAAGAATAGATTCTATATCAAGGTGATTGGTAGGCTCATCGAGAAGGAGTATATCATTACTCTGAAGTAATAATTTAGCCAATTCAATACGCATGCGCCATCCTCCAGAGAATGTATCTGTTGCCATGTTAAAATCGGCCCTTTGAAACCCAAGACCTAGTAAAATTCGCTCTGTGTCCCCTTGATAATTGTACCCACCGTGAATTTCATATTGATGCTGCACCTCATTCAGGTCCACCATCAAGTCATGATAGCTCGTACTTTCGTAATCTGTTCGTTCTGCCAGCTGACTATTTATTTTTTCCAACTGTAGCTCTAACTCCTTAATCTCCACAAAGGCTTCATAGGCTTCTTCGAGTACCGTTCTTCCTTTTACAAAGTCAATGTCTTGCTTTAAAAAACCAATAGAAGTTTCTTTATCTGTTGCAATTTGTCCTTCATCATATTCCTGTTCACCTGAAATAATCTTCAGAAGTGTGGACTTTCCAGCACCATTTTTACCAACTAAACCAACACGCGTACCAGCGCCCAGTTGAAATGTGATTTTTTCAAACAGATATTCTCCTTGAAATGAAACCGAAAGATTATGGATATTTAACATGTCGTTATAAGTAATAATTATCTCCTTAAACTTTTAAGGAGTGCAAAGATGCTTAAATTTGTACTGTTATAAAAAAATGATGCCCACAATATGAAAGGTTCTAAATTATATAGCATATTTACTGGTAAATGCCCCGTCTGCCAAAGTGCGAAAATGTATAAACAGAAAAACCCATATGTACTCTCAGATACATTGAAAATGTATGAACGTTGCACACATTGTGATACCAAGTTTAAAATTGAACCTTCCTTTTTTTACGGCGCCATGTATGTTTCGTATGCAGTGGGAGTAGCATTAGCCTTTACCACCTTTATAATTGCACACTGGGGAATTGGACTTGGACTAATGGGATCATTCCTTTCTATCATCCTCGTAATGATTCTATCATTACCTATGATATTGCGTCTTTCGCGTAACATTTGGATAAATTTTTTCTTTAAGTTTAATAAAGAGCGCGTCTAGTTAAATCTTTTAATATTTATTTCTGGAGGTAGGGCGATGCCATTTTCGCAATAGTCAAAAAGCATTTCTGAAAGTCGTGGCGCCATTAGAACGCCTCGCGTTCCTAAACCATTGAAGAAAATACATGCGTTATTATTTGACATGGCACCCATTAAAGGTTTTCTATCTTTTACGGTTGGCCGCACTCCAGCAACTTGATCTATAACTTCGAAAGGACAAGAAATCATTTTCTGAAGTTTTACACAGATTTCATCTTTTGCATTTTCTGTAGTATGATTAGACGTATCACCCCTGCCGTAGCTTGCACCAACTTTATAGGTGTCTTTCCCTAACGGAATAAGCATCACAGGCCCCTTTAAAATAGCCGCAGTTTTTAGTTCAGGAGCGTGTATAATGATATACTCCCCTTTATTTGGAACGAGATACTCTTTCGGAAAAAGCGGATTATTAATAGCGTTAGCACCCTCTGCGAAGACTATTTTCTTTGCTGAAATATCTTTGTATTGCACGTTTTCTTCAGAAATCACTAGCGCATCATATTGCATTTCTTCGGAAATCAAAAATTTGGAAGATTCCAAATGCCTCCGATATGCCTGTAATAAGACAGCTGGAAAAATGCGTCCTGCCCCATTAACCCGTCCAAATCCGAAGGGCGCCTTAATTTGCGAATTTTCATTTGTAATTACTTCCGAAGAAAGAAAAGGAGCGAGTGCTTGTTTATCACCAGCAACCATCCAATTGTTTTGTTCTTCCACAGAATTGAGAATTCTCAATATAGGAAGTTCTTGAAATAAGCTTTGGCTTAGTTTTTCTGAAAGCGCCCTATAAAAAGCGAAAGAAGTCTCGGTGAATTCTTTCCCATTCCAAGCCACTGTAAAGCGTTTTAAGACTGTTGGGTTTAAAACACCTCCCGAAACTCCTGTTGATGCATTTCGGCCTTTATCAACGACCACGAACGTCTTTCCATGCGCTAAAAGCTGTTCTGCAAAACATATTCCAGCAATTCCAAGACCAACAATAATATAATCAACTTCCTTCATGGGGCAAAGATAGATGTTAGAATTGAGACAAATGACCGAAGCACGACGAGTACTGACCGAATTGTTAAGTGTTGGGTGCTGGATGTAGGAAGTCCACAATCTTCAATCACTTTTAACTTTAAATAAAAACCCTCCGAGGTTTGCACCAAGGAGGGTTTTTATTTATGTTGACTTCAGAATTAATAATTCCAAAGGTCCATTTCTATATTTCGAATTTGTTCCTGGATACGATCAGATTCTAACAATTGCATTAATGCGTTGTCATTGATATATTCATTAACCATACGGTCACCTTGAACGTTATCCTCTTTATAAACTACACTATGGAAACGACGTGAATTTAATAAGTGATCAAACGAGATTGGCTGCGAAGTATTCTTACGGTTAAAGGCTTTGCTCTCATGCAATAAAGGACGAGTAGCAGGGAACCACACCCAGAATAATTCAACTTTACTATCAAACCCATCATCTTCAAAGGCTTTAGAACGTGCTTCACCTGCAACAGGGCAAATACCAAGCAGACGGTACTTCAATTCACCTTGACGTTTGTCTAGGTACCAGTAACCACGTATTCTCCATTCTTCAACATCTCCAGCATCCAATGTAAACTCACGGATATATTCTGCATCCACAAAACCTTCGGCATTGAATTGCTCAATACCTAAATCTGTAGTATCACGATACACCAATGATGCATCAATATCAGCCAAACTACGCTTTTCAGTAAAATAAGAGTCGGCATACACATCTGTGATATCACCGTCATTTATTCCTTTTACGATTACATCGTACAAAGAGCGTCTGTCTGATCCAATATTATTGGTATCAATAGGATAATACAATGGGAAGTTCACTCGTTCATCAAGATCGATGATTTCCCAAGTTGTTTTAGACCATAGTACGTCACGCTCATCCACATATCCGTAAGGAAGTGGCGTGTCATTGTCATAGGCAATCTGAGCTTCTGTCTTCTTACCTATATCTTCCGGTGTTTTTGCATTCAGTAAGTTAATCTGTGCCGTAGCACTAGAGAAACCTACTAGCAAACAAAGAACACTTAAAACAACATGTTTATAATTCATAAAATAGGATTTTAATTCTAGTTTGTTAACTCAATAATAACAGGAGATATCTTTTTCAATTTATATCCTGAATTGCCTGAGATACTTGCGTTAATATCGATGATTTGCACTACATCACCACGCTTTGCTCTACGCAACGCGCCTTTTGCAGCATTATCTAATTTTCTTCCACTAACACGAACCGTTGGCTGCCCAGATACTTTGAAACTAAATCCAGTAACGTTCAACTTAAGGTCGAAATCAAAGTCTGGCAAAGCTGCCCCTACACTCGAAATTTCAAGTCCTTGTCGGTTCATCTTCACAGCACCACCATCACCTGTTTCCCCACGAATGGTTCCTGTAGGTCTTGGAATATCTTTAATACGGAATTCCACGCTTGAGCTAACTGGCTTCCCATCTGGCAAGGTTCCACTAGCTGTGATAGAAACTGTTCTTCCTGAAGCAGGACTCATGTTATATTTAGTTCCACTTACAAGCGATAAACCTGCACCAGAAGCTCTTACTTTATTATCAGGAATTCCAGGAATAGAGATAGTCATAGGATTTACTACACCACGATATACAACATTCATCTTATCTGCAGCAATTACAGCAGCATTAGGCATAGAAATAGTCGCGAAACCACTCTTTACATCAACTGGCGTTAATTTTCCCTTTTCACCGTAGTATAGAATCCCTTCTATTAGGTGATCTCCCGGGCTTCCGGCTGGAACACTAAGTTTCACCTTACCACCTTCAAAAATAAAATCTGTACCTAAGGCAAGACTTCTGCCATCCAACGTCAACTCAGCGCTGCTTGGCACAGTACTCTCATCCGTACGTCCCAAAACTATGGAACCATCAAACTTTTCTCCAGTATAATACGCCGACTTTGGCGATTCCATTAACGTAGAATAATTACTATAAGATAATGATGCTGCTTGCTCTCCAGCTAACATTTTTGAAAGCACCTCATTCTTCGTTGTTTTAATATCTGCTTGAATTTGAGTAAGTTTTGTTAAAGAAGCTACCAAAGGAAAACCTTCATAGTTATAATTTAACCATTCTATCATTTTTCCATCACGATTCTCAACTTCGCTAGTAGAAAAATTAGAATTTATTGCTCTTTTGATATTAGGATATAAGCTATCAAGTAATGCAGCACTCATTTCATTTCTGTACTTGTTCATTGCCGCTATAAAAGCTTCTCCCTCTGCCTTATAATTATCTCCTTTGAAAAAACGCTTATCGAAAAAGTCTGCTTTATCCATTACCTCATAATCTGATGGATCTTCTAGCTTAGCTATAGATTCCGATTTAAGGTCTGAAATAAAAGCATCTAGATCGTTAGAAATCCGAGAAACTTTATCTGCTTGATTTTTTACATCAGCATACTTCCCTGGTTCGTCCTTTGCCTTTGTTGCAAGTCCTTCCATGAAAGCTGTATTTCTTTCTTCTGTAGCAACATTTGCATTGCTAATTTTTTCATTTAATAATCCAAAAGCGGATAATACCTCTTTGGACATATTCAGTGCAAGCATCGCGATAAAAACCAAATACATTAGGTTAATCATCTTTTGCCTTGGGGTTAGTTTTCCTCCTGCCATTTTAATTTGTTTTTAAATTAATATTCAGTTAAAAAACTACTAGTTTTTTGTTGACATTGCAGATAACATACCACCGTACACACCATTCAATGAAGAAAGGTTAGTTGAAAGGTGCTCCATCTGAGCTTTCAATTGTTCAGCATTTTCAGTCACACGCTCGTTTACTTCCGCTTGACGGCTTGTTGACTCTACTTGAACTTTATATAAGCTGTTTAATGATTCCATTTGTGCAGCTGCAAGCGCCATTTCTTCGCTGTATTTCTTGGTTGAACTCATAGCTTCGGCGGTTGGGGCCATTCCTTTAGCCATTCCTTCAAAAGAACGAACACTTTCGCTCAGGCTGTTCATTAATTCTGAATCAATTCTTGCATCCTTAAGCATTTCATCAAGCTTAGCAGATAAGATCCCTTTAGCATCTTCCTGCTTATTTTTGCCGCCAACTACTCCACCTGCTAATTCAGGATATACTAGCGCCCAATCTAAATCATCATCAACTGGTTCAAACGCAGAAATAGCGAAAATGATTGCCTCGGTAATTAAACCAACAGCAAGTAATGTTCCTCCATCAAGAACAAAAACACCAAGGTCTAGTTCCCAGTGAAGAATTTTAAATAGTGCACCTAAGATTACAATAGATGCTCCAAGCCCGTAGGCCATATTAAACAGTTTTTTAGACGATTTTGACTGTGCCATAATAGATAAATTAAGTTAAGTTAAGTTTAAGTTTTTAGTTTAGTTTAGTTTTTTGATAAAGACTGAGGACTTAGCGTGCGTCTCCTAATTTATCATTAAGAACAACATCAGTACCCATATAATCTTGTACTGTACGGAAACCTATGTAGCTACGTGCAGAATCTGCATATTCGTAGTCACGAGTACTCACCTGCAAGAAGTAAGCAACATCTTTCCATGATCCTCCACGAACAACTTTCCGCATATTGGTATTGTCATTAACATTCGGGTTCATCGTAGAAGTGTACTCGTATGCTGCTGCATCATAAGAAGAGGCAACCCACTCGGCCACGTTACCAGACATATTATACAAGTTATAATCATTTGGCTCATACGCATTGGCTTCAACGGTATAAAGCGCTTGATCTGCTGCATAGTCTCCACGTAATGGTTTAAAGTTTGCCATAAAACAACCACGGTCATTTTTAGCATACGGCCCACCCCATGGGAATGTTGCAGATTCTAGACCACCTCTCGCAGCATATTCCCACTCAGCTTCACCAGGAAGACGGAAAGAATTAACGTGCTGACGTTTTCTAGATTTCTGATATGAATTTTTGTATAAAGTTCTCCATGCACAGAATGCTTTGGCTTGTTTCCAACTAACTCCTACTACTGGATAATCTCCATATGCCTTGTGCCAAAAATAATCATTGTGCATTGGCTCATTGTATGAATAGTTGAAATCCCTAATCCATACTGTAGTATCTGGATAAATTTTTACTTCTTCTTTATTAATGAAATCCTTTCGCTGCTTGGCTTTGTCTCTTGCAGCAGCCTGAATATCCATGTACGTATACTGGAACTTTAATTTATCTACATCGATAGTACGCTGCCCATTATAAGCTTCTTCCGACGGAATATACATACTATCCATAACCTCTGAATAGTACTCATCTGGATACTCTGCTGTATCCCAAATTAAATCTACCCTGTTGTTGATTTTTCTACCAGCGTAGAAATCTTCACCCATACCGTAATAGTTGTCATACATATATTGGTCATAGGCATTCATTTCCTCATTCTCTTGATCTACGAATGCAAATTCTCCAATACTAGAATCTCCATCACCTGGTGTAGCTCCAACCTCATCAGCTAGAATTGCTAAACGCAAGCGGACCGTTGAATCACGCACCCATTCCACGAATTGACGATACTCCGCATTCGTAATTTCAGTTTCATCCATATAGAAAGAACGAACCGTTACAGTTTTCGTTGGGGCGTCATTGACCGCAACAAAATCATCGTCTGATTTACCCATGATGAAAGACCCACCAGGGATTAAGGTCATACCGTAAGGCTTTTCGGGATACCATTTTTTGCCTTTTGCCCCTACTAATTCCCCTCTGTCTCCAGAGTTACAACTGTACATAAAGGCAACGACTGCCGCTAATGCAATAAACTTTTTCATAGGTATTTAGGTTAAATTTTCGAGATTCAAGGGCGTAAACCTATCTATAAAATTTTAAAAAAACAACAATTTCTTTAAAAACCTTGGCTCTCGTTTTACTTAGTTTGTTCGGTTATACTTCATTCTTTCGGCGGGCTTTATACCACCTCTCAGGAATTTCCTGATTCGTTGCACTCAAATATTCGCCATAAGTGCATGGTAATAACGTCTTACTTTTTAATTTATTATTAACATTTGAAATAAAAGGCAACTCTATCCACCAACGCCCTGTCTTATTGCTCTTTTTGAACACTAAAACTGCGTCGTCTATAGGTACTTTATAGGTTGTATAGTCCTTTTCGCTGCTAAAATCATCATCCGCAACTCTAAAATTAACTCCTTCAATAAAATACCAGAGCACCTGAGCAATTAACATCGCTGCGCTTGCTGCGCTACCGTAATCTTTTAGCTCATATACCCCAAATGATGTTACTTTATTGCTAATCCCAGCATATCTTGAAATGGCGCAAATTTCTCTGCCATCAAAACCGTTAGGACTTGCACTGTTTTTATAACTTAATTCTGCGCTTTTTATTGCTGTAACATCCAAACTTACAATATTTGCATCACGCATGATTGGTTCAACCACCGTGAGATCAACGCTAACATGCCCCAATCTATATGCATCGAAGAATAATTTTTCCATCAAGGCTATTTCACCCGGCGGATTAAAATAGGATTGATACCCAATGGTACTATAATTAAAGAGGTTATACGGTTTTTCAACTACAATTTTACCTACATATGACTTATTAGACATCGGGTGATCTGCATCACCTAAATCGAAGCTAGTATCCACATTCACCATATTCACCATATTCCCTAATGCATCATAACCACGATATTGGGCATAGACCAAGTCTTGGCATCCACCTAAAATTAGCGGGATGATGTTCTTCTTTAGCAAAGCCGAAACAACGGTCTTAACAGCAAAATAAGTATCCTCAACACTTGCACCTTTCTCAATATCGCCTAAGTCAACTATACTGTGCTTCCAATTCCCTGGATACAAACTGTATAATGCTTTTCTTATAGGGTCAAAAGAAATATCGCCACCCATATAATCAACGTCGTTTCTGTTTTCTTTTATTCCAAAAAGAGCAAACTTGACATCTTGTAAACCTGGAAGGTCTCCAGCATCTCTATGCAGTAGAATTTGCTTACCAAAAACACCCGCAGGCAAGATTTCGCGATGCGCAACTACTTGTTTTGAAACTGGGGATAGAAATTCAATCATGCTTGATCAATGATATAAATGATTTAATGTTGCCTCGTGCGTTAAACCTATTTCTTTGCACTCTTTGCAACTTTCTTTTTTGCTGGTTTCTTCTTGGGGCTCTTTTTTTCGATAATGCTTTGGGCCTCCTCTAAGGTCATTTTTTCAGCCTTCGTAGTTTTAGGCAATTCTATTTTGGTTTTGCCTTTAATTAGATTGAAACGACCCCATCGTGCTTTTTCAAGTCTAATACCCTCTTCTTCCCAATTGTGAATGAGCTTATCAATCTCCTTTTGTTTTTTTGCTTCAATTAGCTCAATAATATCTGCTTCACCTAAATTATCGAAATCGTATTTCTTGTTCACATTAATGAACATATTGTTCCACTTTATAAATGGACCAAATCTTCCTGTCCCTTTTTGAACATCCAAATCTTCATGCCTATATATAGGAGCATCTGCTTTTTTCTTCTCTTCAATCAATTCCCTCGCGTATGCCATTTCAACCTCTAATGGGTCCATTCCCTTCGGAAGTGAAATAAATTTCTTTCCAAAACGCACATAGGGGCCAAAACGGCCATTACTTACCTCAACCTCTTCACCTTCAAAAACCCCTAGGCTTTTAGGAAGTTTAAACAAGTCCATAACCTCCGCAAAGGTCACTAAGTGTAATTGTTGATCCGGACGAAGGCTCGCAAACTTTTTGGTTTCGTCATCTGGTGCTCCAATTTGTGCCATAGGACCAAATTTCCCTAATCGCACTAAAACAGGTCTTCCCGATTCGGGATCTTCCCCAAGAATACGCTCACCACTTTCTCTTTCGGCATTTGCCTGAACGTCTTCAACACGCGGATGGAATTTTCCGTAAAATTCCTTCAGCATTACTTTCCATTCCTCTTTACCATCTGCAATAGCATCAAAATCTTCTTCCACTTTCGCAGTAAAATGATAGTCGAGTATGGTTCCGAAGTGCTCTACCAAGAAATCATTTACAATCATTCCAATATCAGTAGGCACTAATTTACCTTTATCACTGCCAATTGTTTCTGTCAACTTTTTAGTATCTATGTCTGAATTACTTAGGCTTAATTGAACATAGGCTCTTTCGTTTCCATCAATACTCCCTTTCTCGACATAATTTCTACTAACAATGGTAGAGATTGTCGGAGCGTATGTAGACGGTCTTCCAATACCTAATTCTTCTAACTGCTTCACTAATGAAGCTTCAGTAAATCGATACGGTGGTCTGGTAAATCGCTCTGTTGCTGTGATATAATTATTATCAAGTCCGTCACCAGTATTTAATTTAGGCAACATCCCTTCTTGTTCCTCTTCCTCCAAATCAGTACCTTCAAGATATACTTTCAAGAAGCCGTCAAATTTTATCATTTCACCATTGGCAACAAATTGTTGCGAAATACCAGAAGCATTACTGCTAATTTTTACGTTGGTACGTTCTAACTGTGCATCGCTCATTTGAGACGCAATGGTTCTTTTCCAAATTAACGCGTACAATCTTTCCTGATCATGATCCCCTTCAATAGCATGTTTGGACATATCTGTTGGACGAATCGCCTCATGCGCTTCTTGTGCCCCTTTAGACTTCCCTTTATAATCTCTTGGTTTACTGTATTGATTTCCGAAGGAAGTTTCAATTTCATTTTGAGCAGCAACCTTAGCATCCTTAGATAAGTTAACACTATCGGTTCTCATATATGTAATAAAACCAGCTTCATATAATCGCTGTGCAATTGTCATTGTTTTTCCTACTGAAAAATATAACTTTCTAGATGCTTCCTGCTGTAACGTAGATGTTGTAAATGGAGCCGCTGGCGACTTCTTTGCTGGCTTCTTTACCAAGTCTGCAACCTGATAAGACGCCTGTATACTTTTCTGAAGGAAGTCCATAGCTTCCTTCTCAGTTTCAAAATTTTTGGGAAGTTTTGCCTTGAACTTATTTCCTTCTGCGGTAACAAACTCAGCATCTATCCTGAAAGACGCCATTGGATTAAAAGCCTCTATTTCTCTTTCACGCTCCACGATTAAACGCACGGCGACAGACTGTACCCTACCTGCACTCAAGCCTCCTTTTACTTTTCTCCAAAGAACCGGAGATAATTCATATCCAACTAATCTGTCTAAGACACGTCTCGCCTGTTGGGCATTTACAAGGTTGTAATCAATCTTACGCGGATTCTCAATTGCTTTAAGAATAGCCGTCTTTGTGATCTCGTGAAAAACAATTCGTTTGGTATTATTTTCATTGAGGTCTAATACTTCTGCTAAGTGCCATGCAATAGCTTCTCCTTCTCGATCCTCATCACTAGCCAGCCAAACCATCTCGGCTTTCTTGGCTTGCTTTTTCAAGTCGCTCACCAAACTTTTTTTGTCACTTGAGATTATATATTTAGGAGTGAAATCTCCATCCACATCTACCCCTAATTCTTTGGAAGGCAGGTCTGCAATATGCCCAAAACTGGAGGCTACTTTAAAGTCTTTTCCTAAAAATTTTTCTATTGTTTTGGCCTTCGCAGGGGACTCCACTATCACTAAATTCTTTGCCATATTCATTTTTGTTTGGGGTACAAAAGTATGTGATTTTTTTTATACCATTTTTTAAAGTTTGGTATTAGTCTTCAAATATAGGTGGCAATACTACTGATTTAAACGGGTCTAACAAAGCTTAATACTCTTAAAAAATGGTTATTTTTTTTCATATACCACATTTAGGGGCAACTATTTGAAGTAAAACAAATCTCAAACAACCCCCTATTTCAGCCCTGATAAAAAATTGCATCATTGCCATTAATAATTATTTGTTGTGTAACATTGCCGTTAAATTTTTTAACATATAACATTCTTATAATGGAAGAATTAGTAAGCCAATTAGGTTTAAATTTTGACAACACTTTTTCAGTAACAAATTACCTTATTAACATAGTAATTTGCAGTCTTCTACTGTTTATACTTGCGTTTGTATATATTCGATTTGGAAAGTCAATATCAAACAGATCGCAACTATCAAAGGTGCTTATTGTAGTTGGACTAACAACCTTTGTGATTATCTCCATTGTAAAATCTTCTTTAGCATTATCATTAGGTCTTGTTGGTGCACTTTCTATTGTGCGTTTTAGAACTGCGATCAAAGAACCTGAGGAATTGGGTTACTTTTTTGTCGCAATTGCTTTGGGATTAGGGATGGGTGCAGGACAGTTGTTGCCAACAATTATAGGATTTTCTTTTGTTTCGCTCGTAATTATTATCATGAGTAAACGAAACATTAAATCAGCAATCACGCAAAACTTATTGATTTCCTTACAGTCTACTTCAGATGAAAAAACAAAACGTACACAGGAGATTAGCAACTTGGTAATGTCGAAAGCAGATCAGGTGGATCTGAAACGCATGCAATACACAAACGATAAAATTCATCTCAACTTTCTTATAACAATGGGGTCTATTAATAGCCTCACCGAAATGAACGATGCGCTGTTACAGATTGACAACAATATGGATATCACATTTATTGATAACCAAGTTTAATAGGCAAATCAACTATGAAGATAAAAGAAAACAATCCAAATTTCTTTTCAAAGACTAACGTTCAGGTGATTACAGGAATAGTAGTTGTTTTGGGACTGTTATTTTATATTCAAATTACAAAACCTCAGGAGTTCGAGTTTGTTTCTGAAAAATTTGACGACATAGAGAGTACATTTGTTTTAGACAGTAAAGTTTTAGATTTAAAGAGCATTGTTGGCAGCAAAAACAATAGAATCTATGGTGATGCTAATGTCTCTATTTATGCATTTCAAGAAAATGGAGTTCCAGAAATTCTCTACGTGTATAAAGGTGAATTAAGTCAGCGTCAATTGGAAGACAAATTTTTTCTTCATGTGTTTCTACGGGATAATACATTCTTGCTAAAACCAAAACCTGATGGTTTTATTAACCTTGACTTCAATACGAAAGTCAATCCTCCAATAATGGTGAAAAAAGACAGTATTGAATTTACTGTTTTCAAACAACAATTAACCCATTATCAATATAGGGAATCTAACATTCCTTTAGACAATATCAAATTTATCAATACAGGTAGATTTCAATCCGGAACGGGCAGATCTTTAGATATTCAAAATTTAAAAATTGTCACTGAACGTTCAAAATCAGTACCACAGACAACCTTTAAAAATATAACGCTAGCCATTTCGGAAAAAAGTTTTAAAAAAATCCAGGCCAAGCGAGATGAAGCGCTTAAAAGCACTGTTTTAATTACTGGCGATGACGATTTTGTAAAAGCTACTGTCTCAACAGAAGATGACTCAAACCTAGATGCAAAAATTCGACTCAAAGGGGATTGGACCGATCACCTAATTAATGAAAAAAAATGGTCCTATCGTATCATTTTGGACGGAAACCAAACGCTGTTTGGTATGCGAAAATTATCTGTTCAAGACCCACGAGCACGACACTTAGCGTGGGAGTGGTTATTTAATAGAGTGGTTAAAGATGAAGACATTATTGGTCTGCGCTATGGCTTTGCCAGCGTAACTATGGAGGTGAAAAACAGGACAATCCCAATCGACATGGGGATTATGGCTATTGAAGAATCTTTTGACAAGATATTAATTGAGAATAACAGACGTCGAGAAGGACTAATAATGGCCTTTGACGAATCGATGACTTGGAATGAGCGGAAACAAACACGTGAGTTAAAATTGAAAGATGGCGCTAGTTGGTCTTATAAGTTAGGGTCTCCAAATTTTTCAAACATTAAGGTATTTAACCAAAATAAGGTTTTAAGTGACCCAAAATTAGCCAAACAATTAGAGATTGCTAAGAATTTACTTGATGGCTTACGTAAAAAAACGCTAACTATTTCGGAAGTGTTTGATCTAGACAAGCTAACAACCTTTGTTGCACTTTCAAATTTATTTGGGGGCTCCCATGGTTTAGTTGCTCATAATATTAGAATGTATTATAATCCAATTACTAATAAATTGGAACCTCTTTCTTTTGATTCAGGTTCAGGAGAAAAGCTTACAAAGTTATATCATTATCCTTTCTCCGGATGGGATCCCGCCTATTCTAAAATGATGGCCGAAAAACTAGAATGGGTAAGCAGCGAGCACTACATTAACGAAATGCTTAATAACCAAGAGGATGAATTGTCTGCTATAGTTCAATATTTAAAGGGTGAATTCACTTTCGAATTTGATAAAACAATTCTCGAATACAATGCCAATTTCATAAGAAAACATCTTGCCCCCTCTGATGTGGTAGTGACTAGCTTATTGGATTACAAGGAAGGTAGTATGAATATTTCTGTACAAAACCTTTCAGAGTTTTTTGTAGAAGTTGACCATTTAAAACATAAAGATGGTAAATTACTGAACACGAATTCAGAAGTTATTACTTTAAAATCTGGTGAAAAACGCATCATTACATTCAAGTTGGATCCGTCCTTCGCGAATGCTTTTGTGTCGAAAAAAAACAAAAAAGGCGGATTTAGCTATCCGAAAGATGTTGAAAAATTGAGAATACATCATCGCATCGTTGGGATTGATAAAGAATATGCTACCGAGATTGCAGCATTTGGAATACAAGAGAACAGCGGCGCTAAGATTGCGTCATACCAAAATTCGTTTGTAGAAAATTTTCAAGATTTTGATTTTATAAGTATAAATAAAAAGCGAAAAGAAATGACTTTTCAAACAGGTCAACATAGTATTGAAAAGCCGCTTATTATTCCTTCAAATTATAAAATTAAAGTACAACCTGGATTCGAATTAGATATTAAAAACAACGCCTACCTTTTTTCAAACTCCACTATTGATGCCATAGGAACAAAAGAAGAGCCCATTAAGTTTTACAGCTCAGATAGCAGCGGAGGGGGCATTTTCATCAATAAGACTTTGAGAGAATCCGAATTGCGATTCTGCACCTTTAGCAATTTGTCGAATCCCATAACAGAACTTTGGGAATTATCTGGAGCAGTTAATTTTCATGAAGCTGATGTAACAATCGCTAATTGTGTTTTTGAAAAAAACCGATGTGAAGACGGCCTCAATATCATTCGTTCTAGTTTCACCATGACAAACAGTATGTTTCGTGAAACAAAATCGGACGCCTTTGATGGAGATTTTGTAGTTGGGACTATCACAGACACCACTTTTAATAATGCTGGCAATGATGGGATAGACATTTCTGGTTCACGATTAACGCTTAAGAACATCACCATAAACAACCCTTCAGATAAAGCCATAAGTGCCGGAGAGGCTAGTGAAATTAATGGGGAAACTATTTTTATTACTGGAGGCGAAATTGGCATTGTTAGCAAGGATTTATCTGCAGTAACCTTGGATGGCGTATCTATTAAGGATACCCAATTGGCATTTTCTGCCTTTCAAAAAAAAACGGAGTTTGGAACTGGAAATATTGCTGTCACAAATTTAGTACTTGCTAATAATCAAACTGAATTTCTTATTGAGCAGGGCTCTAGAATGACCGTTGATGGAAATGCTACTGAAACAGTTTCTAATAAGGTGATTGACCAAATGTATGGAAATGAATATGGGAAAAGCAGTAAATAAAAGCTCGAATCCAAAATATCATGCACTTAGGTTTGAGCGTAAATTCCTTTACGAACACGCTCACTTAGAAGACCTGGTTTTTGGTACTGTTTTGAGTAATTCATTTGGTTTTCAAGAAATATATGAGCGTAGAATGGTCAATAACATCTACTTTGATGATCAAGCTATGTCTTACTATACGCAGAATGTTGCTGGTGATGCCATGCGCGAAAAGTATAGACTCCGTTGGTACGGAGATGCTTTTGAAGCCATCAAAAACCCAACACTAGAAGTTAAAAAAAAATATGGCGATGTAGGTGATAAATTCTCCTACAAAATGAAAGGGTTTGAGTTATCTCTTTTGGAGGTTACAGCACAAGAAGCCTGCCGATTGATTTTAGAGGAATTAAAAAGAAAAGGGGACCACACTGTTTATTCAACAATGCAACGCCTGCAGCCAGCGCTATATAATGCTTATGAGCGCAGGTACTTCCTTTCTCATTGTGGTCGTCTTAGAATCACCTTAGATTACAATATGCATTTTTACAATCCAAATATTACTACCTTTAAGGATTCTAAACGAGGTCTTGAAGACATTGTTTTAGAACTTAAATATGAACGCGAGCATGACTATGAAGCAAGACAACTCGCACAAGAAATTGATGCTAGACTTTCTAAAAATTCAAAATATGTCCGCGGTGTGGAAATTAATATGCCTTAACCTTCTATTGGTTGGCTGTAGCGTTACAGATAATGACCCTGCACCAATAGAGGAAGAGCCAATTACGGGGGTAACTAAAGAATATATTTACATCTCACACACCCGTACCGACAATAACACTTCAATATTCAGCAAAGTTTATGATCTAGACTTCACGCCATTTGATTTGAAAATACTAGGAGGAGATCTCGCTTTAGACTCTTTTTCCAATGAGACAATTATTGGGCTTTTAGATGACGCTTTTGATTTAACAAATGAAAAAACGCGCCTGAGTTTAGGTAATCATGATCAAGCCACCGATCAATATTTCAAAGCCATCACAAACAAGAATAAATACAATTTATACCAACAGGACGATGTAAGTTTTATAACCCTTGACACGGAACGCAGTTTTGGCTCTATTCAAGGAAATCAAAAAATATTTTTTGATACCGTAATGGATACGATAACAACCAAAAACATAATCATATTGTCCCATAAGTTGATCTATATGATAGACCACCCCATTATGGATGATTTAATAAGTGATGTTTCTAATGGCCCCAAAGGCAATTGTAGTTACTGCCTTGGACCTAATAACTTTCAAGAGTATGTATATCCTAAACTTATTGAAGCCCGTGGTAATGGCCATGAAATATTTTGGATCGCTGGTGATTTAGGGAAAAAAGAATCTTCATTTGAATATCGCGATGGTTTAGGGATTCAATTCCTTGGTAATGGATTCTGGTATCAGGCCGAAAGCAACGAACTCTTACTGCTAACTAAATCTGGTGACCAAATAGATTATATGTTTAAAGATTTGGATCAATTTATTGCCGACCAATAGTGAACTATTTTAATAAACTTTCTTTGAGGCACATCTCTTTTCTTCTGAAATCAATAGGACTTTACCTCGTGGTTAGTTTATTAGTACAGTGCAATTCAGAAATCGACATTAACAAACTTCCTGCTTACTCAGAATCTGGCCACCTGAATTGTATTGTTGAAATTCCAGCGGGCACCAATAAAAAGATTGAATATAATAAAACAGCCAAAGCATTCGAAATTGACCAAAGGGACGGAAAAGACCGTGTTATCAGTTTTCTACCGTATCCTGGAAATTATGGATATATCTCAGCAACGTATTCAGACCCAGAAAAAGGTGGTGATGGAGACGGATTGGATGTGCTAATTATTTCCGAAGCCATCCCAACAGGTTCCATTGTTGAGGCTATACCAGTTGGTATGTTGAAATTGATTGACGCCGGAGAATTTGATTATAAAATTATCTGTATTCCAGCAGACCCAGCCTTACAAACGGTAAAGGCTACAACTTTTATAGATTTACAAACAAATTATCCTGGCCTTCTTGATATTATTCAAGATTGGTTTCTAAGTTATGACCCAAAAGACAATCCGAAAACCGAAGGATGGGGTGACGAACTAGAAGCAAAAAAAGAAATTAGAACGTCCCTGAAGACAACGTCCTAGTCTATCAGCTCTGGCGCTTGCTCTTTTTCATCAAAACCAATGGTATCCTTATAAAAATAATAAACTGGGAGGTGAATAATGCTCGCTGTAAAGATTACCCCTACAACGCATAGAAGCACACCTAATTGTGCTACCTGCGACGCAATAATATAAAATCCGAAAACATAAATCCAGTGCTTATTTCCTAGCTTGAACGCCCCTTGTACAATATCAGAAACGGAAAGTTTTGGATTAAAAGCGAAAATAGGCACCATCAATTGTAGTGGAACTATAACATAAAACACAGGCAAATAACATAAAGATATAGCAAGCAGCGAAATACCCATTGACGCCATCGCAGTTAGCATAAGGCGCTTTAAGTTTCCCCCTCTAAAAAACTCAAAATAGTCCCCCGTTGGCTCACCTGTATCCATATCTATAATTCGGCAAACTTTAAAAAAGTGAGCGGCAATACCTATACTTAAAGCCTGTACGAGCACCATTAATACTAACACCAATAGACCCCAAAGGATAATAAGAAGCAAATCCGGTTCATTAGGCGCATAGGCATAGTAATCACGGCGGCCAGTTGGCGCCAATTGAGTATACCACAAAACAGGCCCAACCATTAGTATAACCATAGCCATTACACCAGCCATTATTATCGCCACATGCATGGCTCCTTGTTGCCAAGTTTTTTTAAACAATGCAACACAATTTGTTAAAACCCCTCCAAAATCAACTTTTTGGGAGTGCGCTACTTTCTGAAGAAAATTTGATAACATCGTTTATTTAGTTTTAGTTGCATAACGAAGTTACTAAAAAGAAATCTGCCACTTTGTCAGAAATTACTTCTAATTCGTATCTTTGCATACTAATTGACCTCAAATTAACTCGAATGCTGGTTATATAACCTTATGGAAAAAATTATTGACGAAAAGAAACAAGGAGAAGCACTCATGCTCGAGTCTAAACAAAGCAATTCGCGTAAATTGTACATTGAGAGCTATGGCTGTCAAATGAACTTTAGCGACAGCGAAATTGTTGCGTCTATCCTTGTTAATGAGGGATTTAACACAACTGACAAGCTGGAGGAAGCAGATTTGGTTCTTGTCAACACCTGCTCTATTCGAGATAAAGCTGAGCAAACGGTTCGGAAGCGCCTAGAAAAATACAATGCCGTAAAACGTATTAATCCTAAGATGAAGGTCGGTGTTTTAGGCTGTATGGCAGAGCGTTTGAAAGAGAAATTCTTGGACGAAGAAAAAATCGTTGATATGGTCGTTGGGCCAGATGCCTATAAGGACCTGCCCAACCTACTAAAAGAAATTGATGCAGGCAGAGATGCGGTGAACGTAGTACTCTCCAAAGACGAAACCTATGGCGATATTTCGCCTGTTCGTCTGGGAACCAACGGAATTAATGCCTTAGTAAGTATTACGCGTGGCTGTGACAATATGTGTACATTCTGCGTAGTCCCTTTTACACGTGGTAGGGAAAGGAGTAGAGATCCGCAAAGCATCCTTACAGAAGTGAAGGATTTAGCAGAAAAAGGATATAAGGAAATCACTCTCTTAGGTCAGAATGTAGATAGCTATTTGTGGTATGGTGGTGGTTTAAAGAAAGACTTCAAAAGCGCATCGAAAATAGAAAAAGCAACCGCGACATCCTTTGCTAATTTGTTAGCGATGGTTGCCAAATCACAACCTAAAATGCGCATTCGGTTTTCTACTTCCAATCCGCAGGATATGACAGAAGATGTGCTTCATATGGTTGCAAAACACCAAAACATTTGCAATTATATTCATCTACCTGTACAAAGTGGAAGTAGTCGGATTCTAAAAGAGATGAACAGACAACATACCCGAGAAGAGTATATCCAACTCGTGGATAGAATACATGAAATCATCCCTAACTGTGGTATTTCACAAGATATGATTACTGGATTCCCTACTGAAACTGAAGAAGAACATCAAGAAACTTTAAGTTTGATGGAGCATGTTAAATATTACTTCGGTTTTATGTTTAAGTATTCTGAAAGACCTGGCACCATGGCAGCCCGAAAATTGGTAGATGATGTGCCGGAAGCAATTAAAAAACGCCGCCTTACCGAAATAGTAGATGCCCAACGTAAGCATAGCGCTTATAGAACAAACTCTTATTTAGGCAAGACTGTTGAAGTCTTAATTGAAAGAGAAGCGAAGAAAAATCAGAACGATTGGAGTGGAAGAAATCCGCAAAGTCTCGTGGTTGTCTTTCCAAAGGAACAATACCAACTTGGAGATTTTGTGAACGTAAAAATAAAAAACTGCACGAGTGCAACATTAATAGGAGAGGCAGTAGGCTATAGTGACAATCAGCAATGATTGCTAACAAATAACGATTAAATCATTGATTTATTAAATCATTAACACATTGAAACTGTGGAAAGTGTACAAGCAACTAAACAACGATTTGGAATTATAGGAAACGATCCTAAACTCAACCGTGCTGTGGAGAAATCCATTCAGGTGGCGCCAACAGATATTTCGGTATTGGTTACAGGTGAAAGTGGTGTTGGAAAAGAAAGTATCCCGAAGATAATCCATGCTTTATCTCATAGAAAACACGGTAAATACATTGCCGTAAACTGTGGTGCTATTCCAGAAGGAACCATTGATAGTGAGCTTTTCGGTCATGAAAAAGGAGCATTTACAGGTGCAACAGCCACCAGAAACGGCTATTTTGAAGTTGCCGATGGGGGAACAATATTCTTAGATGAAGTTGGTGAATTACCGCTTCCAACGCAGGTGCGCTTGCTTCGTGTGTTAGAAAACGGTGAGTTTATGAAGGTCGGGTCTTCCAAGATTCAAAAGACTGATGTTCGTATTGTAGCAGCAACAAATGTGAAGATGGTTGAAGCCATCGAAAAAGAAAAATTTAGAGAAGATTTATACTATCGTTTGAGTACCGTTGAAATTGGCATTCCACCACTTCGTGAACGTAGCGAAGATATTCATCTCCTTTTCAGAAAGTTTGCTTCAGATTTCGCTCAGAAATACAAAATGCCAACGGTGAGATTAGCAGATGATGCAGTGACCCTATTATTGCAATATCGCTGGGGTGGTAATATTAGACAACTTAGGAATGTAGCCGAACAGATTTCCGTATTAGAAACGGAGAGAACAATTTCGCATAACACCTTGAAAAATTATCTGCCCGATGTGGGACGTAATCTGCCGGCGGTAGTTGGTGGCAAGAAAACGGCTAGTGATTTTAGTACAGAACGAGAAATTTTGTACAAAGTCCTTTTCGATATGCAACGCGACGTCAACGACTTGAAAAAGCTCACCATGGAGTTAATGAAGAGCGGAAATGCATCGCAGGTTCAAGAAGAAAATTCTACATTGATTAATAAGATTTATTCTGAAGAATCTGATAATGAACAGAAACTGGCTGCCATTGTTGAAGATGAAGATCGAGCCATTACCCAGAAAGTTGAAGTTTTAAATCTCGCTGAAGCACGTCCAGAAAAGGCCTCGAATGCCTTTGAATATGCTGAAGAAATTGAGGAGGAAGAAAACCTTTCACTTCAAGAAAAGGAGCTTGAGCTCATCAAAAAGTCGCTAGAAAAATATAGCGGCAAAAGAAAAGATGCCGCAGACGAATTGGGAATTTCAGAAAGAACACTCTATAGGAAGATTAAACAATATAATTTGTAATTTGGCTACTTGTCATCAGCTTATGAAGCACTTCGCTAACATCACGTTATTATTTTTATTTTTCTTCGGAAGTCAAAGTTGTGGAATCTATTCCTTTACAGGTGCTGATATTGATTATTCCACTACCAAAACATTTCAAGTGAGTAATTTTCAAAACAATGCGCCAATTGTTGAACCAGGAATCGCGCGTCTATTTACACAACAACTCCAGGACCTATTACTAAATCAAACCAGCCTAGATTTAGTAAATAACACCGGAGACTTGGTTTATGAAGGAGAAATAACCGAATATTACACAGCACCTATCACAGCAACAGCTAGTAATACCGCTGCACAAAACAGATTAACAATTGCAATTAACGTTCGTTTTTACAATACTAAAACGAGTGAAAAAGATTTTGAACAACGATTCACATTTTATAAAGATTACGGCGGTGACACGCAGCTTTCAGGCTCACAGCTTGAGGATGTAATTGATGAAATATATGAGCGAATCACACAGGATATTTTTAATAAATCCTTAGCTAATTGGTAAGTTTTGAATACAACTAATTATACATCGCTTTTAGCGCATCCGCAAAACATTAGCAAGGAAGGCCTCTCAGACCTAACAAATGTAATTGCTAAATACCCCTATTTTCAAAGTGCTCATGCGTTGCAATTAAAGGGTTTACACAAGGATTCTAGTTTTCTATACAACGATGCTTTAAAGCTAACCGCAGCCTATACTGCAGATCGAGATATTCTTTTTGAATATATTACTTCGAAAACATTTATTCAAAATGAAATATCACAAGTAATCATTGAGCATGACGCATCAACCGAAGATCTTGAGGTTATATCTGAGAATATTTCCGAAGAAATTAGTTTCGAAATAGACCAACAACTAAAGGAAGAACTCAAAAAGGCGAACGCTATTTTAAGTCCGGAACTTTTCCAACGCAAGCAAGCTTCCATTGAAGACATTATTGAGAATAGTTCGGACACAAACGACACTACTTTTGAAGAAAATTTGGAGATTGAAGCGCCATTAGCTTTTACAGAAAAAGACACATATTCGTTTAGCGCATGGTTAAAATTGACGCAAGCAAAGCCTATCACGCGAACAGATTCTGAAATACAAAAGAAGACTCCAGAAGAAAACAGTTCGGAAAACAGCAACCAAGAAGCAAAAAATAGAAAGTTTGATTTAATTGAACGCTTTATTCAAGACCGTCCAAAGATACTTCCGAAGAAAAAATCAGACAAGCAAGAAAACGTGGCATCTCCTTATACACATGGTTCAGCCACCTTAATGACAGAAACTTTAGCAAGAGTCTATGCACAGCAAAAAAACTATTTAAAAGCTATTCAAGCTTATAAAATTTTAATATTGAAAAATCCCGAAAAAAGTGGTTTCTTTGCAGACCAAATGCGAGCAGTCCAACAATTAATTGATACAGAGCAACGATGAGTACGTTTACAATATTTATAATCTTAATTATTTTTGTGGCCTTTTTATTGGTCGTAGTTATTATGGTACAAAACCCAAAAGGTGGAGGACTTTCTTCTTCTTTTGGCGGAGGAGGATCTCAACAACTAGGAGGCGTCCAAAAAACAACAGATTTCTTGGATAAGAGTACCTGGACATTAGCAACTTTACTGTTAATCTTAATTTTACTTTCTAACATTCCGTTAATGGGCAGTGGTTCAAGCACTGGCTCTAAAGTAATTGACGAAGATGCTATTGAAAATGTACTTCCTAGCACCAATGACCTTCCCGCTAACACAACTAACGAACCAGCTGAAGGCGCAGAATAAATAAAAAAAAAACAGTTTACAATCTTAAATGCCAGCTTGTCAGAAGCTGGCATTTTTTGTTTAAAATTGACAGTGTTTTTGAGATGGCATACTTTTTGTCTCAATGAATGCACAATAGATAAACCAACGTTTAACAACTTAAACTATATTGAAAATGGCATTAAAAATTCAACCACTTTCAGACCGTGTGGTCTTAGAACCACAAGCAGCCGAAACGAAGACTGCGTCTGGATTATTTATACCGGATTCTGCTAAGGAAAAACCACAACAAGGAAAAATCGTAGCTGTAGGTAGCGGCAAAAAAGATTATGACATGACCGTAAAGGTGGGCAATACTGTTCTCTACGGAAAGTATGCTGGAACCGAACTTAAACTTGACGGTAAAGATTACCTGATCATGCGTGAAGACGACATTCTAGCAATTATCTAATACCCAATTCAATAAGATTAACATAAAACCAAAGCAACTTCCGTAGAAACGGACGTTCAGAAATCAAAGATTTTAAAAATGGCAAAAGACATAAAATTCGATGTAGACGCACGTGATGCAATCAAGCGCGGTGTTGATGCATTAGCTAACGCAGTAAAAGTAACTTTAGGACCTAAAGGTCGTAATGTGATTATTAGTAAATCGTTTGGCCCACCTCAAGTAACCAAAGATGGTGTAACTGTAGCTAAAGAAATAGAACTTGAAGACGCCCTTGAGAATATGGGTGCTCAGATGGTAAAAGAAGTAGCTTCTAAAACGAATGATCTTGCTGGTGATGGAACTACTACGGCAACCGTATTAGCTCAAGCTATCGTAAAAGAAGGCCTTAAGAATGTTGCAGCAGGGGCCAACCCAATGGATTTAAAACGCGGTATCGACAAAGCGGTTATAGCTTTAGTGAAAGACTTAGAGAAGCAAGCTACTAAAGTTGGTGACTCTAGCGATATGATTAAACAAGTAGCCTCTATATCATCTAACAACGATTATATAATTGGTGACCTCATTGCTGAAGCATTCGGTAAAGTAGGAAAAGAAGGTGTGATTACTGTTGAAGAATCAAAAGGGACTGAAACATATGTTGATATCGTGGAAGGAATGCAGTTTGATCGCGGATATTTATCACCTTATTTTGTTACCGATAGTGACAAGATGCATACCGAATTGGAAAACCCAATGATATTATTGTACGACAAGAAAATCTCTTCAATGAAGGATTTACTTCCCGTACTTGAACCCGTAGCACAACAAGGGAAGTCTTTGCTTATTATTGCTGAAGATGTTGATGGAGAAGCATTGGCAACCTTAGTAGTTAATAAACTTCGTGGTTCTCTTAAGATTGCAGCAGTCAAAGCACCAGGGTTTGGTGACAGAAGAAAGGCAATGTTAGAAGATATCGCCATCTTAACTGGCGGAACTGTAGTTAGCGAAGAAAGAGGGTTCACCTTAGAAAGCACTACTATTGAAATGTTAGGTACTGCCGAAACAGTAACTATCGATAAAGACAACACAACTATAGTGAATGGTGCTGGTAAGAAAACTGACATCAAAGCGCGCGTAGGCCAAATTAAAGCACAAATTGAATCAACTACAAGCGATTATGATAAAGAGAAGCTTCAAGAGCGTCTTGCAAAACTTGCCGGTGGTGTAGCTGTACTTTATGTTGGAGCTGCTTCAGAAGTTGAAATGAAAGAAAAGAAAGATCGTGTAGACGATGCGTTGCACGCAACACGTGCTGCCGTTGAAGAAGGAATTGTTGCTGGGGGTGGTGTTGCATTAGTACGAGCTAAAAGCGTATTAGCAGGGCTAACTACTGAAACCTTAGATGAATCTACAGGAGTACAAATCGTAGCTAGAGCAATAGAATCACCATTGCGTACAATTGTTGAAAATGCAGGTGGCGAAGGAAGCGTTGTAGTGAGTAAAGTAATGGAAGGCGAGAAAAGCTTTGGTTATGATGCAAAAACTGGAACCTACGTAGATATGCTTAAAGCAGGAATTATTGATCCTAAAAAAGTGACTAGAATTGCACTTGAAAATGCAGCTTCTGTAGCGGGAATGATTTTAACTACCGAATGTGCCCTAGTAGACATTAAAGAAGAAACACCTGCTATGCCTCCAATGGGTGGCGGCATGCCAGGAATGATGTAAGCAGGGAGCCCCTGTTGACAAAATATAAGTTTCTTTAATAATTTTTGATAGACCTCTGCTTCCTAGCAGGGGTCTATTCATTTAATCTTCTCTTTTAACAAATAATCTAAAAGCGGAAATAGCAACCAAGGTGATTACCACTGGCCAAATCACGAATAAATCAACACGCATTACCTCTGCCCCACCATTGGCCTGATAGGATAGCCATTCTTGCATTTTTAATTCCCAGATTACAGCTGCTATTAAAACAGCTACCGTAATAATATAGAGTAAGATTTTAGGTTTTAAGATCATCCGTATAAAAATACAAAAACCACCCCTTTAGAGGGTGGTTTTTATTAATTAATTCTCGCTATGAAATACGCTAATTTTTATGGTCGTCCTTAACATCCTCGTCTCGGTACTTGCAGCAGGGGTGAACGCTATTGTAAGCATCCTCTGTTGCAATAACATCTTGAGTATCATGCCCAACGGAAGCTACACTAGCTTGAATAGTCTCCAGATTGGTCTTTCGCTCGTCATAGATTAAAGACAGTTCGTGTGTTTTTACATCCCAAACAGCAGATTTCACTCCTTTAGTTTTTATAGATGCCTTTTCAATACGCTCTTTACACATCATACAGACGCCATCAACTTCTATAAGCGCTCTAGCATTCTTGTTCTGTGAATAGACCGTTGTCCCCATTAAGGCAACAATAGCAATGATAATTAGTTTTTTCATAGTTAATTTATTTTATATCTCAATCCAGTGTAATAGCTAGCTCCAAAAATCGGACCATAAACAAAAGTACTATCAAAATAGAAACCGAATGGGTCATCTGCACTTACAATTGGATTTTCCTGTTTTACATTCGTAATGTTTTCTCCACCCAAATATATCTCAAAACTTGATGAAAACACCTTCGTTACTTGAAAATTTAAGGTTGCTACTGTGGGTGTTCGCTCCGGAAGCTGAAATTCTTCAGGACTTCTATCTGTAAAAGCATAACGCTGAGAATCCAACCAATTAAATGTAGCATCTGCCTTCCATTGCCCTCCTTTATCATTCCGTTCAGATTGCCATCCTACATTCGCAAAGATTCGATTTTTCGGCAACATAGCTCTCTCTATAGTCCCTCGGTCATCTACATTTCTATTAAAGGTTGTTTTTACATCATAAAATTTATAAGCTAATTTCAAGTCCACCCGTTCCATAACTTCCATATTCATTTCGGCTTGAAAGCTATTCGCATAACTTTTACCATCTAAATTATAGAACAAAACCTCACGTGGATTTCCCCAATCTACTATTACCTGATTAACAAACGACGTGTGGTAAAAATCTAGGGCGACATCTGCTTTCTTTCCGAAGAGATTAAAACCTTGAAGGTATGAAACCCCAAAATTCCAGGCTTTCTCTGGATCCAGACCATAGATTGGACCATCAGTATCCAAAATTTTAATCACCCTATTGCTTGAAAACATTTGTTGGTTTTCTGCGAAAATATTTGCACTTCTTCGTCCACTTCCCACAGAAAATCTAAACACCGTCTTTTCCCAAGGCGTATAACGCCCATGTAGCCGTGGAGTAACAAAAAAGCCTAACAAGTTATGATTGTCCGCTCGGAGTCCGGCAGTAATATTTAAATCGCCCAAGTTGTCATAGCTATATTCAAAAAAACCTCCGATTGAATTTTCTTTTCGCGCATAACCCGTACTACGTACAACTTCATCATAATTATCATAGGTAGCACTTAGTCCAGTTTTCACCTTATGCCTTGAATCTCCAATGATGCTGTTGTAAATCACATTCCCGTAAAAGCTTTGATGTGTAATATTATATATTTTCTGACCAAAATATGATTCCTGCTCATGATGACTAAAGGCGGCTTGCACACCCAAACTTTGATATGGTATTTTAGGGTTTACATAACCAAATTTAGCAGATGCCTCATAGCGTCTAGTATCAATTTCACTACCCCAAAAATTAGTTGTTAGCTTATCGCTGTCGGGATCAAAATCTATCTGTCCTGTTTGTTTTTCGTCATTCATAAAACGAAGATTTATAAAACTAACGAACCCATTTTCTGTATCGATATACTGCCACCTATTCATTACATTAATTTGCTTGGCAAGCGGTACATCTAAAAATGAATCGTCATTCTTATCAAATTTTTCGTTCCTCATATTTCCATGCAAGTATAATCCAGTATACCATTTATCACCAACCTTGGTGTTTAGGTGTGTATTTAATTCATACCTGCCATCTATTCCTGCATAGGCATTAACAAACACGCGATCATCTGCAGATGGTTTTTGTAACTCGGCGTTAATTTGACCTGCAATGCTTTCAAAACCATTAACTACACTCCCGGAGCCCTTTGTTATTTGGATACTTTCCACCCAAGTTCCAGGAATAAAACTCAATCCATAAGCCTGTGAAGCGCCTCGAATGGAGGGGATGTTTTCGGTTGTGATTAGAATATTCGGACTTTTAAGACCTAACATCTTTATCTGCCTTGTTCCTGAAATAGCATCAGCAAAGTTTACATCTATTGATGGGTTCGTTTCAAAACTTTCGGAGAGGTTACAACAAGCCGCTTTGAGCAATTCGGCGCTGCTTACATTGATGATATTTGCAGCCTGAATGTACGACCTAGATGAGGCCTTTCGTCTTGTTTTAATGGTGACCTCGGTTAAGTCGCCTTTAGGCCGAAGTGTATGACGCAGCATTTTAGGCGACACAACATCCAACGTATCTGTTGTAAAGCCAACGTAACTTATAAGCAGTTTTTTAAAATCTGGATTATACGGAATACTAAAGTGTCCCACTTCATCTGTGACGGCGCCTATTTCTGTATTCAGCCAATAGACATTTGCGCCGAACATACCAATATTCTCTCCTGAATCATTTCCTTCCAAGATAATTCCATTTAATTGTTCTTGTGCGAACAATATACTAGGAAACGCTAGTAGGATTAAAAGTGTCTTTCTCATAGCGCTGAAGTTTTGATAAGCATAGCTAAAGCCATAACAATCATGATACTATTTTCAATAAAGGTGGCTTGGGTCATCGGAAGTTTTAACGCCGTTCCGAGGCAAGCACATTGAATTGATTTTTTAGACAACAAAGTGCGTGTAACGCCTATTGTTGTTATCCCTAATATCACAAGTGTTGCTATAAGCGCAATTGTGGTTTGAAAACGCATAAGAAACATAAGTCCCAGTGCCAACTCTATAAAAGGATACAGCCAACCATAAACAGGAGCTAACTTCGCCAGCGGATCATACATCCGAAATGATTCTGAAAATCCTTTTAAATCAAGGAGCTTAAAAAAGCTAAAAACAATATAGAATAGGCCCATAAAGTCGAACATTGCTTCGCCAACATCCCATAACTTATAATTCAATAATACGGCTGCTCCGGTAATGAATAGGAATATTAAGAATAAAGGTTTTAACTGCAAAAGCTTAGATTTCTCTTGAGTAGTTTCTGAAGTAGAAGAAAAAATACGCTTCTCCGTTATCTCAGTAATCGCGTATTTGGCACCCAATGCCTCCTGAAGCTCAGTTGTAGGGACTTGATGCTTCATTTTTAATTCGGCGCTTTCATCCTGCAGTGAAACCTCAGCGCTAAGCACGCCTAACACTTTGCTTAATTTTTCTGTGACGGACTGCCTACAGCCACCGCAGGTCATTCCTAAAACTTTATATGTGTGTGTCATTTTCTTTTTTTGATTTATAACGATGTCCCCTCCCTAAATCGGCAGGTAATTTGCTTAAGTAAAACCGCCTTCGCAGTTCCAAATCAAATTAAGAAATTCTCGTGCAAAAGAGCAAGATCCTCGACGAGCTGAGGCGGATAGTAGTATTTATAGAAAGCCTCTAATACGACTTCATCTGTGGTAGTATTAAAAACGAATGACACAATAAAGGCACTTAAGAAAGCGTCTTCGAATTCTAAACTAAAGGATGTCTTGGTAAATTCATCATCCGTGTTCACCTTGGTATATTCGTTATCACAACAGTCGTGATCTTCTGCATGCTCATCACCACAAGCAGAATCCTTCATTGCCATACCACAGGAAAGATTCTTTTCACCTAAGGTTATTTCTGTGAGTATTTCATAATCACCACAAAAATGTTGTGCATACACCAATCCGCTACTGCTAATCAGCATAAGAACAGATAACAGCATGGAAACCAATTGTTTCATGATTGCAAAATTAGACGAAAGCAGCCTCAAATGAGGTAAGTTTATGTTAATTATTTAATTTCTGAATCAACGCGACCGCACTTCAGCATCTTATCTCCAAAATATGGGTTATAAATGTCTTTGCTATTACTTAACCAATAGGCACCAGTATTACCAAAGGCCATAGGGCAATATTGTTTGTAAATAGTCCCTGATTCCAGCGCTCCATCTAGCACGCTTTCCATCGCGGTAGTAACAATGAAAAACAACGCACGCTGTGTTTCTACATCATCCGTTTCAGCAATACCAACAAGAGCTTCCGTTAGCTTACTATCAACTTCAATGCCTACTAGTGCAGCCACCATTCTCTTAGCTGCTCCAGTTGCTAATTTCGAATTCGTGTTTACAAAAGCCGTTTTTAATATTATATACAGGTCAAACGCCCGTGCCAAATCTGCATCCTTGAATCCTGCATCTCCTTTTGATGTGGGATGTACTACCTCTAGTGGGGCGGTTTCTATAATTACAATTTCAGGTTCAGTCATTTTTTTCTCTTCTTTACACCCTACAACCATAAGGATTGCGGCGAAAGGAATTATATAAGCTAGTCTTTTCATTATTGTATTATTGTCGGTTAACAAAGATATAAAATATTGCTTTGGTTACCCCTTTTTAAAATAGAAAGCCGGAAGTAAAACAAGCAAAATAAGCGGTTGTATTAAAAATCGCCTTGTGTAAAATAGCGCCATATGATTTCCTGCTTCGAAAAAAGAAAGAACACACCAAAACAGTCCAAATAGCAAAACAAATGCAATAGCGTAAAGAAGCACCGAGACTTTTATTACCTCACTATCCCTGAATGCGACCCATAAAACAGCAAGTGATACTGACGTGTTTAACAAAAACCTGAAAGCCGTATGCAATAACAACTTAGCCGTTTCATATGCTGGGAGACCTTCTGTTGTATGATCTGTTTTAAAAAATAAAATCAAGGGATCATAAAACAATGTATCCTCAAATATCCGAATCAACACAAGACCTATAGCGAGAAAAACAAATAACATTATCTTTAATGCTCTAGTCATGATCATTGGAATTTGATTCTTTTAACCCTCGCACCCATAACATCCAAAGTAGAAATACCATCCCATAAATAATCCCCGGAAAGACAACACTATGCAGTATAGTGTTGTCTTTCCGGGGATTATTT
>Ga0114916_1000326_pt1 | contig 33940 bp, 29 predicted proteins | sample MalvirAntarct_66_FD_83501 | JGI IMG/M metagenome (GOLD analysis project Ga0114916, IMG submission 83501) | Marine viral communities from the Global Malaspina Expedition - Malaspina viral metaG Antarct_66 | ecosystem: Environmental > Aquatic > Marine > Oceanic | place: West Anvers Island... | reverse complement strand
GTCTGGGGGTGGGGCTCGTAGTGATCGGCGCGCTGATGTCGTTCCGGGCGCTCGGGCCTCGGACGGTCGTGCCGGCGATGCTGCTCACGCTCGCTGGCGCGGGGAGCGCGCTCGCGGCCACCGGGCCGTGCGAGTACCAGACGGCGTACTTCTGTGCGCGTATTGCAGTGGACGAGGATGACCCCAGCGGCCGCGAGCTGTGGCTCGACAACCTCCTCCATGCGTACGTCGACCTCGACGACCCCACGAACCTCCAGCTTCGCTACGCGCAGGAGATGGGTGACGTCATCGCGACGCTGCCTGAGGGCCCAATCGACGCGGCGTTCATCGGCGGTGGCGGCTTCAGTCTCCCGCGCTACGTGAACGCCGTCCGCCCGGGCTCCACGTCGACGGTGTTCGAGATCGACGGCGCGCTCGTCGACCTCGTCCAGGACGAGCTCGGCCTCGAACCGTCCGAGGACATCCAGGTGATCGTCGACGACGCGCGGCTCGGTCTGCACGATGAACCGGACGAGGCGTTCGACCTCGTGGTGGGGGACGCGTTCGGAAGCCTCAGCGTCCCCTGGCACTTGACCACGGTCGAGTTCATCGAGGAGATCGAGCGCGTGCTGCGTCCGGGCGGCATCTACGTGCTGAACGTCATCGACTACCCGCCGCTGGAGTTCGTGGGCGCCGAGGTCGCGACCCTTGCCGATGTGTTCGACCACGTCGGGGTGATTGCCCCGTACCGGCGTCTGACGGGGGAGACAGGCGGGAACTACGTCCTCGCCGCCTCCGACCAGCCGATCGCATGGGGCGAGGTGCAGGACGCCCTCAACGAGCGCGAGCGCACCGAGGTGGTGTGGTCCGGCGAACAGGCCCTCGGATTCGCCGGAGATGCAGACGTACTGCGGGACGACTTCGCGCCGGTCGACCAGCTGATCGGGCGGCCCTGAGCGACGACTAGGCGGTCGCCAGCGCTCGCTTGCCGCACACCCACTGGCGGACGCCTGCGATCGCCGCCGGGATCGGCGGCAGCGCGTACTTGCTCGTCCCGTTCGTGCCGGGTGAGCCCTCCGGCTCGCCGATCACGCCGGTGACAGTGTCGATCACCCAGTCGATGTCAAATGGCTTCGGGATGTAGCCAGCGGCGCTGATCGCCTCGGCCCACTGTCGCGCATCGCGAGCTGCCGTCATGACGACGATCGGGATCTCCGGTGAGTGCGCCCGAAGCGCTTCCGCGAACTGAGGGCCGTCCATGCCCGGCATCCGCATGTCCAGGAGGATGACGTCCGGGCTGATCGAGCCAGACGTGATCTCGCCGAGTGCCGAGACGGCGCTGCTATATGTCCGAACCGGCCAGCCTTCTTCTTCCAACAGGGTGCTCACGAGATCCCGGATAGGGCGCTCGTCGTCAATCACCACCACCAGTTTGGGCATACCCAACCTCTCCACCGGTCGCCGCTTCGTCCGTCACTGGCAGGTGCACCGTGAACGTGCTCCCTGCCCCGAGCCGACTCTCGACCTCAATCCGGCCGCCGTGTTCTTCCACGATGCGGCGACACGTATACAGGCCCAACCCCAGTCCCGAGAACCGGCGGTCCGGTTCTCGGCTTCCGCGCGAGAAGCGCTCGAAAATCGTCTGAATGTCTTCGGGAGGGACGCCGATCCCCTGGTCCGCGACGGTGATCTCAGCGCAATCCGTCCGACCCACGACTCGCACGCTGATCGAACCACCGTCCGGACTGTACTTCACCGCGTTTTCGACGAGGTTCGTCAACACCTGACGGATGCGCTCGGCATCCACGGGCACGACCGCCGGGTCGCCGGAGACGGTGATGTCGTGCTTCCCGGCCGGCGCCTGCCGCACGACATCCTCGGCGATCTCGAAGAGGTCCGAGGGCACTCGCTCGCCGGAGTACTGACCCCGGTCGCGGGCGTCGTCCAGGAGGTCCTCCACCAGCCGGCGCATGTGTACGGCCTGCTGGACGATGCTCTCGACGGCTTCCTGATCCAGGGCTTGCCCTCGCCGCGCCTGTCTCTGGAGGCGCTGCCCCTGCCCGAGGATCGTCGTGAGAGGCGTCTTGAGGTCATGGGCAACGGCCGCGAAGAAGTCGTCCATGAGTCGGACCGTCTCCTCGCGGGCGCGTGCCTCGGTCACTTCGTGCAGCAGTTCGCGGTCGCGGAGGATGACGGCGATCTGGTTGGCCATGACCTGCAGGAGGGTCAGGTCGTCGTCATGGATGAATGGAGGGAGGCCGCCGAACGCGGTCAGCAGGCCGAAGCGCCGGTCATCCAGCGTGATCGGCGCCGCAAGCATGACCAGCCGCCCCCACGAGCCCTCGTAGGCGTCCGGGTTCTCAGGGTCGTCGGCGGCCGCGTCCTCCGTGAAGTACGGCTCCTGTGTCTGAATGACTCGGTAGCCCACGGTGCTCTTAGGGTTGTTGACGACCCGCTGCTCCGCCTCGCTCGGCGCGAAGAACTCCTCGGTCTCGTCGTTCCAGAGCACGATCCGGGCATCCGGCGTGCCGAGGGCGTCCGCGACCGCGCTCTCGATCTCGTCGAGGCCGCCATCGCGATAGATCTCGGGGGCGGCGGCGACCGTCTGGGCGAGGAACTGCTCCAGGTGGTTCGCGTGGATGGCCCGCTTGAACCAGCCAGGCATCGCGAAGCCGAGGTAGTACGCCAAGCCGGCGACGACGACGAGTGCGGACGAGACCGCTCCGAAGGCCTCGCTGTCGAAAAGCGTGCGGAGCCCCGCGAGGAAGATGACCGCCGCAATCGCCAGCGAGCCAGCCGCGGCGAGCGACATTCGCATGCGTGACACACTGCGCATTGTGGCAGCGGCCTGCATGAACTGGGCCGAGGCGTAGGTCATTGTGCCGACGAAGTAGACGACAATGAAGATCACGAGCCAACTCGGCAGCTCCTCCGGGTGGTACGCAGCCAGGCCCGCCCACGAGAGCAGTAGCGCTGCCTCGGCGGAATGCCGGACGAGCCGGCTGATCCCCGTGAAGTCTCCAGCCAGCCGGAGCAGCGGGTAGGGGATCGCCACCAGCAGCATCTGTGTGAGCGCGGTCGCTTTCAGCTCATCCTCGGCGATGAGTTCGAGATCGCGGGCCCAGCCGATCAGCATGATCGCAGCGATCAACGCGAAGAACGCCGCGGTATGGATCTTCACCAGGCGGTGGTTGCGGATCGCGCGCACGATGGTGATCGCCGCCAGCGTGACGAAGGCGACCTCAGCGATCCGCGAGACAAGTTCTTCGGCCGACATTCTCTTGGTGACTCACCAGTTGTGCTCGCCTCGGAGTAGGCGCCCGCACACGATACGGAGTCGCGCGCTTGCGCAGTTTCGGCAGTCGTACCGCAAAGTTTCTTGCGATGATTTCGATATGATGTCCGCTCTAACGCAATCCAGACGCAACTCGGCTTCAGTCTCGGTCGGCTCCGGAGTTGACCTCTTGACAGGGTGGTAGAATAGTTGCAGTAGCAACAAAAGGAGGCCGCCATGCCGGCTGTGACTGTTGAGAACATCCTCGCCCTGACCCGCATCACCGAACCCGCGGACTCGTCTCGCGAGCGCAAGGTGGAGCGCATCACCACCGCCCCGCAGGGGTACGAGGGTGAAGGCTTCCCGGTCCGCCGTGCATTCGCCGGCGTGCCGCTCGAGGAGCTCGACCCGTTCGTCCACCTCGATCAGATGGGGGAAGTGGAGTACGCCCCGGGCGAGCCCAAGGGCACGCCGTGGCACCCCCACCGTGGCTTCGAGACCGTGACGTACATGATCGACGGCACGATGGAGCACCACGACTCCAACGGCGGCGGCGGCGTGATCACGAACGGTGACACGCAGTGGATGACTGCCGGCGGCGGCATCCTCCACATCGAGACCCCGCCCGAGGCGCTCGTGGTGTCCGGTGGCCTGTTCCACGGCTTCCAGTTGTGGGTGAACCTGCCCTCGAAGGACAAGTGGCTGCCACCGCGCTACCAGGACGTCCGAGGTGGCGACGTGAAGCTGCTCGCCTCGGCGGACGGCGGCGCCCTCGTGCGGCTGATCGCCGGGGACATCGACGGCACGACGGGGCCGGGTTCGACGCACACCCCGATCACGCTGCTCCACGCAACCATCCAGCCGGGCGGCCGCCTGCGGCTCCCGTGGCGTGACGACTTCAACGCGCTCGCGTACGTCCTCAACGGCGAGGGACGCGTCGGAGCGGACGGCACGCCGATCCGCATGGGCCAGCTCGCCACGTTCGAGGGCCCCGGCGACGCTGCTGGCGGGACCTCGGCGCTGACGATCGTGGCAGACCAGGAGCAGGAGAGCCGCAGCCCGAACCTGGACGTGCTGGTCCTCGGCGGGTTGCCGATCGGCGAGAAGGTCGCGTGGTACGGCCCGTTCGTGATGAACAACGAGACGGAGCTGCAGCAGGCCTTCGCGGACTTCCGCGCCGGACGGCTGGGGCAGATCCCCGCAGAGTGGGTGAACACCCACTAGCCCGAGCTCGGATTCATCGCAACGACAGGGGCGCCCATTTGGGCGCCCCTGTTTGGTGCTCGGGAGTGACGGTCGAGGTCTAGACGGCCGCCTCGGCGTGTCCGTGCTCGCCGCGGCTCTGCTCGGCCTCGCGACGCTGCTCGCGCTCCTCGGCGAGCCGGGCGACCTCGGCGGCGTGTTCCAGCTCGCGGCGCGCGGACCGCATGATCGCGACGTAGAGGAACATGCCGAGGAACATCACGATCGCAGCGAAGATGAAGACGGAGCGCACGCCGAACGCGGCGACCACCCCGGCACCGGCCAGCGAGCCGAACAGGAAGCCTGCCGACATCCCCATGTTGTTCAGGCCCATCAGCGAGCCCATGCCCACCACGCGCCCCAGCGTCACGAAGACGGCTTGCTGCGCCGGCATCGACATCGACTCGCCCACCCCTGCGATCAGCACCGCGAGCAGGACCCAGATCGCGAGGGGTACCGGCCCGACATCGATCACGGTCTCGGGCACCAGTGGGATCAGCAGCGTGCTCAGGGCCATCAGCACCAGGCCCGTGGCGACCAGCTTCACGCGGTCGACTCGATCGGCGAGGCGCCCGGTGATCGGCTGGAGCGCGGCGTTCGTGAACTGACGGGCGGAGAGCAGGAGACCCACGAACAGGGCCGAGTCCAGGTTCAGGCCGTTCTCGCTCACCACGAAGATCGCGATGAAGGAGAAGGCCGCGCCCCAGCCACTCGCCATGAGGGCCATGAACAGCACCGCGCCCTGCACGGAGCGCTGGCGCACCATCTGCACCCACGGCATCGAGGGCATCGTCTCGTCGTCATCGTCGCCGTTGCTCGACTTCGGCCGCGCCGGGAGGAAGAGGAGGGAGAGCAGCGCCGTCCCCGCGAGCATCACGCCCATCGTCGCGAAGGCGGTCTCGGAGTTGAACACGTCGCGGATGCCGCCACCGATGAGCGGCCCGAGGCCGAAGCCCGTCACCTGCGCGACGGTGAAGACCCCCATGAACGAACCCTCGCGGCCCGCGGGGGCGAGCCGGCCGACGTACGCAAGCGTCATCGGGAACACGCCGGCGGCGCCGAATCCGGAGAGCACGCGGAAGAAGACGACGAGCTCCCACGTGTTCGCGAACAGGTACCCGAACGCGCCGATCGAGTAGATCGTGAAGCCGAGGACGATGAACGGCTTCAGTCCGTGCCGGTCGCCCAGCGAGCCGGCGAACGGCGCTGAGATGATCTGAGCGATGGCGAGCCCGGAGAACGAGAGGGCGACGCCGATGGCGGGCCCGCCGAGTTCGTCGCGCACGTAGACGGGGAGGAGCGGAGACACCATCCCCACTCCCGCCATAGCCACGAACATGGCGATGAACAGGACGACAAACGCTCGCGAGAGCATGCCCGTGTACCCCTCGATCTAGAGTCTCGGCAGGCTATCACGCGTGTTGCTTACGCTCCGTGAGCGCCGGGCTGGAAACGCAGCGTTGGCATTGGAATGTCATACTGGCCCCCGAACGCGGCGGAGGTGGAGTCCGGTGGCACTGATTCGAGTCGTAGTCTCCGAGGACGGTCCGTACCGGTTTGAGGGCGAGTTCCGACTGGAGACGGTTGCACGTGAGGAGGTCACGCCGACCTCGTCGAGGCTCTGTCGTTGCGGCGCATCGCGCTCGAAGCCGTACTGCGACGGCTCCCACGCACCCTCCGGCTTCGGCGGGTCGCACGACCAGGACGCGCTCTGATGCCTGGCCCCCGCAAGGAGTACGCGGGCGAGGGGATCGTGGTGTCGTGGGATCCCACGCTCTGCATCCACGTCGCGGAGTGCCTCCGTGGCGCTCCCAGGTCCTTCGATACCCGTCGTCGGCCCTGGATCACCCTCGAGGGTGCGGACGCCGACGAGATCGCACGGGTCGTTCAACGCTGCCCGAGCGGCGCGCTGGCGTACCGACGGACGGACGGAGGCCTCGAAGAGGTGCCCGCCGATCCGACCTCGGTGCGGGCCGTACGCAATGGGCCGTACTACGTACGCGGCCAGATCGAGGTAGTGACGGAGGCCGGCGGGCTGCTCCACACCGCCACTCGGGCGTCGCTCTGTCGCTGCGGTGGTTCGCGAAACAAGCCCTTCTGCGACAACAGCCACATCATGCTCGGGTTCCGCGACCCGGATCCGGACGTGCCGCCGGCCGAGTAGAGCGCTACCGGTGGCCTATGCCTCGCCCTGCTCTTCGAGGGAGTAGCGCCGGAACGAGAGGAAGGCGGCGAGCGTCAGCACACCGGCGACCGGCCCAATAAGGCGGATGCCGAGCGGATTCTCAGATGAGTCACCTGCCAGCAGCACGAGCGCGAAGATCAAAGGCGCGAGCGCCGTCGCGAACTTCTCGAGGGCGTTCTGCGTGCCGTAGAACATCGCCGCGCGGGGACTGCCCGACCGCTGAGCGTCCTCGTCCACCACGTCCGCAGTGATGATCGCCGGGAACAGGTAGACCCCGGCGGTCGGCAGACCGGCGAGGAAGATAAACGCCACTGCTTGGACGGTCGTCGGGATGCCCGGCACGAAGCCGGCGAAGAACAGCGCGGGGTAGTAGATCGCCGCCCCCAGCATGGCCGCCCGGAACGCGCTCGCCTTGTCCCGGCGCGTGGCGAGGCCTCGGAAGAACGGGATCGCCGCCAGCATCCCGAGGATGACCGAAGCCGTGAGCCCGAACGTGTACACGCCGCTGTCGTCCTCGGCGGTCCATCCGAAGATCGCGCCGTCCAGGAACACGGTGTCGACGTAGAACGGCAGCACGGCCGTCAGCAGATGCAGCGCCACCTGGAAGAGGACGAAGGACGGCAGGTAGTAGAGGAACTGCCGGTTCGCGAGGACCTCGCGGAGGGTCGCGCGGAGGCCGGGCTTCGCCGGCTTGTTGTCTCGCTTCGCGTACTCCCAGCAGCCGATCAGCGCGATGAACCGCACGCTGACTGCGATCACCGCGATCGAGATCGCCATCACCGCGAATCCGTACGCGCCCTGCAGTAGCGAGGACACCGAGAGCCCGACGACCGCACCGAGGACGCCGAACACCACCTGCCACGAAGCCACCGAGAGCCGATCGTCCTTGCGTCGCGCGAGGGCCGGGAGGAGCGCCTCCATCGGCGCGCCGGAGAGGTTGCTCAGCAGGTAGAACGCGGTCGCGACCACGAACACGAAGAGCAGGTTGATCGCGCCATCGCCTGCGGGCGGCAGGAACAGCAGCGCGAACAGCACACCCCAGAGCGGTGTCCCCAGCACGATGAACGGGATGCGTCGCCCCCAGCGCGATTGCGTTCGGTCGCTCCAGTAGCCGATCAAGGGGTCGTCAAACGCCTCGAGGACGCGGGACGTCGTGAGCACGATCCCGAGGAGGAGGCGCGGGTCGAGGCCGAAGAGTTCCGGGATGCGCGTGGGGTCGTCCGAGTCTGAGGGCGGTGCGTAGAAGTAGATGAGCCAGAGGCCCCACGCCTGCGAAATCGCGTTGTTCGGCAGGCTGAACGCCGAGTACGGGATCCGCGACCGGAGCGGTACCCTTCCCCGAGGGACATCCTGCTCGAACAGGGTCACGAGTGCGCCTCGCGGTCGGTGCGTCGCTCCGGCTCCCAACCGCCGCGCTGTGCCTCGGGCAGGACGGTCGCGATCTCACGCATCACACGCGCGGCGAGGGCGTCACGTCGCTCCCTGGCCTGGCGTGCGCCCGGCCACTCGAGGACGAACGGTGCGCCGATCCGGAGGACGATGCGCTCGCCGTCGTCGCCGACCCCGATCGCGACGATCGGCACCTCTCCGCGCGACAGCCAGGCGAGCGCCTTGCCGGACGATGGGTAGGGATCGCGGAGGGCGACCCCGCCGCCGAACTCTGCCTCTGGCGTGCTGCCGAGTGGCTGAGGGTGCTCGGCGTCGAGCAACCGACGCATCCGGCGCAGGGCGACCGCTCGCTTGGCGATGCCCTCGGGCCTTCGTTCGATCGAGACGCAGTCGTGCGTGTGGGCCACGAGGCCCAGCACGGCCGCGACGAGGCGTGCCGGCACGGGGATCCGGCCGAACAGCCGGTAGCGGTAGAAGCGGTTGGTGATGATCCAGCGGAGGTCCGGCGCGCCGAGCGTGGAGTTCACGGCGAGCGCCGCCCACCACACGTCCAGGCCTGGCCGCTCGTAGTGGTTCATCACCACCACATAGCGCGTCCCCTCGGGAAGATGCTCACGCCCCTCGACGGTTGGGGGCATCGCCCGGAGGAGCTCGCGCCCGTCGCGCCAGAGTTCGCGACGACGCCCGAGGAGCGCGGAGGTCGTCCAGCGGACCACGAACCACCGGGGGAATCCGTACCGTTGGGACGCGCCCTCGTGACTCATGCCGCTACTGTCGCTCCTACCTATTCAGGGAAGGTCGAGATGTTCCAAGCACCGGATCACCACACCCTCGTGCCGTTTGACGGCAGTTTTGACCTCGGCTCCCGGCCCAACGTAGTGCCCGACCGTCCCGCCGAGGGCAAACTCGAGCAGCGGTTGGAAGAGCTCGCGGGGGAGTTGGACGACCTCCAGCGGCAGTTGTACGCCGATGATCGGTGGTCGTTGCTGACGGTGTTCCAGGGACGGGATGCGGCCGGCAAGGATGGGACGATCCGCGCCGTCTTCAGCCGGACGGACCCCGCGGGCGTGCAGGTGAAGTCGTTCCACGCGCCGAGCGACGTCGAGCTGCAGCACGACTTCCTCTGGCGGACCTCCATGCACCTCCCCGAGCGCGGCCACATCGGCGTGTTCAACCGCTCGTACTACGAGGAGGTGCTGGTCGCGCGCGTGCATCCCGAACTCCTTGAGGCTCAACGTCTCCCGGATGGGCCCGCCTCGGGTGAGCCCGTTTCCACCGAGTTCTGGCACGAACGACTGGAGTCGATCCGCGACCACGAACTGCACCTCGCGCGGAGCGGCGTCGCCATCGTGAAGTTCTTCCTCCATGTGTCGTGGGAGGAGCAGCGTGACCGGTTCCTTGCGCGGCTGGAGAACCCGGAGAAGCACTGGAAGTTCCACGAGTCGGACATCCGCGATCGCGATCGCTGGGACGAGTACACCGAGGCGTACCAGACGGCGATCGCCACGACCTCGCGGCCGTGGGCGCCGTGGTACGTCGTGCCTGCCGACGACAAGGACCACATGCGGCTGATGGTGGCCGAGGTGATCCTCGCGGCGCTGCGTTCGCTCGATCTGCGCAAGCCCGAAGCGTCCTTCGACCGGCCGATCGAGGAACTGCGCGCGATGTTGAAGGCCGACCGGCTGGAGTAGCGGACTGCTCGGGTACGAAATCGGCGGCCACAAGGCCGCCGATCGCGTCAGGTATCCCGAGTACGGGAGCGAAAAACTAGCGGCGTGCTGCCGCCGGCTTCTTGTCCGGGGACTTCTTCCACACCAAGACGCTCTGCGTGTCGTCCGACCACGACGAGCGAATCTTGACGCCCAGATCACGGGCCGCTTCGCGCAGAAGACGCTTCACGGTACCGGGCCGATCTTCTTGCTCGAGTTCAATCGAGCCTGCTTCGGCGCTTTGGAGCGCTTTCAGATAGGGCTCTCGGGAGATCTTCGCGGGACCACGGCCCACGACGACCTCTGAGGGGTCGAGCTTCTTAAAACGAGGCATGCTGCTTCTTTCCGACTAGAGGGTTGCCGCCCTGCATGAAGTCGATACCGGAACTCGAATCGACTAGCGCACTAGACAATACGAAAGCATGCGAACTACGCACAGTCCATCCGTGGAATTGTCAGGAACAACGGGGATGATATTGGCAGAATTTCGAGGGTGAACAGCCCGTCTTCACCGCTTCACTCCCAAGCCTCTACCAGATCAGGCACCGAACCGACCGACTCGGCTGCTGCCACGTCGATACCCGTGCAGCGAACGGCGCGTGCAGGGATCGTTCAATCGCCCCGTCCGAGGCCTCATGCACTGTCAAGGATTCCGTGTTCGTCGCCGCTTTCGCGCTAGATATACACCCTGCGCCGAACTGAGTTGGCACTGCGTGCGAGGGGTTCGAGTACCCGCCAGGCCGTCGGGCGCCCTATTCGCGGTGAAAGAGTTGGCGCATCCGCGTCAGTGTTCCAGCGTCACTCGGATCATCCCGCGGTGCGGGTGCAGGCGGCGTTGGCCGCGGCGGTGGCGCGGCATTCTCGGACGGGTGAACGGTAGGAGCGGGTGTTGGTCCCGGGGCCTCCACCTCCGTGGCTGGCGCGCTCGGCGTGGACACTGGCGACTCCGCACGCTCACGTTCGGGCTTTGGCCGGGCTGCCTCGGCGGCGATGCGGGCGAGGGGACGCCACCGGTCGAGCACACGCTCGAAGTCGCGCGGGAAATCGGCGCGCAGTGCGCCTTCCTGCTGGCGGTACCGCTCGATCAGTTGCCCGACGGCGACGAGGGTTTCCGGCGGCAGTTCGCGGCCGTGCGCCCTGATGATCGCGTGCAGCCGCTCGATGCCCACCTCGGCGTCCTGGTGGTCGCCGAGCATGTCCTGCAGCGCCTTGAGCGCAGCAGTGGCGCGCTCGGCGGGGCGGCCGTAGAGCTCGCCGAATACCTCCAACGAATACCGCAGGCGCTTCCCGCGGATCCGGAGCTCGTGGTATTCCACGGCGGGTGAGGCATCCGTCAGGCGCTTGCCATCCGTGCGCAACCGACGGAACCGGCGCGCCAGGATCGGCTCGGCGTAGCGATGGATCTCGGGCGACTCCGTTTCCGGAGGTGGCCCCTCGCGGAGCGCCGAGGAGAACGACTGCACGAAGCGGTCGTAGCGGTCACTGTCGAGGAGTTCGACCAGCCGCTCGCGCTCGACGCGGCGCTCCCGCTCGATGACCTCGATGAGTGGTCGCAGGGCGGCGGCGTCGTCCCACGACGAGACAGCACGCAGCCGTTCGAGGCCCTCGATCTGCACGTCCAGGTCGCGGACCGCGCCCAGCTCATGGCCCACCCACTGCAGTTCGGATCGGTAGCCCTCGAAGGTGGGCGGCAGCACGGACTCGAAGACGCGGCTGCTGGCGCGCAGCCGGCGCGTCGCGACGCGCATCTGGTGGAGGGCCTCGATGTCCTCGCCGATGCGGGTGCCCGGAGCGTGGCGCAGGAACGCCGCCCACTGCTCGCGCAGCCACCCGTACGCGTACTCGGCTGCGCCCGTGCGAGGGCCACGCGTCTGCGGCCCGAAGTCCAGCACGCTGGTCGGGTCCAGCGAGGCAGCCTGCAGGCCGGCCTCGTACTTGGAGGTCGTCGTCGGGGTGAGCGCGTTCGCGAAGCGCATCGCCTGGACGAACGACTCGATGTCGGGCGTGGGCGCTCCGCCGGTCATCTCCACCTCGACGCGACGGAACGTGGAGGCCGGTGCGCTCTGCGGCGCGACCGTGGTCTCGTCGAGCTCGACCTGCGCGAGGGTGTCGTCGCCCTGGCGTACGGAGTACGAGCGACGCCACGTCCGTACCTCGAACAGCCGCACGAGGGGTGCGCGGCCCGCGATGATGCGGACGCGGTCCGAGACCGGGCCGGACGTCCCGTGCGGCGCGGGGATCTCACCCGCGGGCGAGTGCTCGTTGATCTCGCGCCGCGAGATCGGGCCGTCCGAGGCGCGCTCCAACGACTTCAGCGTGGCCTCGTACCGCTCGTCCTTGCGACGGCGGCGCAGCGAGTAGCCGGCGAAGAACAGTCGCCAGTCGGCCGTGTCGTAGTACGAATCGACCTGCTCGGCGTCCTTGATCAGGGTGAACCGCAGTGGGGCGTGCTCGGGCTGCGACTCCAGCCATGCCCGCACCCGTTCGAGGTCCTCGACCTCGAACTGCCACTCGGTCTCAACGTTCGTGTCCGTCATCGCTCAATTCTCTCACGCACCTCGGAGGGCGCATCCGAGTCACTGTCGATCATGTGACCGCGCCGACCATGCCGAGAGCCACGCGACCGCCGCGGCGAGCCAGAAGAGGGCGAGGGGCGCGCTGACCAGTACCGCGCGGATCCCGAACACCCCGGCCGCCCAGCCGAACGCGAGCAACGGGACGACGGCGAGGCCGTCCTTCAGCACCCCGAGCAACGCGAATGCCCGCCCGTGAATCTCCGCGGGAACGTACCGCCCGACGTACGTCTGCGTCGCGGCCGCCGCGAGCGTCGTCCCCACGCCGAGGGGTAGCGAGAACAGTCCGGCCGCCGCGACCTCCTCGGTCAGTCCGCCCGGCCGCCACACCAGCAGCGGGTCGACGAGGGGCGCGAAGAGGTCGACGAGTCCGAGGCCAGCGATCGCGACGGAGGCCGCGCCGAACCCGAGCGTCGCGACGCGGCGCTCACCGAGACGGTGGATCAGCGGGGGCGCCGCCGCCAGCGCGGCGATCAGCCCGAGGGCTGCCGGGAGGAACACGTAGAGCGCGTTCGCCGGGTCGACGCCGAGGACCGCGCTCACGTACTCCGGCCCGAGGATCCCCAGCACGACGCCTACGGTGCTCGCGATCGCCGCGAGGAGGAGCATCCACAGCACGTCCGGCGAGCCGGCCAGCCAGCGGAGCGCGCTTCCGGTCTCCGCCGGTGCGGGATGCGCCTCCGTGCTCGCGTCAGACCTGTCGAGGCGCTCGCGCTCGCCCTCGAAGGCGAGGTCGAAGACGCGCGTCGCGGCCAGCAGGAACAGGGCGCCGGCCGCGGTGATCACCGAGGTCACGCCGTAGGCACGGACGAGCAGCGGCGCGAGCAGCGCCTTGCCGACCACCTCTCCCGCCGAGGATGCCAGCGACATCATCGAGTTCGCCGACGCCAGCTCGGCGGTGTCTGTGGTGAGCGGCACCGCCGAAGCCTCGGACGGTTGCGACACCTGGTGGAGCGCGCGCACGATGAACAGCACCGTCGCCAGGGACCAGAAGCTGTCGTCGCCCGTCCACGCCACCGCGAAGCACGCCGCCGCCATCCCGAGGTAGGCGAGCGCCAGCGCCGCGCGCTTCGGCAGCGCGTCCGCGATCGCGCCTCCGTAGAGCCCGAGGGCGACCCCCGGCAGCAGGACCGCCACCCCGAGCCCGGCAGCGTCGAGGGCACTCCCGCCGCCTCGCGCGGTCGCGATCAGCGCGCCATAGAGGAGCGCCTGCAGCGCGATGTCCGTGAGGAACCGCGACACGACGAGAGCCTGGAACCGCCACCGGCGGAGGAGCGACTCGGGCGGGACGATGAGCCACAGCACGCGGAACAGCCCTGCCTGCCAGTAGTCGATCACCCGGTTGAGTCGCGCGACGTTGCGCACCACCTGCGGGCGGAGGTCGGCTGCCGCCAGCACGACGCTCATCCGCGCGAGCTCCACGAGGTGTGCCGCCTCGCGCGTCGTGTTCGCCGTCGTGGTCATCGCGGAGCGGGACGCGCGCCGCGTCGCGCGCTGGGAGGCGCGCTGTACGCCCTCCGGCGTGACGAGGTCGATCGCCTCGCTGATCCGCTCTTCGGCCTCGGCGGCTGCTCGCCGCACCGACGCAGGGACGGCCATGCCGCGCAGCCGGCGGAGGTCGCCCCCCAGTCGGCGGAGCTGCCGGAGCGTGGGGTCGACCTGCGAGGCGGAACGTGCGCTCGATCCGAGGCCGCGGAGGGCGTCCTCCATCTCCTCGAGCACCCGGTCGAGCGCCGCAACGCTCTCCTCGACGTTGGAGGGGTCCTCGTACGGCTGGCGTGGGGGTGGGTCTGTGGGCTCGGTCACCCGGCGATTATCGCGACCGACGCCAACCGCTCCACCTCACCCCTCGACCACGGGCGTACTATGCCCCCGTTTCGCGTCCGGCCGAGCAGACGCGGCCCTTGCACACGAACCCGGGAGGTTCCCCATGCCCGCAGTTGAACAGACCATCGACGCGTTCCTCTCGAACGACGACAGCCCGGACATCGGCAATCCGATCCACTCCACTGAGATCGCCAAGAAGTACGGATTCAAGGGCGCCCTCGTCGGGGGTGTGACCGTGTACGGCTGGGCGACCCCCGCGATCCTCGAGGCGCTCGGCGACTCATGGCTCGATCACGGCTGGGCCGATGTCTTCTTCCGCCAGCCCACCTACCCCGGCGACCGCCTCGCGATCGCGATCACCCCTGGCAGCGACGTCTCGCCTGAGGGCTACTCCCTCACGATGACGAACCAGGAGGGCACGGTCTGTGTCGTCGGCGCCGTGGGCCTCGGTGACGCGCCGTGGATCGACGAGTACGTCCGACCCGGCACCATGGAGGCCCAGCCCGCGCCCGACCCGATCCCGCCGATCGTCCTCGGCGAGACCCCCGTCGACGTCGACTGGCGACCGCGCGAGGACGAGACGACGCCCGAGGTCCTGGAGGAGTACTGGAGCCGGAGCCACCCGGAGTACGACGACCACTTCCTCGGCGACCCGCCGCGCCTCCACCCCGGCTGGATCGCCGGCCGTGGCGAGCGCGTCATGCGTCACAACGTCTCGATGCCGCAGTCGATCCACTTCCGCAGCCGCATCCAGCACCTCGCGCCCGCCTACGGCCACCAGCCGATCACCACGGGTGCCCATCTGCTGAGCATCGAAGACCGCAAGGGCCACCACGCCGCCAACTTCGACTGCGTCGTGCGCGACTCGAAGGGCACGGATATCGCGCTCATCCGCCACTGGACGATCGTTCGAGTGCGCCCCGTCGACGAGGCGTAACGACAGCCTCTGACTCCGCTTCCGACTCCCCTCTCCCGCTACGGGAGAGGGGCCAGGGGTGAGGGGCCCCGCTCGCGAGTAAAACGCCGCTCCCAGCCCGGAAGACCCTCACCCCATCCCTCTCCCAAAACGGGAGAGGGGGACGGACCTAGCGGAACGCCTCTGGCCGTTCCGCTTCCTCGTCGGGCCCCCACCACTCGATCTCCGGGATGAGCCTCACCCCGAACTGATCGAGGACGCGCCGCTGCACCTCGGCCATGAGGTCGGTCACGTCCTTGGTGCTCGCGCTGCCGTCCTGCACGATGAAGTTCGCGTGCAGCGTGCTCACCTGGGCGCCGCCGATGCGCAGTCCCTTGCACCCCGCCGCCTCGATCAGCCGTCCTGCGTGATCACCTGGCGGGTTGCGGAACACCGAGCCGGCGTTGGGCTCGGACGTGGGCTGCGAGGCCTGTCGCGCCTCCAGTAGTCGCCGCATCTCGGCCTCGATCACGTCGGGGGAGTTCGGCGTCAGCGCGAGGCGTGCCGAGAGCACGATGTCGCCCGAACCGCGGAGGGAGGTCGTGCGGTACTCGAACCTGATCTCGTCCCGCTCGAGGACGCGGCGCAGGCCGTTGCGCAGCACCTGCACGGACTGCACGAGGTCGCCGACGCAGCGTCCGTCACCGATCCCAGCGTTCGTCTGAAGTGCGCCCCCGACTGACCCGGGGATCCCGATCGCGAACTCCAACCCTCCGAGGCCGCGCTCGGCGGCCTGCCTCGCGAGGCTCGGGAGCATCACCCCGGCGCCCGCCTCCACCTCGAACTCCCCGCTCACGAACACGACGGAGCGGGAGCAGCGACGTAACGAGACCACGAAGGCGAGCACGCCCTCGTCGGCGATGAGGACGTTCGAGCCGCCGCCCGCGACGCGCACGGGGAGGCCGGCCTCGTGCGCCCAGTCCACCATGCGGTCGAGGTCCTCGAGCGTCTCCGGCGTGCCGAAATAGGCCGCCGGCCCGCCGAGCCGCATGTAGGTGTGGCGCGACATCGGCTCGTCGCGCACGAGGTTGAGCGCCGCGGGTGCCTCGGGCAGTTCGTCCGGAGCTGAGGTCATGCCGGGATCGTAGGTCGGGAGGCGGCTAGAGGGCGGGGGCTTTCGTGTGCCAGTCCGTCGCCTGCTGGTAGGCGTGCGCGATGCGCAGCACCAGCGCGTCGTCCCAGAGCGCCCCGCTGACCATCAGACCGGTCGGGAGGCCCTCGGCGTCGAAGCCGATGGGGACGCTGATCGAGGGCTGATGCGAGAGGTCGAAGACCGTCGTGTTCTGGAAGATCGAGGTCGGCGACTCGTCTCGCTCCTGGTCCGGGTCGGTTGCGAACGCCACGATCGGCGAGGTCGGCGCGAGGTAGCCGTTGAGTCGCTCCTCGACGAGCGTGCGCTGGTACTGCCGCTCGACCAGCTTCCGCACGTCGAGGGCGCGCGCGTACTGTTGCGGTGTCGTCTCGAAGACGAGGGAGATGCGGCGGTGGACGGGGCCACCGATCAGCATCGGGTCCGCGGTCATCAGTCCCTCGTGGTACGCGTACGCCTCCACGGGCATGATCCCGCCGACCTGCTGACGCCACGTCGAGCGGCCCTGCATCGGGTCGACCTCGAGGATCTCCGCCCCGAGCGAGCGCAGCACATCGAGGGCGGCCTGGAAGTTGGCTTCCACGCCCGGCGTGCAGTCCGCGAGCATCGAGGTCACGACGGCGAGCCGCAGCCCTCGCACGCCGCCCTCGATCCCCGCGGTGAAGTCCTCGCGCGGGCGCTCGACGCTGTCGAGGTCGTCCGCGTCGTAGCCCTGGAGGACGTTCAACATGAGGGCGCAGTCGAGCGCGCTCCGCGCCATCGGGCCGGCGTGGTCGAGCGTGCGGGACAGCGGGATGACGCCCGACCGTCCGACGAGGCCGTACGTTGGCTTGTGGCCGGTGATCCCGCAGAACGTCGCGGGGATGCGGATCGACCCGCCCGTGTCCGTCCCCAGGGCACCGATCGCCTGCCTCGCGGCGAGCGCTGCACCCGATCCTCCCGAGGATCCTCCGGGCACCCGCTCGAGGTTCCACGGGTTGTGGGTGGCCCCGTAGTGGATGTTGTTGGTCGTTCCGCCGAACGCCAGCTCGTGCGTGTTCGTCTTGCCGATGATCACCGCGCCCGCCGCGCGGAGGTGCGCGACGGCGGTCGAGTCGACCTCGGGCACTCGGTCGCGATAGCCGCCGGTGCCGCCCGTCGTGACCGCGCCCGCCGTGTCGTACAGGTCCTTCACCGCGATCGGGATCCCATCCAGCGGCCCGAACCGAGCTCGTGCCGCGGCACGCGCCGTGGAGGCCGCCGCTTCCGACCGCGCGGAGTCCGCCATCACGAGGACGAAGGCGTGGACGGCCGGGTCGGTCGCCTCGATGCGGTCGAGGTGTGCCTCGGTCAGGTCGACGGCCGACAGATCGCCGCGCTCCATGAGGTCGGACGCCTCGACGATTGTTAGCTGCGTGAGGTCGCTCATCGTGCGATCCATTCCATCGGTATTGGGAGCCAGAGCGAGAGCGTACGCCCGGCCGATTGCGTCGTCGTTGACCCACGATTTCATCGCCGCCTACGCTCGCCGCGCATCTCCGTCCGACGAGCGGCGAGGGTGCCCCCACGAGCGCTGACCGCCCGTCGAGCCAGTCGTGGACTCCCGAGTCCTACGAGTCGCGGGAGGTCGGACAGAAGAGACAGGATCCCGATGATCGACTTCGGCCTCGTCGACGCAGTTGATGCGGAAGCGATCGGGCAGCCCGGTCAGCGCACGTTCCGCGTCCGCGCCCGCTCGGGTGACTCGTACGCCGCGCTCTGGCTCGAGAAGGAGCAGCTCGCGCAACTCGGACGCCTGTTCTCGCAGCTGCTTGCCGAGCGTTCGAGGCAGCGCGGCCAGCCTGCGGCTGGCGAGCCGGAGACGGTGGGGAACTTCCCCCAGCACGCTCAGGTCGACATGCAGGTCGCGCGCCTCGGACTGGACTACGACACCGAAAACGAGCGCGTGGTGCTGCTCGCGGACGACCAGACCGCCCTCGAACGGGGCGACTCGCCTGCGTTCCGCATGGAGATCGCGCGGGACAACGCCCTGCAGGTCATCAAGGTGATCGAGCAGACCGTGGCAGGCGGCCGCCCGCTCTGCCCGCTCTGCCACCAGGCCCTCGAGTACGACGGCCAGGGGCACTTCTGCCCCGGCGGGAATGGCCACTCGAAAGACCTCGAGGTGCCGCCGATCGACGCCGAGGACGACGACTAGGCACCGCCAGTCGGCCAAGCAGAAGGGCGCCCGTTGGGCGCCCTTCTCGTCGAAAGACAGAGTTCGGTCGCGGTCGGGCTACTTCTTGTCCTTGACCGGCTTGATCAGGATGACGGACGCCGTCGGCGTGTGGCGCGCCACGTGGTCCGCGACCGAGCCGAGGATGGCGCGACGGAAACCGGTGCGGCCGTGCGTGGCGATGACGACGGCGTCAGCGCCGACGGCCTCGACCGCCTCGACGATCTCGTCCCCGGGGTGCCCCTCGCGGATCACGATCTCGACCTCGATGCCCGCGGCGACGAGGTCGGCCTTGGCAGCCTCGAGGTTCTTCGTGGCCGCTTCGCGCTGCGCAGCGACGGCAGCACGAGCCGCGTCCACCGTGACCTCGCCCATCGCCATCGGCTCGATGGTGATGCCCGAGGACTGCGAGATCAGCTGCTCCTCGGAGTCGATGACCTGGACCAGCGCGATCGGCGCCTTGATCGCCAGTGCCAACTCCTTCGCGTGGCTAATCGCCTCGCGCGACAGGTCGGAGCCGTCTAGCGGCAACAGGATCTTGGAGTACATCTCAGAAGGGTCCTCTCGATGGTGCCGTCACCCTCGAGGCGGCTGGCCGTGCGTGGCGTAGGAGCCGTCGTCGCGCTGGGTGCGCCCGGATGATAGGTCTCCTCCATAGCGCACGCTACGAGGCGGGAGTCACTTCTGGTTCGGGACGTACGTCCGCCCCACCTCGACGGCCCATCGCCTGCTGCTGCCACGCGAGGACGCCGAAGGCCAGCACCTGCAGCAGGATGACGGCGGCGATCGACACCGAGTACGAGCCGGTCTGGTCTGCCATCACCCCGGCCAGCCACGCCCCGATCGCCGATGAGAAGCTTCCGAGCACCGTCGCGAGGCCCGTGAGCGTCCCCAGGTGGCGGTCCCCGTAGACCTCGGCCTGGAAGAGTCCGTTGAGGGGTGAGAGCAGGCCCAGCGACATCCCCCCGATCGCGGAGAAGTACGCGACGAGGACGAGCGCGGAGACGCCGCCTTGCGCGGCCAGCAGCGCCACGCTCGAGGTCGCCGCCGCGACATAGCAGATCCCGATCGTCCGAGGCAGTCCGAACCGCGCGATTAGCGGCGCGAGCATCAGTCGTCCGAACAGCTGGAAGAGCCCTCGCGCCCCCGCCATGCCCGAGGCGAGTGCGAGCGTGAGCCCGGCCGCCTGCATCGCCGCCACCTGGTGCAGCAGCAGCGCCGAGGATCCCACCGCCATCAGCATGAACATCAGCAGTGCGCGTGTGACTGCCGGGTCGGCGAGCGCCTCGCGAAGGCTGGAACGGGCGGCTCCCGCGACGGCGCGTGCCGGGGGAGCGCTCACTCGGGCGGCGGCCGGGAGCATCAGCAGCACCATCACGACTACGAGGCCGCGGAGCGCCCCGCGCCAGCCCCACTCCTCCGTCATGAAGCCGGTGAGCGGGTAGAAGATCGTGCTGGCGACCGCACCGAAGAGCGTGAGGATCGAGAGGGCCGTCGCCCGCCGGTCCGAGTAGAGGCGCGAGAGCATCGGCATGGTGATGTTGTAGTAGGACGTCCCGCCGATGGCGGCCGCACCGAGCGCCCACGCCACGACGAACTGGAGCGACGACTCCGCCCACGACGCCGCGAGGAGCGCGCACGCGCCGACCGCCAGCCCCGGCAGCAACACGAGCCCCGAACCTCGACGGTCGAACAGTCGGCCCGAGGTCAGCGAGACGCCGCCCGAGATGATGGTGCCGATCGCGAACCCGCCCGAGAGCGCCCCGGTGCCCCAGCCCGTGTCCGCGGCGATGACCGGGATCAGCACGCCGATCGCGTAGTACGCCGTGCCATACGCCCCGATTGTCGCGAGGCCGAGAAGGATGGCGGGCCACCAGGCGACCAGCCATCCCCGCGTCCGTTGTGCCACGTTCGTCTCCGCCAGAGCGTTGCGCTCGCGGTGGTCGAGGGGTTCGCTACGGCTTCACGGCGAACACGGAGGCGCTCGTCACCTGGCCCGGCTCGCCCTCGTAGTCCGCGCGGACATCGACGAAGCCCGCGCCGCGGATCGCGTCGAGGTAGTCGTCCACGGTCAGGGCGCCCGCGATGCAGCCGGCCCACGACTCGAGTTGCTCGCGCGTCGCCTCGGGCGCTTCGCCCACCCAGACCATGTCGGAGACCCGGAGGCGGCCACCGGACTTCAGGACGCGGAACGCCTCGCGGAAGGCCTGGCTCTTGTCGTGAGAGAGGTTGATGACGCAGTTGGACATAATCGCGTCGAACTTCCCGTCATCGAACGGGATGTCCTCCATCTCGCCCAGCCGGAACTTCACGTTCTCCGAGCCCACGACGCCCGCGTTGTGCCGCGCGAGCGCGATCATGTCGGGGGTCATGTCGAGGCCCCAGACCTCGCCGCCCGCGCCGACGCGCTGCGCCGCGAGGAAGCAGTCGATGCCGCCGCCCGAGCCCAGGTCGAGCACGCGCTCCCCCTCGGACAGTTCGGCGATCGCGAGGGGATTCCCGCACCCCGCCGAGGCCGCGACGACGCTCTCGGGGAGGGTGGAGAGGTCCGCCTCGGGGTAGAGGACGGAGCCGTACTGCTGCTTCCCGTCGGGCAGATCGGCCGACGCGGTGTCGGATGCCGTCGAACAGCAGTCGTCACCACAGCACGCCTCGTCGGCGCTCCCGGCGACCGTGGTGAGGGCGATCGGCTGAGTCGTGGAGGGGGTGCTGGCCTCGGCGGGTGCGCAGCAGGCGTCTGCGGCAGGCGCAACGCCGATCGATTCGAGGACGCTTCGCGCCTTCGCGCCGTAGCGGTCCACGACGGCCTGCTGGACTTCACGGGCGGTGGGCTGGTCGGCCATGGCGTGTTCCTCCTCGCGATGTCACGTACTCGAGCAAACGCGCAACATCGATGAATGTCGATACCGTCAGCATCACGGGAGCATCGCCCGATGTCAATATCGATAGTGTTCGATGTGCGTTATACTCGGGTCATGGCAAAGACTGCGACCAAGCCCACGCCTTCCTCGACCCTCATCGAGATCCCGCTGATCGAGCAGTTGGACGCGTGCTGCGCGCCACTGACCGAGGCTGCGATCTCGGCCGAGGACGCCGAGGTCGCTGCGCGCGTCTTCAAGGCGCTGTCGGATCCGGCGCGCGTGCGGCTGCTCTCGATGATCGCGGCGGGCGACCCCACGGGGACCTGCGTCTGCGACATGAACGCGACGATCGACCTCTCGCAGCCGACGGTCAGCCACCACCTGAAGGTGATGCTGGACGCTGGCCTGCTCGAACGTGAGCGTCGGGGCTCTTGGGCGTATTACCGCCTGCGACCGGGCGTCCTCGGGCGTCTCGCGAGCATCCTCTCCGAGTAGCCTGCTCGCTCGAACAGACGTAGCAAGACGGGGGCGTGAGCCCCCGTCTTGTCGTGTGCGATGCGTCCGAGGGCTAGCGTGCGGCGGTCGTGGCCGCCTCAGCCGGCGCAGCCGTGCCGCACCCGCACCCCGCGTCGCCGGCCGCCTTCGCGTCTGCGTCCTGGACGCAGCAGGCGTCCGTCCCCGCCGGGGCGGGGCCGCCGCAGCAGCCGGATGCAGCCGGCGCGCTGCCCATCGAGGCGAGGGTGAGCGGCTGCGCCCCGACGCTCGCACTCGTGCTCGCCGCGCCCGTGCCGCAGCACGAGGCTCCGGCTTCTGCCTCCGCTGAGTCCGACGAGGCCCCACCGCAGACGCCGGTCTCCGGCAGGATCAGCTCGACGCGTCGCGCTGCCTCGAAGTCACCTGCGAGGTAGGCCGCCACCGAGCGAGCCTGCTCGAACCCCGTCGCCATGAGGAACGTGGGCGCTCTGCCGTAGCTCTTCATGCCGATCACGAAGAAGTTGGGCTCCGGGTGCAGCAGCTCCATCGCGCCGTGGGGAGGGACCGAGCCGCAGCTGTGCACGTTCGGGTCGATCAGCGGCGCGAGCGTCGAGGATGCCTCGAGGATCGGGTCGACCGAGAGGCGCACCTCCCGCAGCATCTCGAGGTCGGGGCGGAAGCCCGTGGCGACGATCACCTCGTCTACTTCGACCTCGTACGGCTCGCCGCGGCGGTCGCCCGCGACGACGACCCCCGCGCCCGACTGTGAGGCGGCGAACCGCCGAATCCGGAACGGCGCGACGATCGTGAGTTGTCCCGACTCGACGGCCTCGCGGGCGCGACGCCCAAGGGCTCCACGGGCGGGCAGCTCATCCGCATCCTCGCCGCCGTAGATGCCCTCAGTGCTCGCCCGGCGCATCGCCCAGCTGACCGTGGTGCCCGGCGCGGTCTCGCGCAGCGCGAGGAGGTCCAGGACGTTGTTGATCGCGGAGTGGCCGCTGCCCACCACGAGCACACGCTTGCCCGCGTACCGGGAGGCATGAGTGCCCCTCACATCGGGGATGCCGTACGCGATCCGCTCGGCGAACGCGTCCTCGCCGACGCCTCGGCGGCCGTCCGCGCCAGCCGGGTTCGGCTGCGACCAGGTGCCCGAGGCATCGATCACTGCCCGCGCAAGAATGACGCTGCCGTCCTCGAGTTGGAGCTCGAAGGGACGCTGCTCGCGCCCATCCGTCCGCACCTTATCGATCCCGAGCCGCCCGACACTCGCGACACGCGCGTTCAGGCGTAGGTGCCGAGCAATCAACGGATGCGCCGCCAGCGGCCGCAGGTACCCCTCGACGAGCTCGCGGCCCGTGGGCAGCGCGTCATCGTCCGGCGCGTTCCACCCCGACGCATCGAGGAGCGCCCGAGCCCCCGGATCGATGCAGTACCGCCACGGTGAGAACACGCGCACGTGCCCCCACTCCCGAATCGCCGAGCCCACGCTCGGTCCGCCCTCGAGGATGACGAACGGCTGCCCCTGCTTCGCAAGGTGCACGCCCGCCGCCAGCCCCACGGGGCCGCCGCCGATCACGGCGATGGGCAACTGGTCGCTAGAAGGTGAATTGTCCAAGGGGACCTCCTGTATCGATAAACTTCGATATCGAGTGTCCATCCGATATCCACGATTGTCAATATCGATGAAGATCGATACGGAGACCGGTAGACGAGTAGTAGTCCTTCTTCGCGTAGGCTGCGCGCATGACGCGCTACATGCCGCTCGCCGCACCCCTCGTAGGCCTCGTGATCGCCCTCGGCATCGTGGCGATCGAGGTCGGGCGTGGGGACGGGGAGCCCGAGGCCGTCGCGTCGGCAACACCGACGCCGAGTGCGACGGCCGAGGCAGGCGCGACGCCGGCCGCGACCGTTGATCCGTTGGCCCGCGACATCCAATTCGCCTCGGATGGCCGTCATTGGGCGCGAGGAATGCAGGCACCATCGACGAGCAACGGCCCGCCGAAGATGGCTGTCGCCGCCGACGGCAGCATCATCGTGGGGATGACGGTCTCCTACTTCGAGGCCCCACCGGGTACACGTATCAGGTGGACGTGGGCGGCGGGCCTGCGACGGGGGGAGGTTCTTGGGACGGACTGATCGCCAAGTACGACGACTCAGGAGCCCTGCTCTGGAGCCGCCTCTTCGCGAGTGAGGGTGATGAGGGCATTGGTGATGTGGCCTTGACTGGTGCCGGCGCCATCCTCGTGAGCGGGACGTACGGCGACGGCGCTGACCTGGGGCGCGGCCCGGAGCCAGCGGCCGACGAACGGGACATCTTTCTCGCTCGATACCGCTCCGATGGAACACTCGATTGGCTGCACACCTACGGGGGCATTGGCCGCGACGGCGGCGGGCAGCTCGGTCTCTTCGACAACGGCGACATCGCCTGGTCTGGGAGCTTCGAGGGGTCGGGCAACGTTGGAGACTTCCCCGTCGAGGCTGCTGTCCCGTACCCGGGGTTCATCGCGCGCCTATCTCCCGCTGGGGATCCAAGGTGGGTGACTCCCGTGGCTGGGCGGGGAGTGTTCACCCTGAATCACGCCGCCGGACTGGTCGTATTCGGATACAACAACGGGTCGCCACCGACCCCGCCCGAGGACCTTGAGTTCGGCGTTGGTGCCCTGTCCTATGACGGGAGCACGGTGTGGCGTCATCCCTTTTCCGGAACCGGTCATGCCTCTGTCGCCGATATCGAAGCCCTTCCTGATGGCAGTTCGTTTGTGGTCGGGCGGTTCTCCGAGCCTACTGACTTCGGTGACGGCATCACCGAGCCAGCTGGCTGCTGCCACAAGTACACCAACGAAAACATGGTCAGCGACGCCTTCGCTCTGCGGGTCGCGTCCGCCGGCTCCCTGATGTGGAGCAAGCACTGGGGTGGGAACCTGCTCGACGACGCAAATTCCGTCACGATCGAGGCGGGCGGAACCGCGCTGGTTGGGGGGACGCTCTACAGCACATTCGATGTCCAAGGGCTCGATGATGCCCTACCCGCGGTTCCCGCCGCCGGGAGTTGGATGCCGGAGCCCGAGGGCAAGGCCTACGTCGCCCGATTCACCCTGGATGGGGAAGCCAGTGACCTCATGTATGTCGACGAGGCCGGGCGTGTCGACCGAATCGGCCCGATCTTCGTCGATAGCGCAGCCACCGAGGACGGCGAGATGCTCCTAGGAGGGCGCTACTTTTTCACCGTCACGTTCCCGTTCGGCGGGAGGATCGCCAACCCGGACTGGCTCGACTACTTCATCGCCCGCATCGAGGCGCCCTGACCCCTCGTTGGTGTCACCCTCGGACGGGGCAATTCCGCCCTTGAGTGCCATGGCCCGAGCGCATGACGCGTCGAGGCCGTCCACCCCACCCCGATGTCCTCACGCCCGCCGAGTGGAGCGTGCTCGACGGTGTGCGCTCAAGCAGACCAGGATCGGGTCCCCCCTCACGGATCAAGGCGAATTGGAATCGATAGAGATTGCTCCCCGGGTGATTCGGTCTCGTGCATATCGTTCAGAAAAGAAGTGTCGAAAAAAACCAACCAACGAGCAAAGATTCTAGAGTCCTCCTATACATCTCAGAAGAAATGTGTTCCGATTCATACAACGCCGCGCCGAACGTGCGCGGTCCTCCCCTCGCTACCGGCCGGCCACCTGGGCCCCGTCTAGACGACGGTCCAAGGAAGGCTGAGCCATGACTACTCCCCAATCGATCGATGCCCGCCGCCGCACCCTGCGCCCCTGGCACCTCGCAGCGATCCTGCTCGCGACGCTCGCATTCACGCTCTTCGCGTGGACGAATGTGGCGAGGGCGGCGGTCAACGTGACCGTAGTGGCCACCGGCGGCGACGCGGTCTCGGCGGACACGGCGGCGAACGCGGGCGACACGTTCACACTGCTGACCGGTCCGATCCTTGCGGAAGAATCGGCAGGGCAGTTTGACGGCCCCTACGTCCTGAACGCGCCTACGGGCTTCCAGTTCAATATTAATCAACAAGTCACCGTCAGCCCGAGTGGTGTGGCCGGAGTTTGCGACAATCTCAACCTGACCGCCGGCCAAGGCGCCGCCGTGAATGTCACGCCAACTCCAACCACGATCTCAGTCAACGTCACCAACGTCTCGTCCGGAAGCGACCAGTGTCAGCTCACGTACAGCAACGTCCAGGTGCAGCCGATCGCCGGCGCGGGCCTCCCGTCGGGCAACCTCGCGTTCTCGGGCAATGCCACGGGCAACGCGGGCGCGCTTGCCACGGTGGCCGGCGCGTATGACGAACTGCGAGTTCGACGGTGTCAGCCTCTACTGCGTCGGTGGTGTACGGGTCAATGACGACCGTCGTGCTGACGGCGCGGGATCAGCACGACAACCCGATTCTTGATCTGGTCGTCGGGAATGTGTCCTTCGCGCTGGCGGGCGGCACGAGCACGGGCTCGTTCGCCGTCGCAACAAACGACGGCTCCGGTTATTACGCTGCTGACTTCACGGCTACCGCGGCTGGCACCGCCTCCACGCTGACGGCGACGTATGCCGCGGGCACGAATGCAGCTCTGGGCGGCTCTCCAACAATCACGGTCATGCCGAAGGCGCTGACGGTGACGGCAGCCACGCAGACGCGTGAGTACGACGGCACGACGGCCTCCTCGGGGACCTCGACCGTGACCGCAGGCACGCTGGCTATGGGCGACAGCATCGGCGCAATCACGCAGACGTTCGACAACCGCAACGTCGGATCGAACAAGGTGCTGACGCCGGCGGGCGTGGTGACCGACGGTAACGGCGGCAATAACTACAACCTGACCCTGGCGACGGTCGCGACCGGGCAGATCACCGCGCACGCGATCACCGTGACCGCTCAGACCGACACCAAGGTGTACAGCGGGACGGTGGCCTCGGCGGTCACTCCCGAAGTAACGGGCGGTGCGGTCCAGACTGGTGACACCCCCGCGTTCAGCCAGAACTTCAACCTCACCGGGGCCGGTACGGACAAGTTGATTTTTCCCTCCGGCGTCGTGACGGACGGCAACGGTGGGGCCAACTACACCTACACCTTCGTGAACGACACCACCGGCGTGATCACTCCGAGGCCGGTCACGGCGCCAGGCGTGACCGCCGTCAACAAGGTCTACGACAGCACAACCACCGCAACGCTCGACGTCAGCGCCCCGGGCCTCACGGCGATTGAGTGGTGGGACACGGTCAGCATCGACGCGGACAGCTACACGGCCACGTTCGCCTCGGCGAACGTCGGTAGCGGCGTCACCGTCACGGTCACCGGGCTCGGGCTCCAGGGAGCGGCCGCAGGCAACTACAAGCTGACGCAGCCTGAGGGGCTGACGGCGAACATCACCGGGGCTCCGCTCACGGTGACCGGCGTGACCGCCTCGGACAAGGTCTACGACGGCAACTCGACGGCGACGGTGAACGCGGGCTCCGCAGAGTTCGAGGGTGTGCTCGGCGATGACTCCGTCACTCCAGGCGGAGGCACCGCGACCGGCACGTTCGCGGACTATAGCGTCGGCACCAACAAGACGGTGACGTTCGCCGGCATCACCGCGGGTGGCACCGACGGTGGCAACTACCTCGTCACCCAGCCGACGACGACGGCGAACATCATGGCGGTGGTCCAGACCCCGTCCGAGCCAGCCGCAACCCCGGTCCCGACCCCGGTCGCGAGCGCGGACCCCTCGGGCCCGGTGGTCACGCGGACGAACGAGGACTCGACGCTCGTCACGGCCGGACAGCCCACCTCAGCCGAGACGCAATCCTCGAGCGGTGGCACGGCTGAGGCGACCGCCCCGGCGAACGCACTGCCGGCCGGGGCGACGCTGACGGCCGCGTCGATCGACAACCTCGAGGACCTCGCAGCGCAGGCGCCGCCTCCGGCGGACGCGCAACTCGTGCTGGCCTTCGTCATCGAGGCGACCGACGCCCAGGGCAACGCGCTGACCGAGGACTTTGCTCAGCCGGTTGAGCTGGAGTTCAAGGTTCCGGCGGACAGCCTGCCCGCAGGCGCGACGGCCGGCGAGATCGTGCTGGCCTTCTGGAACGGCACGAGCTGGACGGAGGTGCAGGCCACGGTCCTGTTCAACGCCGACGGCACGGTCACCATCAGCGCCAGCGTCGATCACTTCACGATCTTCTCGGTCCAGCACCAGCCGGGCCGTGGGTCCTTCTCCCCCGCTCCCGCCTTCCTCGTGAGCTTCACGGTGTGGGGCGGCGGCGGGTACGACCTCCTCGACACGGCCGTTGGGGCAGGCGGTTCAGCGTGGGTGATGGTGGACGGCCGGTTCCACGGCTACAACGTCGGTGCGCCGGCGTTTGTGAACGCGGGGTTCCGCGCGATGCTCCCGGCAGGGATCGCCTCGAACACCGCAGTCGTGGTCTCACGCCCCACGACGGAGTAAGGCACTCAGCGGGAACACGCCGAGCCTATCGGCGAGATCGCAGTGTCATCCGCCCACGAGGGCAGTCCCAAAGCAGAAGGGCCCGCCGTTCGGCGGGCCCTTCTGTTGCCCGGCCGGGTCGAGCCTCGTTACTCGCCTGCGCTTGACCCTCACGCCGCGTGAGGCCGCAACCTCGCCTCTATCAACGGACGGAGGCGATGGATGCGCGACAATCGACTCATGGCACGCGAACGCCCATACGCACGAGGTCGAGACGGTCGCCGCGAGATCCCCTCGGGGCGGACGGTAGGCGAGGTGGCTGCGCTGGCCCGGGGACCGTGCGGGCGCTGCATCACTACGACGAGATCGGGCTGGTGAGCCCGAGCGGGCGCAGTGAGGCGGGCTACCGGCTCTACGACGAGGGCGACCTGGAGCGGCTTCAGCAGGTGCTCTTCTACCGCGAACTCGGGTTCGCACTGGAGAACATCCGCGAGGTGATGGCCGCTCCGGAGTTCGACCATGCCGCAGCGCTGCGCGAGCAGCGCCGGCTGCTGGAGGAGCAGGGCGACCGCTTGCGGGCCATGATCGATGCTGTCGACGCGGCCATCGCCGCCCACGAGGGAGGCTATGCCATGAGTGACGACGAGATGTTCGAGGTCTTCGGGGAGTTCGACCCGAAGCAGCACGAGGCCGAGGCAGAGGAACGCTGGGGTGGCAACGAGGCGTTCCAGCAGTCCGCGGCGCGGACGAAGCAGTACCGCAAGGAAGACTGGGAGCGCATCAAGGCCGAGGTCGACGCGATCAACGCGGCGTTCGCGGATGCGATGACGGCCGGCGTACCGGCGACTTCGACGGGCGCGATGGAGATCGCGGAGCGGCACCGGCAGCACATCAGCCGCTGGTTCTACGACTGCTCTCCGGAGCTGCATCGCGGCCTCGGCGAGATGTACGTGCAGGACGAGCGGTTCACCGCGACATACGAGGCGGTGCGTCCCGGCCTCGGGCAGTACGTGCACGATGCGGTAGTTGCGAACGCCGAGGAGCAGTCCTAGCCGTCGCCAGGCCTCGGACCGATCGGACGACCGAGGGGTATCGCGGGAATCGCCCGCGGTACCCCCTCGCAGTACCATCGGGATTCCTCACTCGGAGTCGGCAGGAGTTCTTCGATGGCAGACGCATTCGACATGCGGCACCGCAGCCGCACGATGGTTGACGGGCCGGATCGCGCGGCAGCGCGCTCGTATCTGCACGCTGTGGGGTACGAGGCTGAGGATCTCAAGAAGCCGCTCGTGATGGTCGCCCACGAGTGGATCGGCACCATGCCCTGCAACTTCTCGCAGCGCGCCCTCGCGCAGCGCGTGATGGAGGGCATCCGCCAGGCCGGCGGGACGCCGATGGAGGTGAACACGATCTCCATCTCGGACGGCATCTCGATGGGTACCGAGGGCATGAAGGCCTCGCTCATCTCGCGTGAGCTCATCGCGGACTCAGTTGAGCTCTGCGCGATCGGCTACTCGTTCGATGCGGCGGTCGTCATCGTCGGGTGCGACAAGACGATCCCGGCGGGCGCGATGGCCCTCGCACGGCTGAACATCCCGGGCCTCGTGCTCTACTCCGGCTCCATCGCCCCCGGCACCTGGGAGGGCAAGGACGTCACGATCCAGGACGTGTTCGAGGGCGTCGGCGCGCACGCCGCGGGCAACCTCTCGGACGAGCGGTTGCACGCCCTCGAGCAGGCCGCCTGCCCGGGCGCTGGCGCCTGTGGCGCGCAGTACACCGCGAACACCATGGCGACCGCGCTTGAGTTCATGGGCATCTCGCCGATGGGCTCGGCAACCGTCGGCGCGACCGACGCACGCAAGGACGATGTGGGCGTCGAGGCGGGCAAGCTCGTCATGGACGTGCTCGCGCGAGGGGTGAAGCCGCGCGACATCATCACGCGCGAGGCGATCGAGAACGCCATCATCTGCGCCGCCTCGACCGGCGGCTCGACGAACATCGTGCTCCACGCGCTCGCCATTGCTGCCGAGGCGGGCGTCCCGCTGGAGATCGACGACTTCAACAAGATCTCGGACGCCACGCCGCTGATCGGCGACATGCGGCCGGGTGGCCGCTACGTGGCCCTCGACATGGACCGCGCCGGCGGCACGCCGCTGCTCGCGAAGCGCCTGCTCGAGGCGGGCAAACTGCACGGCAACGCCATGACCGTGACCGGCAAGACCATCGCCGAGATCGCGGAGACCGCCGTCGAGGCACCCGGGCAGGACGTCATCCTCCCGGTTGAGAAGGCCCTGAAGGCCACTGGCGGCCTGGTGATCCTCAAGGGCTCGCTCGCGCCGAACGGCTGCGTGATCAAGGTCGCGGGCCACGAGCGCCTGCACCACCGCGGCCCGGCGCGCGTCTTCGAGCGCGAGGAGGACGCCATGGCGGCTGTCCTGCGCCACGAGATCAAGGAGAACGACGTCGTCGTGATCCGCAACGAGGGCCCCGTGGGTGGCCCCGGCATGCGCGAGATGCTCCTCGTCACCGCCGCGATTGTCGGCGAGGGCCTCGGCGAGTCGGTCGCGCTCCTCACGGACGGCCGCTTCTCCGGTGCCACGCGCGGCCTCATGGCCGGCCACGTCGCACCCGAGGCTGCCGTGGGCGGGCCCATCGGTGCGGTGCAGGAGGGCGACATCATCGTCATCGACATCGAGAAGCGCGAGCTCAACCTCGAAGTCGACCCCGCCGAGGTGCAGCGACGGCTCGTTGCCCGCAAGCCGCTCCCGCCCCGCTACGAGCACGGCGTGTTCGCGAAGTACGCCAAGCTCGTGACCCAGGCTGACCAGGGCGCGATCACGCGTTAGGTCGGCCAGAGCAGAGGGCAGCGAGACCTCTCGATGATCCTCGTCGTCGGCGCAGCAGGCACCGTCGGCGCGGCTGTTGTGCAGCGATTGCTCGCCGCATCCGAAAACGACGGGCCTCGCCCTCGCCTTCGAGCGTTCGTGCGCGCCGAGTTCGACGCGCTCCGCCTCCGCGACCAGGGCGTCGAGGCGGTCGTCGGTGACCTCGTCACGGGGCGAGGAGTCGACGAGGCGATGCGAGGTATCACCTCGCTCGTCTACGCCGCGGACACCGCGGACCAGCCGGGCACGGACGTCGACAACATCGTCACGAACGAACTCGAAGCGGTGCAGCACGCCCTCATCGCGGCACGGGCGGCTGGCGTGCGGCGCGTCGTGGCCCTGAGCCACGTCGCCGCGTCCGAGGAGGCGTACTCGCGCTACCTCGTGGCTCGGTGGGGCGTGGAGCTCGCCGTGCGGCAGTCAGGGCTCGAGTGGGTCGTCATGCGGCTGCCGGTCGTCGTGGGGCGCGGAAGCACGCCCTGGGAGTTGCACCGGCGCCTCGTGGACCGCTCGCCGGTCGTGCCGCTCTTCCGTTACCGGCACGTCGAGGTGGAGCCTGTTGCGCTCTCCGACGTGGCTGAGGCGGTCCGTCTCGCCCTCGATGGGGAGGCGGCGGTGGGGCAGATCTACTACGTCACCGGCGCGTCTCGCGTGAGGTGGAGCGACGTGGTGAAAGGCTGGGCCCGATCGAGCGGCTCCAGGCGAATCTTCCTACCGCTACCTGGATGGGGTCAGCGGCCCCTGGTGGCGTTGGCGGGAACCATGGGGCGCCTATCCCGTTCTGAGACCTCGATGCTCGTCGAAACGCTGCGAGAGCGACAAGTTTGCCCGGATCCCTCGCTCAGGTTTCCCCTGGGTCGCCGTCCCTTGGACCTCGAATCGGCGATGGCCGAACTGCGCTAAGGACATAAGCGCGATCGTCGGAAACAGGAACGACGCCCCGCTCACTTCGCACCTATCGAAACCATGAAAAGAGTGCCGATCGAGGGGATCGGACGAACGGTGTAGGGGGGCGCTCGTTGTACCTTGCGAGGAGGGACAGACCACTGGCAACAGCGGTCCGATCCTCACCAAGCACTGGGTTCGTCGTCGCCCGTCAAACGAGCCGACCCCGCTACCTCGGCGGCGGCGAACCCGGTCAACCTCCTCTCACAGAGGATCGCCCTCTCACCACGAACTGCTGTGTCCCTCTTTCGATTTCTGGACGTGTTCGCACGTACGGCAACTCGCAGCAGTTCTTGATCTGCTGACATAACTCATCCACGAGACACAGAACCTCAGGAGCGCCTGCTGATCGGCGGCTAGCTCCCGAGCACGGCGCGCCACGAGCCAGCGCCGAACCCACCGTCGAGGTGGATGACCTGCCCCACGAGCATCGGCGCTTCGTCAGAGCACACCCAGGCCACGGCCGCTGCGAGGTCCTCGGGCGCCACGTTGCGGCCGGCGGGGACGTGTCCGCGCACCCGGTCGCTGACGTCGGAGCGGTAGGAGTGTTCGCCCTCGGAGCCCTCGACCCAGCCGGCGGAGACGCCGTTGACGCGGATCCCGCGAGGTGCGAGTTCGACCGCGAGGTACATCGTGAGGGACTCCAGCGCGGCCTTCGAGACGCCGACGGCGGAATAGTCCGGCATGTAGTGGTGCGAACCCGGCGAGAGCAGGTTCACGATCGCTCCGCCCCCACGGGCTTCCATGAAGGGCGCGGCCAACTGCGCCGCCTGCCACGGCCCGAACACGTTCACGTCCATGGTGCGGTGCAGGTGCTTCGGCTTCTGGTCGATCGCCGGGCGCGGTCGCTCCAGCCCTCGCGCGGCGTTGTTCACAAGGATGTCGAGGCCTGCCCCGTCCGCCTCGATCGAGGCGAAGACCGCGGCGAGTTCTTCCTCGTGGCCCACGTCGCCCTGGACGACCGTCGCCTGCACGCCGCAGAGGCGGGCCTGCGCTGCGGTCTCCTCGGCGGCTTCCGCCGATCGTGCGTAGTTCACTACGAGGTCGCAGCCCTCGCGCGCGAGGCGCAGGGCGATCGCACGGCCAATCCCGCGCGATCCGCCGAGGATCAGCGCGCGCTTGCCGCGGAGAGACGGGTACGAGGCGGACTGGTCCGTGGTCAGGGCCATTCGGGCAGTATGGGGGGTAGTTGAGACTCGCGCACTGCCTGAGTGGCGTCCGATGTTGTGCGCGGGCGAAAGGACCAGGAGCGCGACGAACGCCGATCAGTCCCCTGAGTCGTTGCGCACGGCGCGATGCACGGTGTGCTGGCGTCCCTGGCGCACCTTTTCGTGGTTGCCGAACGTCTCCTCCAGCGTGCGCTGGATGTACTTCCGCATGCCGGAGAGCGTCACCAGCCAGAACTCGCCGCCCGGCTTCATCCGGTCGTGGGCGTCTGCGAAGAGGATGCTCGTCATCTCGTTGCCCACCTTGGCCGGGAGGTTCGTCGCGACGAGGTCGAACCGGGCCGCCTCGGGCACCTCGTCGAAGCCGTTCGAGAGCAGCGCGCGGGCGTTGCGGACGCCGTTCGCCTCGGCGTTGCGGTTCGCATACTCCACCGCGAGGTAGTCGCGGTCGACCATCGTCGTCTGCCCCTCGGGCGCGAGGGTCGCGAGCGTGAGGCCGATCGGCCCGTAGCCACATCCGAGGTCGAAGCAGTCGGCGTCGCGCGGCACCTCGATCTCCTCGATGAGCATCACGGTGCCTGCATCGACCTCACGAGGCGAGAACAACCCCCAGGTCGAGGCGAATCGGAACGGGTGGCCTCGGAGCGTCCACTCGAACTCGATGCCCTCGCGGTACCGCTCGACCTCCGTGCGCCAGTCCTTGCTCATGGGGCGGGCGGGGCTGCAGGTGCCGGCACGGACGGGTGGGGGCCCTTCGCGGCGCCGACGAGGACGCCGCAGGCCCACTC
>Ga0114916_1000324_pt1 | contig 33987 bp, 25 predicted proteins | sample MalvirAntarct_66_FD_83501 | JGI IMG/M metagenome (GOLD analysis project Ga0114916, IMG submission 83501) | Marine viral communities from the Global Malaspina Expedition - Malaspina viral metaG Antarct_66 | ecosystem: Environmental > Aquatic > Marine > Oceanic | place: West Anvers Island... | reverse complement strand
GTTAGAGACAAAACATAATCGTTTATCAACAATCAACAATCAACAATCAACAATCAACAATCAACAATCAACATGATTTACAGTTTCAAAGGTTATACGCCGGTCGTTCACGAAAGCAGCTTCGTACATCCACTCGCGGCCGTAACGGGCAATGTCATCATCGGCAAGCACTGTTATATTGGTCCAGGAGCGGCAATTCGTGGCGATTGGGGCCAAATTATCTTGGAAGACGGGGTCAATGTTCAGGAAAATTGTACGGTGCATATGTTCCCAGGAAAATCCATCATCTTAAAAGAAAGCGCACATGTGGGTCACGGCGCCATCATTCACGGCGCTAATTTGGGCAGAAATTGCCTCATCGGAATGAATGCCGTCATAATGGACGACGCTGAAATTGGTGATGAAAGTATCATTGGAGCCATGTCGTTTGTTAAGGCCGAAACCATTATTTCAAGGCGAAGTCTGGTGGTGGGAAATCCCGCAAAAGTGATCAAAGAAGTCAGTGACGAGATGATTGCATGGAAAACTAAAGGCACACAATTGTATCAGCAATTACCAACGGATTGTCATGAAAGTTTAAGAGCAGTGGAACCATTACGAGAAGTTCCGGAGCATATGAAAATGCAGGAAGATGTTTATAAAACGCTTCGTGATTTTATGAAGCAATAAGAAACACAATTTTATGAATTTAAAAAATTTTAAGTTCAAAATTAAAAGAACATGAGTAAAGAAAAAGGATTCCCACTTTCGTGGGAACTGCGGATGCCCAAAATGGGCGAAAGCATTACAGAAGGCACCATCATCAATTGGCTCATCAATGAAGGTGATTACTTTGAAGAAGGAGACATCATTTTAGAAGTTGCGACGGATAAAGTGGATAATGAAGTCCCAGCTCCAAAATCGGGAACCTTGGTGAAAACCCTCTTTAAAGCGAAAGACGTCGTGCCCGTAGGAGAGGTGATTGCCGTTTTAGAAGTGACCACATCAGAAAGTAAAAAGGTTGTCACGTCGAGCGCAGTCGAGACGTTTCCGAAAATGCAAAAGGCCTCCCAACAAAAACCACCGCAGCCAAAACCAGGAGGAACTCCTTCAACTTCAACTTCAACTTCAAGTTCACCTTCGAACATCTTTTTTTCGCCGTTAATCCAAAAAATAGCCAAAGAACAGCACATCAGTTTTGAAGAATTGGCGCGAATTCCGGCCACAGGTCATGAAGGCCGATTGCGCAAAAGCGATGTCTTTAATTACATAGAAGACGGCCGACCTTATAAATTCGCTCAACCCGTAACCCAAGATCCAACGGCGTATCGTATTCCCCAATTAAATTTCGATAAAGGCAAAGGGAAAATCATTGAGATGGACCGGATGCGTCAAATGATTGCGGATCATATGGTGTATTCGAAACACACCTCACCACACGTGACCGCCTATGTAGAAGCCGATATGACCAACATGGTCAATTGGAGAAATGCCAATAAAAAAGCTTTTGAAGAAAAATATGGCGAACGCCTAACATTTACGCCATTATTTGTGGAAGCCGTAGCGAAAGCGGTCAAGGATTTTCCAAATATCAATGCCTCTGTAGACGGCAATAACATCATCGTTAAAGAAGATATCAATATCGGGATGGCCACAGCATTGCCAAGTGGAAATTTAATTGTTCCAGTGGTTAAAAACGCGGATCAAAAGGATTTAAAAACATTAGCCCAAAACGTCAATGATATGGCGAATAAAGCCCGAGAAAATAAATTGGGTGGCGATGATATTAAAGGTAGCACTTTTACGATCTCCAATGTGGGGACTTTTGGAAGTGTGATGGGAACACCGATTATCAATCAGCCGGAAGTCGCCATTTTAGCTTTGGGAATCATCAAAAAACGCGCTGAAGTGATGGAAACAGAAAAAGGTGATGAGATTGCCATCCGAAGCATGATGTACCTATCCTTATCTTTTGACCATCGTGTTGTGGATGGCTTTTTGGGAGGAAGTTTTGTACGTCGTGTAGCCGATTATTTTGAGCAATTTGATATCAATAGAGAACTATAATAGGACGTCATAAGACCTCACAGGTTTTTAAAACCTGTGAGGTCTACTACAATTTGCGATTGGTTTTCAAAAATAGTTATGATGAAAGCCGACTAATCGCCCAAAACATAACACATGTCAGTAAGTAAAGCTATTTTAAAAAAAGCATTTTCAACCCTTTGTACCGCCAAGGCCATGGCCGAATTGTACGAGGCTAATTTTAAACAGGTTTCCAAATACGTCCATGCCACATCTAGAGGCCATGAAGCCATTCAGATTGCGGTGGGCATGCAATTATTGCCACAAGATTATGCGTTTCCGTACTACCGAGATGATGCGATGTTATTGTCTTTCGGATTACAACCGCACGATTTAATGTTGCAATTACTTGCAAAAAAAGGTGATCCGTTTTCTGGAGGACGCACCTATTACGCGCATCCGAGTTTAAAGGATTTCGACAAACCTAAAATCCCACACCAATCTTCAGCAACGGGGATGCAAGCCATTCCTGCAACGGGTGTTGCAATGGGAATGCAATATAAAGAGCTACAAAAGATAGAGGATGAAGCGGCTAAACACTCGCCATTTTCAGAGACCAGAGACCTTAAACCAATTACGGTGTGTAGTCTTGGGGATGCGTCCGTAACTGAAGGCGAGGTTGCCGAAGCCTTTCAGATGGCCGTTTTGAAAAAGTTGCCAATCCTGTATTTGGTACAAGATAACGGTTGGGATATTTCAGCCAATGCTGCGGAAACAAGAGCCCAGAATGCCTTTGAATACGCCAAAGGTTTTAATGGTTTAGAAGCCATAACAATTGACGGTGCCAACTTTGAAGAAAGTTATGAAGCACTCGAAAAAGTCATCAAAACTATTCGCGAAGAACGCCGACCATTTTTAGTTCATGCTAAAGTGCCTTTATTAAACCATCACACGTCTGGCGTGCGTATGGAATGGTATCGTGATGATTTGGAAGAGGCAAAATCGCGTGATCCTTATCCGGTAATTAAACAACAGTTAGTAGATGCCGGAATTGCGGCAGACGACATTTTAGATATTGAACATAATGCAAAAACCAAGGTTCAGCAAGATTTTGAGAAAGCGTTAACCGCTGAAGATCCAAAACCTGAAGATTTATTTACCAACGATTTTGCGCCAACACCAATCACAGAAGAAGTAGGGGAGCGTTCTCCAAAAGGCTCGGAAAAAGTGGTGATGGTCGATTGTGCTTTATTTGCCGTAGAAGAATTAATGCGAAAGCACAAAGAGTGTTTGCTTTACGGACAGGATGTTGGCGGTAGATTAGGTGGTGTGTTTCGAGAAGCGGCCACTCTAGCACAAAAATTTGGCGACGATCGTGTTTTTAATACGCCAATTCAAGAAGCCTTTATTGTAGGGTCAACCGTCGGTATGAGTGCCGTGGGATTAAAACCCATCGTTGAGGTGCAATTTGCCGATTACATTTGGCCTGGATTGAATCAATTATTTACGGAAGTGAGTAGAAGTTGTTATTTATCAAACGGAAAATGGCCAGTCAGCATGATATTGCGTGTGCCAATTGGTGCTTATGGTAGCGGCGGACCATATCATTCATCATCCGTAGAAAGCATCGTCACGAATATTAGAGGCATCAAGATTGCCTATCCAAGTAATGGTGCGGATTTAAAAGGGTTGATGAAAGCGGCCTATTACGATCCGAACCCGGTGGTTATTTTAGAGCACAAAGGATTGTATTGGAGTAAAGTTCCAGGAACAAAAGGCGCAACATCCGTAGAGCCAGCCGAAGATTATGTATTGCCATTTGGAAAAGCTTGGGTGCTGCAAGAAATCTGGAAACAGGAAAACCTCGAAACCTTAACCATTGTGACTTACGGAATGGGCGTGCATTGGGCCATGAATGCATCGGAAGCCTTAGGAATGAAAGATCAAATTGAAGTGATTGATTTGCGAACGTTATTTCCTTTGGATGAAGACACAGTGATGAAATCGGTCAAGAAAACAGGAAAATGTTTGGTGGTGACTGAAGAACCTTCAAATAATAGTTTTGCAAGAGCGTTGGCGGGGAAAATTCAGGAGGACTGTTTTAGGTATCTGGATGCACCAGTAATGACCATCGGAAGTGAGAATATGCCGGCGATTCCTTTGAATTCCACCTTAGAAGAAACTATGATTCCTTCCACCGGGAAAGTCAAAATCAAAATAAATGAGCTATTAAATTACTGATATAATTATTGATATTGTTATTAAATGATTACTTTTCGTCTTACACTAAAACCTATATTTATGAAAAAAGTAATTTTTATGTCAGTGATGGCATTATTTTTAACTATGTCTGTAACCTCTTGCAGGGACACAGAAGAGAAAGACGATCGTACGGAAAATGAGCGTATCATTGATGATATGAAAGCTGATGGTGCCGAGATAAAAGTGAAAGAAGATGATGGTGATACAAAGATAAAAATGGAAACTGATGACAAAAAAGTCAAAATAAAGGAAGATGACGGCGATGTAAAAGTTAAAGTCAAAACGGATAATGACGATAATTAATTTGTTAGATTTTCAATACCAAAAAAGCGACTTCTAGGAGTCGCTTTTTTTATAGTTTATATTCTGATAGTGGTTTAGTGAATTTCTCCGGGTCTGCCGCTAAATGATATCTCGGATCATCAATGTCTTCAATAATCACCTCTTTGAACTTCGGACTTGCCTTATGGAGTAACACTTTGCTGTCTTCACTTAAATGTTTTAAACGGATGGTTTTACCTTCCGCTTCGTATTTATTCACCAAATTAAATATGGCTTCAATAGCAGAATGGTCACTGACACGCGACTCCACAAAATCTATTTCAACATGCTGAGGATCAGTTTTTACATCAAATTTGGTATTGAAATTCTGAACGGAACCAAAAAACAACGGACCCCATATTTCGTAAACTTTTGTCCCATCTTCTTTAACCCGTTTTCGAGCTCTAATCATCGTGGCACTTTTCCATGCAAACACTAACGCCGATAGTATCACACCAATAAATACAGCGATAGCAAGATCTAAAATTACGGTCACTGCAGATACCACTACCAATACCACCGCATCAGCTACCGGGATTTTTCGCATAATTCTGAAACTGGACCATGCAAATGTTTCAATCACCATCATGAACATGACACCTACTAAGGCTGCAATAGGAACTTGTTCAATATACTGTGCGGTAAATAGAATAAAGGTCAATAAGGTTAACGCCATCGCGATTCCTGATAAACGTCCTCTTCCGCCGGCGTTAATGTTAATAACCGTTTGACCAATCATGCCACAACCACCGGTACCACCAAATAGGCCACTGACCATATTGCCGGCGCCTTGCGCTACACATTCCCTATTGCCATCACCTCTAGTTTCTGTAAGTTCATCTACAAGGTTCATAGTCATTAAGGACTCTATAAGTCCTACTGATGCCGCTAAAAAGGCATAGGGAAGGATAAACATCAGGGTGTCAATATTTATGGGCAGATTGTTCCATAGCTCAGTATTTGGCGTAGGGAATTCACCTTTTAACCCGTCGCCACCGCCTTCAATAATATAGGAGCCTACTGTGCTTACATCCAATCCGCCAAACACCACAATGCCCGTCGTAATTAGAATTGCGACTAAGGCTGCAGGGATTTTTGTGGTCAGTTTAGGCAGTAACCAAATAATGGCCATGGTAAGTCCTACTAAACCTAGCATCACATACAATTCCGTGCCTTGCATGGGAATGTTAATGTATCTCTTTAGTCCATCAGCACCAATTTCAAGTTCTTTATGAGAAAACATGCGCACTTGTGCGAGAAAAATAACGATAGCCAATCCGTTGACGAATCCCATCATTACCGAATGCGGAATCAAACGCACAAAACGGCCTAATTTAAGTACCCCAGCACTAATTTGGATTATCCCCATTAAGATGACTGCGGCCAACAAATAGAAGTAGCCCATATTGTCAATAGGCGTGTCAAACAACATGCCTTTAGCGTGGCCCTCTGAAATAAGATTTACAAAAATAACGGCAACGGCACCTGCTGCTCCAGAAATAAGCCCCGGGCGACCACCAAAAAGCGCGGTAATCAATCCCACCATAAAAGCACCGGATAATGCCACTAAAGGATCAATTTGCGCAACAAAGGCGAAAGCGACCACTTCAGGGATCATCGCTAAGGATACAGTGACTCCTGCTAGAATATCATTTTTGGGGTTTTGGGTGAAATTTTGTTTGGTGGTTTTGCTAAAAATCATAATTTTTGCGATTGAAAAGGTGCAAATATAGGGTTTTTGAACCGAAGCAAAGTTTTGACCATCCCCTTAAAATAAAAAAAAGCATCAGGACGAATGTCTGATGCTTTACTTGTAATCGTATTGATTTACTTTTACTTAGCCGTTCCTGGAGGATATTTTTCCATGATCTTAGCTACAAATTCGTTGATGCGTTCTTCTTTTTTATCCATTTTTTGGGAGAGGTAACCGATGCCCATCCCTTGCCAAACCAATTCTTTCTTTTTAGCGTCAATAAAGTCGACATATAAAGTGCCTTCTGTTGAAGTGGATACTGAATTATATCCTGAATTCCAATAGTAAGGACTCCATCCCCAGCCGTACCCGTAAGGACCATACCCATAATTATTATTGTAAACGTTTACTTTTTCTCGTGATTTGGTAAAAATACTCACTAAAATATCCGGGTTTTCAGATTTGGTAAACCCTTTTGCCATCAATTCAGATTCGATCGCCCTTAAGATACGACGCTTGTCAAGATCGCTAATTTCAGCCTTGTCAATACCGGTTTTGAAGAACGCGAAGGTTTTGAATTGGTTAAAATCGGCATTCTTGTCAAAATCCGAAGCAACTTTTACAGAGCTGCAGGATGCCATTATTACAAACAACATCAACATTGGAACTACTTTAATTATTCTATTCATTGCATTTTTATTTAGGTTCATAATGAGTTCAATAAATCAACGTCCACAAGGTTTGGAAGGGTCACCTTTAAATTAGGTTCTGCATCCATGGCACGTTTAATAGCAAAAATAGCCTCTTCGTTCCTGGCCCAGCTTCGTCTTGAAATTCCGTTGTTCACATCCCAGAAGAGCATTGATTTTAAGCGTCTTTCCGCTTCTTTACTTCCATCAAGAACCATACCAAATCCGCCATTAATAACTTCGCCCCAACCAACGCCACCGCCGTTATGAATACTTACCCAAGTAGCGCCTCTAAAACTGTCTCCAATCACATTTTGAATGGCCATATCCGCCGTAAAACGGGAGCCATCGTAAATATTTGAGGTTTCGCGGTAGGGGGAATCTGTTCCGGATACATCATGATGATCGCGTCCTAAAACAACAGCGCCAATCTCACCTTTTGCGATTGCATCATTAAAAGCTTGGGCAATTTTCGTGCGACCTTCTGCATCGGCATACAAGATTCTGGCTTGAGAACCTACCACCAAGTTGTTTTCCTGTGCACCTTTAATCCATTGAATATTATCCGTCATTTGCTGCTGAATTTCTTCTGGTGAATGTTTTTTCATGGTTTCCAAAACATCACAGGCAATGTGATCAGTTTTTGCGAGATCTTCCGATTTTCCGGAAGTACACACCCATCTGAAAGGTCCGAAACCATAATCAAAACACATCGGTCCCATAATATCCTGAACATAACTTGGGTATTTAAATTCTCTGCCTAAAGTTGGATTGTCTGACATTACAGCGGCACCTGCTCGGGAAGCTTCCAGTAAAAAGGCATTGCCATAATCGAAGAAATACGTGCCTTTAGCTGTATGTTTATTAATAGCATCGGCATGACGACGCAAGGTTTGCTGAACTTTTTCCTTAAATAAATCCGGTTTGTTGGCCATCATTTCATTTGCATCCTCAAAAGAGATGTCTACAGGATAATAACCTCCAGCCCATGGATTGTGTAATGAGGTCTGATCACTTCCCAAATCGATGTGGACGTTAGCTTGGTCAAACTTTTCCCATACATCCACAATATTGCCTAAGTAGGCAATGGATACCGTTTCCTTATCGGATTTAGCTTTTTTGACACGTATTACCAATTCATCCAAATCGGTAATTTTTTCATCAATCCACCCTTGGTCTAGTCGCACCTGGGTGATTTTTGGATTCACTTCAGCACACACCGTAATACAGCCAGCGATTGTGCCAGCCTTTGGTTGTGCTCCCGACATTCCTCCTAAACCAGAGGTGACAAATAAATTCCCCTTTGGAGATTTTTTTATTTTTCTAAATCCGTTCAATACCGTAATGGTGGTGCCATGTACAATGCCTTGCGGGCCGATATACATATAACTCCCGGCGGTCATTTGTCCGTATTGAGTAACGCCCAAGGCGTTGAATTTCTCCCAATCGTCCGGCTTGGAATAATTAGGAATCATCATCCCATTAGTCACCACCACCCGCGGCGCTTCCTTATGGCTCGGAAATAATCCCATCGGGTGTCCAGAGTACATGGTTAGCGTTTGCTCATCCGTCATCTCTGCCAAATACTTCATGGTCAATCGGTATTGCGCCCAATTTGAAAACACAGCGCCATTCCCGCCATAGGTAATCAATTCATGCGGATGTTGCGCCACGGCATAATCGAGATTATTCTGAATCATGAGCATGATGGCTGCGGCCTGTTGAGATTTGGCTGGATATTCCTCAAGCGGCCTGGCGTACATCTTATACTCCGGACGGAGGCGGTAAATGTAAATTCTACCATAAGTTTCTAATTCATGTTTAAATTCAGGAAGCAGTTCGGCGTGATGTTTTGGATCAAAATAACGCAGTGCATTTTGTAAGGCCAATTTTTTCTCTTCAGCAGATAAAATAGCTTTACGTTTAGGTGCGTGATTGATGGTCTCATCATAAGGTTTTACGGGTGGTAAAACACTTGGGATGCCTTCTAATAGTTGATCTTTGAACGAATTGATAGTGGATGGCATTAGTTTCTATTTAATTTTTTCTTGTCAAAACCGTAGGGGCAATGTCTACAGCCACTTTCACAGCAGTAGCCGCGCTTCAGGAGATATTGTTCTGTGAAGCAGCGATAGCCTTCAGGCGTAAGATAGTAGTCACCATCTTCAAGAGGTACAATTTTCTTCATATATTACAAATATAGTGTAAATTGGAAGGATTTTTGAAAGCCTATACGCATGATTCTAGTTTCAAAATTTATGGTTCCCAAAGGATTTACGGGCATTACCTTGTTCCCTTTTGTATTCGTAAAGTACGCCCAACTTAAGGAAAATAAAGTATTTGTGAACCATGAACGTATACATCTCAAGCAACAGATAGAACTGCTAATTGTACCTTTTTTTATTTGGTATGCATTAGAGTTTTTGGTGCGCTATGCCCACTATAGAAATTGGTATTTCGCTTACAGAAATATTTCTTTTGAACGCGAAGCGTATCATAGGGAAGAAGATTTAGAATTTTTAAAAAAGCGTCCGTTTTGGAACTTTTTAAAATATCTTTACGCCCCATGACATTCAATCTGCAGCTTTCTGAAAATCAAATCGTAAATCTTGGTAAAGATCGCACCCAATCGCTCGCTATTAAGCGAGAAGATCGGATTCATCCACAAATTTCAGGAAACAAATACCGTAAACTAAAATACAACATAGCGCAGGCAAAAGCAGAGGGCAAGCTGACTTTGTTGACTTTTGGAGGTGCCTATTCCAACCATATTTCGGCCGTCGCTGCCGTAGGAAAAGAATTCGGTTTCCAAACCATTGGCGTCATAAGAGGCGAGGAGCTCGTTGACAAGGTGGCCACCAATCCGACCCTTCAATTTGCTGAACACTGCGGCATGCAGTTTAAGTTCGTGAGTCGAGAGACTTTTAAATTTAAAACGGCAGAAAGTTTTATTCAAAAATTGAAACGCGAATTAGGAGACTTCTATTTAATTCCCGAAGGAGGCACCAATGAGTTGGCTATAAAAGGCTGTGAAGAAATACTAACAGAAGCCGATAGTGCATATGATTATATTTGCTGTTCAGTAGGAACTGGTGGAACCATTTCCGGAATTAGTAATGCCTCAAAACCCCACCAGACAATTCTAGGGTTTCCGGCGTTAAAAGGTGATTTTTTAAGAGAAGAAATTAGTAAATTTGCCCAAAATTTAAACTGGGAACTTATTACTGAGTATCATTTTGGCGGCTATGCTAAAATAAATACTGAATTAATTAGTTTTATGAATCAGTTTAAGGCCGATTTCGATATTCCTTTAGACCCTGTTTACACCGGAAAATTGATGTATGGCGTGATGGATTTGTTGCGTCAGGGCTATTTTCCTGAACACTCCAAAATTTTAGTGATCCATACGGGCGGACTTCAGGGTGTGTCAGGCATGAATGCGGTATTGAGAAAGAAGCAATTACCTTTAATTAGATAATGAAATGATGAAGTTTAGTATTCGAGTAATGATGGTGTTGGTGTTGGCTTTGATGCTGGCAAGCTGCGGTGGTAAGAAGCGAATTGTGACCAAAAAAAAGCAGTCTAAAGCAAAAACCGAACGTGTTGTCGTAAGACATGAACGTCCTACATCTACAAAACCATCAGCTAAAACTTCGACCACGAAAGCACCGAGTGTGACTACGCCTAGACCTTCAGGGAATTTAAATATTAGTGAAGTTTATATTGCCACCTACAGTGAAATTGCCAAGAACAACATGCGTCAGCATAAAATTCCGGCGAGTATCACATTAGCTCAAGGTATTTTAGAATCGGGTTCTGGTAGAGGCCGATTGGCGGTAGAAGGCAATAATCACTTTGGAATCAAATGTCATGGATGGTCCGGTGATAAAATACACCATGATGATGACGCGTCTCAAGAATGTTTTAGGAAATATAGGCATGCGGAACAGTCCTTTAAAGACCATTCTGAATTTTTAACCTCTCGTGGACGTTATGGAGACTTATTTAAATTAGATTTAGATGATTATGAAGGTTGGGCAAAGGGGCTGAGGGCTGCAGGTTACGCCACCGATAGAAAATATCCTGAAAAATTAATCAGTTTAATTGAGCGTTTTCAACTTTATATTTTTGATGAAGAAGTTTTAGGAACACGGAGAGTGACTTCTAGAACAACTGATATCACGAATAGTTTGACGCATAAAGTGGTGCCGGGAGATACCATGTATTCCATTTCAAAACGTTACAATATTTCAGTTAACGACTTACAGAAACTCAACAGAATGACCAACTCTAATTTACAGGTTGGACAAGTTCTCATTGTAAAATAAAATTAGTTCATGTTATACCAACGCAGTAGTAGTTTATTTAAGGAAGCAGAAAAAGTTATTCCTGGCGGTGTTAATTCGCCGGTAAGAGCATTTGGTGCCGTAGGGGGCACGCCAATTTTTGCCAAGTCGGCTAAAGGAGCTTATGTTCAAGATGAAGATGGTAATCAATATATCGATTATATCAACTCTTGGGGTCCGATGATTCTCGGCCATGCTTTTGAACCGGTTGTAAATGCGGTTATCGAGAAAGCTAAACAAGGCACTTCTTTTGGGATGCCAACGGCAATAGAAACAGAAATCGCCCAACTGGCAACGTCAATGGTGCCCAATATCGATAAGATACGATTTGTCAATTCCGGGACTGAGGCTTGTATGAGTGCGGTACGTTTAGCACGAGGCTATACTAAAAAAGATAAAATTATCAAGTTTGCAGGGTGTTACCATGGACATAGTGATTCCTTTTTAATTGCTGCAGGTTCTGGTGCGATCACTTTTGGAACGCCTAATAGTCCAGGGGTGACTCAAGGTACTGCAAAAGATACGCTCTTGGCAACATACAATGATATTGATAACGTAAAGCAATTGCTGGAAGCGAATAAGGGTGAAATAGCTTGTATCATAATCGAGCCAGTAGCCGGAAATATGGGCTGTATTCCTCCAAAAAATGACTTTTTAAAGAAATTGAGAACGGTGTGTGATGAACACAATGTGCTGTTGATTTTTGATGAGGTGATGACCGGTTTTAGATTGGCTCCAGGTGGCGCTCAAGAATTGTATAATGTAGATGCAGATATTGTGTGCTTTGGCAAAGTCATTGGTGGCGGATTGCCCGTGGGTGCCTTTGCGGCACGTAACGACATCATGAATTATTTAGCACCAAATGGTCCAGTATACCAAGCAGGCACCTTAAGCGGAAACCCACTAGCCATGGCAGCAGGATTGGCCATGTTACAACATTTAGATAAAGACCGCGCTGTATTTACACGTTTGGCTGAAAAAACAGAATATTTACATAAAGGTATTGAAAAAGCACTACAAGCGAATAACATAGAACATACCATTAATAGAATGGGCTCAATGATTTCTATTCATTTTGAAGCTCATGAAGTGGTGGATTTTGAGACGGCAGCAAAAGCAAACAATGAGCGCTTTAAACGCTTCTTTCACGGTATGCTTAAAGAGGGCGTTTACATTGCTCCAAGCGCATTCGAAACCTGGTTTATCAGTGATGCACTGTCCTATGAAGATTTAGATGCAACAATTGCCGCGGTCGATACCGTCTGCAAAACTTTATAAAAACAATAAAGGGATTTAAAATTACTTTAAATCCCTTTTTACTTCATTTCCTAGTCACCTATCATTACTGCTTTGATTTGTGTGTAGCTTTTTTATGCGAACCTTTGTGTTCACCTTTATGTCCACGCTTAGCACCCATTTTCTCCCATTTTTCATATTGCTCTGCAGATAAAATCGTTTTCATTTTTTTCTTCATTGCAATTTGTCGGTCCAAACGCTCATTTTTCATCTTTAAGCGCTCTTCGTTAGACATGGATTGTTCAGCTTTGTCCTTAGACATGCCTGATTTTTTAGCGGTTCTAAATTTTGCTTCCTCTAAAAATATAGACGAAACCTCTCTTTGTTGCTTGTCGTTCAAATCGAGTTTTAAAGTCATTTTCTTGGCTTTCAATTGGGCTATCTCTTCTGGAGAATAGTCCATTTTAGACTCGGTACGCTCCTTTCTCATTTCTCTTTTTTGCTCTTGGGCTGAAAGTTGTAGCGTGGCAAAAGCAATCAATATCATAACTAATTTTTTCATAATGTTTTCTTTTATAGTTCTAGTGTTTGGACTCTCAATTTGTTAAAAGGTTTAAATATGAAATATTTCTGGACTCATTTAAACATTGATTAAACTGCCCAAATAATGAAAAATACGAATAGTTGTTAGAAAAGCTATGGCTAATGGTCTTAAACGAAATTATAAGTACATTTAACCTGTAAATAGAACTAGATGAAATCAAAATTAAGTGATGACCTGCCTGATTTAGTTGCCCACCATATCATCTCTGAAGAGACGGCCTTAAAAATTCAAGCTTATTTCGACTCAAAACATGTTGATGCCCCCAATCGGTTGTTTATGGTGTTTGGTGTTTTAGGAGCATTACTCATCGGTTTGGGCGTGATTTTAATATTGGCTCATGATTGGGATAATTTTCCAAGATCCCTAAAAACGCTGCTTGCGTTCTTGCCTTTAATCATCGGTCAAGGTTTGGTGGGGTATACGATTCTTAAAAAGAAGAGTGCTACATGGAGAGAGGCTTCAGGTACATTTTTGTTTTTTGCGGTGGGCTCGAGTATCTCCTTGGTCAGTCAGATTTATAACATTCCTGGCGATTTGAGTGCATATGTCCTAACTTGGGTGATATTGTGTATGCCCTTAATTTATCTGCTAAAATCTCATGCCGTAGCCATTTTGCACCTGGTATTTTCAACATTTTATGCCAGCAGTTTAGGCTATGATGGATTTGGTGTTGCCCCTTGGTACTATTTATTGCTTTTAGCGATTGTTTTGCCCTACTATATAAATCTTTTAAAGCACCAACCCCAATCGAATCGGGTCTCGATTTTCAATTGGCTTTTGCCCTTAAGTGTCATTATCACTCTGGGCACGTTTTTACAGGAACATGGTGAAATGGGATACGTGATGTACGTGATTCTTTTTGGTATTTTTTATAACATCGGTAGGCTGCCTCAGTTTGCTGTGCAAAAATTAAGACGGAATGGGTATGTGGTATTAGGCTCGGTAGGAACCGTAGTGATGCTGTTGATTATGAGTTTCAATGGGGTTTGGGATTTTGAGTGGGATGCGGCGCTATTTGCATCACATGAATTTTTAATGACCATTGTAGTCTATGCTATGGGATTGGCCCTACTCATATATTTACATAAAAAGCGATTAGTGCAATATATAAACCTCTTTCATTATGTCTTTATCATATTTGTCATCGTGTTTTTTAGTGGAATGGGAAATAACGTAGTGGCTACCGTAATTGTTAATCTTTTGGTACTCGTACTCGGATTGATCACGATTAAATTTGGTGCAGACAAGTTGCATTTTGGAATTCTTAATTACGGTCTAGTCATTCTTACCGCCCTAATTGTGAGTCGATTTTTTGATACGGATATGAGTTTTGCCATAAGAGGACTTTTGTTCGTTGTAGTAGGTGTTGGATTTTTTGCAACGAATTATGTGATGCTTAAAAAGAAAAAAGCAACTGGAACCCCAAAACTTTAAGACGATGAAAACAATCCATATAGTTTCGATATTTCTAGTACTCGTTTTGGCGCAGCTGTTTGTGCCTGCTAAAATGATTTTTGATCAGGAAAAGGTCCTCACAAAAGGTGTTTCTTATAAATTTAAAACCCAACCTATAGATCCTTCTGATCCTTTTAAAGGGAAATATATTTATTTGAATTATGAAATCAACTCCGCCGTTTCCAAGGATACCACTTGGGTAAATGGGAGTCCAATCTACATCGCTCTCGCTACGGATACTTTAGGGTTTGCAACGGTGAAACGATTTTCAAGAACTGCGTTTGAGGATTCCGACTATATTCAAGCAAAAGTAGATTGGTATAACAAGATGGACCAAACCGTACATTTTTCTTTTCCTTTTACTGAATTTTATATGAATGAAGCGAAGGCTTATGATGCAGAAGTGGCTCACGTGAACGCACAACGCGATTCCATTCCTAACAACACGTATGCCTTGGTTTATGTTTTAGAGGGGAAAGCGGTACTTGATAATGTGTTTATGAATGACATTCCTATTGCAGACTATGTCGAAAACTAAGATTATAATTCATCACCACTCAAAATGGGTGGAAATAAAAATGCTTCAAGACGTTCTTGAAGCATTTTTTATAGATATGCGTGATGTTTTATTCTATTTTCCTAAAGGATTTAGGATTGAATCAATGCGTTCTAAAGCATCTCTCAAATGGATTTTGCTCATGGTATCTCCAGTTCTTGACAAGCCAGATCGAATAGCGCTTTCCAACGATTTTAGCTCTGCTCTGGCAATGGCTCTGATGTCTGATTGGTTAACATCAACATTGGTTCTAGAAACAAAACGTCTAAACTGAGAAGGTACTGGCGTTTGGTCTTTGGTCATCAAATAATTCATGCGGTCAATATAGCCTCGCTGAAGATTTCTTCTGTAGGCATCTATTGCTTTTCCGCTGTTCAATTCACTAAAAATGCCTTTGCGTAAATCTTGCATCATGGTCAATAAACCATAGGCCTCTTTGCTGTTTGTGGTTTCATTCTCAATCATGCGTTGCATTCTTCCAAAGTCGAGAATATTATCTAAGGTATTGATTTGCATACCTCGGATACGCTCTAAGCTACCGTCATATTCAATTTTATCGAAAATAGAGGTATCAATCAACCATTCTGGTGTTGTAAACAATTCATCCTGAAGGAAATTTAAAGCTTCTTTTTGTTTGGCTTTGTCAACCGGAGCGTAGACAGCACCTTCCTGATCGTAAGTTTTGTAATTTTCGTAAACTCCACCAATGTTAGCTGTCACGTGACCCATATAACGATTGTACTGACCTAAAACTTGCTCGTACATTGTGCCCAAGTCGCTATAATCTTTACCATCTTCCGCAGTCCATTTAATAAGGTTGGGAACGATGCGTTTTAAGTTGGCAATTCCGTAAGCACTTGCTTTCATCGCATCATCGCCTAAGTCTTCAGTTTGAGAGCTTGGGTCAATAACCCCGCCGCTTTGTTGTCTTCCAAAACGATACATCGGGTCGCCCGCATGTTCTAAAATCCAACTGTCTAAAGTTTTCTTTTCGTCTTCTGCAGTTGCTGCGTCTAAAATAGGACGGTAGCCCCATGAAATGGCATACTTGTCATAAATACCGATATTCGGCATTAAGGCAACGCCTTCATCACCCGGTTGTGCGATGTAATTAAAACGGGCATAATCCATAATAGATGGTGCCGTTCCGTATTTTTTAGTGAATTCAGGATCGCGTAAATCGTCCACTTTATATGCCGCACTACTTCCCATATTATGGGGTAAACCTAAAGTGTGGCCAACTTCATGAGACGACACAAAACGCACCAAACGGCCCATAATATCATCTTTAAATTTCACGCTTTGTGCATCAGGATTGATTGCTGCGGTTTGCACGAAAAACCAGTTACGTAACAAAGTCATTACATTATGGTACCAGTTGATGTCACTTTCTAAAATCTCACCACTTCTTGGGTCACTGACGTGAGGTCCATTAGCATTAGGGATTGGAGAGGCCAAATAGCGCACAACTGAATAACGGGCATCTTCAGGGCTCCATTCTGGATCTTCCTCAACCGTTGGAGGATCTTTGGCGATGATCGCATTTTTAAAGCCAGCTGCTTCAAACGCAACTTGCCAGTCTTCAATACCTTCTTTAATGTATTTGCGCCACTGCTCAGGTGTAGCGCGGTCTATATAATACACAATTTGTTTTTTAGGCTCTACCAGTTCGCCACGCTTAAATTTCTCAAGATCTTCATCTTTTACTTCAAGACGCCATCTGTCCAGATACGTTACTTTTTTGCTTTCATGGGCATCCAAACCATAGTCTGTTTGTCCACTTGTAAACCATCCCACACGTTGGTCAAAAATTCTGCGTTTCATGGGCACCTCAGGAAGGAGAACCATAGAGTTGTTCAATTCTATAGAAATGGCACCATTAGCAGCATTAGAAGGTGGTTCACTAGCGCTGTAAGTCTTTACGTGGCGGGATTCAATATTTAAAGGGTAACTTTTTACACTTTCTATATACGATAGATCACTGTCCAAACGGGTGACTTTATATTGTTTTCTAGTCCTATCAGGTAAGCCAAATGGCTTCACGTCTTTACTGAATAAATCAGTAACATTAATTACTGTAGATAAGGAATCTTTGCCGATGGCCTTAATTGGAAAACTAAAGATAACGGGTTCAAAGTTAGAATTTACTACTGCTTCATGTACCGGAAGCGTATCATTGGCAACGACGCTGTGAGATACCATGCGTAATAATACTCTCTTGTCCTTTTTTTGCCAACGCAACACTTGTTCGTCTTGCTTTCCACCACCAAAGCCTAAGCCACTTGCTGTTTTGGCAATACGCGTTACCATCAGCATTTCACGCTCGAATAATGAATCTGGTATTTCATAAAAGTAGTCTTCTTCTACTTTGTGCACAGTAAATAAGCCAGGATCACTTTTAGCGTCTTTAGTAATAACTTTGTTGTAAGGCTGGATGTCATCTTTTCCAGGTTTTTTTGCTGAGGCATCAGCGGTAGCGGTAGATGATTTTGAGGCTTTTTTTGCGGTTGCACAAGAGGCAACTAAAAAAAATGAAGCCATAAGCATCACGCTCAGGGAAATTCTTTTCACGAGGTTAGGAGTTTTGAAATTTGAAAACGGAAAATACGCAATACCTAACGTACTTAGTACTTTGTCAAATATTTTAATATTTATTTAACTATTTTTTGATCATTGTTATCCGATAAAGAATCAAGACCCTGCCTCATCAGCAGGAAGGCGCTGCGCTGTTAGAATAAAGAATAAACCTGACCCCAGCAGGCAGGGACTAGTTTGCAACTAACTGATAAACAACAATCATTTAAATTAAAATCGCACATGCGCTCTCGGTAGAAATAGTTTCTAAAATGCAAGGTCTCATTTCGGAAATTTTCTAAGGGCCCTAGCTTTAAATGCGTTTGTTAATTTATTATTTATTTTTATCGGACACTACTGTTTTTTGATCTCATTTTGTAGATTCCTTTTGTGGAAGAAAGGCTTGAGGCGTTAGTTATTTAAATACCCGACGAGTAAGGCATGGTCAGATTCAGGCTGATAAAACTTTTGGAGAAGCACAGGAGTGAACATGTTATTTGTAAAAATTTGATCAAGTTCCAATAATGGAATTCCAAAAGGCCAGGTGGCCGTGAATCCTTGGCCATAGTCCCGCAAACTCTCATAGTGAGGTGTAAAACGTTTGAAATGCACGCTTTGTTGTGGGGTATTGAAATCGCCCATGATGATTTCAGCATTGTTCTGAAGTGCGAATTGTAAGGTGGCGCCAAGCGCTTTTTCCTTGTTCATGGTTGGACTTTGATAGATGTCCGTGATCAAAAACGTTCGTGTATTGCCGTTCAGGTTAGCTTCAATAAAATTGATTTTATAGCTGGCTTCTTTACTCTGGTAATTTACGGCGGTTATCTTGCCTTTGACGCCCACCATCATAAAACCTTCTAGAATTTTAAATTCATAAGAAGGGAAAGTCTTTGATAATAATTGTAGGTCATCTTCCGAAGCGTATTCAGTTTCTACCAGACCAATGATATCCGGTTGTGCTGATTTTATGTGCGCCATGAGTACCTCTACAGGGAATTTCCAGGCATCAGCAGCGTTCCAAAATAGCACCACGGTGGCCTCATTTGGGATGTCTCCATCGCTCTTAAAATTGTAATCTGTATAAAACCAATAGACGCTTATGCTTAACGTTATACCAATTAGGGCTATAAAAAGGAGCTTCCATCTATAACATAGTAAGGTAACAATAATCCCAAAGAAGATTAAAAAGGGGAGTGGTACCGCGTAAAAGAAGACTTGTAAAAACTGAATGTGATCTTTAAGTATCAAGTGCATCATTAATAAAAAAGCATATGCAATTAATGCACATGCTTTTAGTATTAATTTAGATGTTTTCATGGTTATTATGCGATGTCGACAAACAATCCATCATCTGTTTTAGAGACTTTGGCCAATTTATTCTTGGTCAATCCTTTTATGGTGGCATCCCATTTTTTATTGCTCAATCCGGATTGTTCTTTTAATGTATTCAGATTGATGGGCGCATTCGATTTTAAAATGGCGAATACCGATTTTTCCTCCTCTGTCATCGCCACAGCTTTCTTTTCTGGCTTCATTTGGGGGAAGAACAACACTTCTTGTATCGATTGGTTATTGGTTAAATACATAATCAGACGGTCCATCCCGATCCCCATTCCTGAAGTTGGTGGCATCCCGTATTCTAAAGCACGTAAGAAATCATAATCAATGACGCCGGTAGCTTCATCATCACCTTTTTGAGCCAATTCTTTCTGGTGTTCAAAACGTTCTCGTTGGTCTATAGGGTCGTTTAATTCAGAATAAGCGTTTGCAATTTCTTTACCACAAACCATCAGTTCAAAACGCTCTGTCAATTCAGGATTGTCGCGGTGTTCTTTGCACAACGGACTCATTTCTTTAGGGTAATCTGTGATAAAAGTTGGTTGGATGTAGTTGCCTTCACATTTTTCGCCAAAAATTTCGTCGATTAATTTTCCTTTACCCATCGTATCGTCTACTGCAATACCCATGTCTTTGGCTGCCTTTCTGATTTCGTCTTCCGATTTCCCTGTAATATCAAAGCCTGTAAAGTGCTTGATAGAATCGGTCATCGTCACTCGGGCATAAGGCGCCTTAAAATTGATGTGATGTTCGCCAAAAGTAGCTTCTGTAGTCCCGTTAACCGCAATGGCGCAATGCTCCAATAACGCCTCGCAGAATTCCATCATCCAGTTGTAATCTTTATAAGACACGTAGATTTCCATAGCTGTAAACTCCGGATTGTGTGTACGGTCCATCCCTTCATTTCTGAAGTTTTTAGAAAACTCATAAACGCCATCAAAGCCACCTACAATCAATCGTTTTAGGTAGAGCTCATTGGCAATTCGCATGTATAACGGAATGTCTAAGCTGTTGTGATGGGTTGTAAATGGTCGGGCTGCAGCACCACCAGGAATTGGTTGTAATACAGGTGTTTCCACTTCAAAATAACCCGCGTCATTAAAAAACTGACGCATGGCTGTATATAACTTGGTGCGTTTGATGAAAACCTCTTTAACTTTCGGGTTGACCACCAAATCAGCATACCGTTGTCTATAGCGTTGTTCAGGATCTGTAAATGCATCGTAAATGACACCATCTTTTTCCTTTGGCAGAGGCAAGGGTTTTAAAGACTTGCTTAAAAGTGTAAAATCTTTGACTTTTACTGTTTTTTCACCCACTTGAGTGGTAAATAGTTCGCCTTCCACACCGACAAAATCGCCGAAATCCAATAATTTTTTAAAAACTTCGTTGTATTTGGTTTTGTCCTCCCCAGTACAAATTTCATCCCTATTAAAATATACCTGAATCTTGCCTTCAGAATCCTGGATTTGGGCAAAACTTGCTTTCCCCTGAACTCTCATAGACATTAAACGGCCAGCAATTACAACCTTCTTTCCTTCTTCAAATTGCGCTTTTACCTGTTTGGATGTGTGGTCTACAGGATATAAATCGGCTGGATAAGGATTGATACCCAACTCACGTAATTTGTCTAATTTCTCTCTTCGAATGAGTTCTTGTTCTGAAAGTTGCATGCTCTTAAATTTTTGAATTGCAAAATTACACTATTTACACAAAATTAGCCGCTTAATTTTGGGGATAGATTGCCGCTAAATCGTAACAAAATGCTTTATTTGTCGTCTAACAAATACATCAATCATCAAAATCAATAGTATTATGAGTATTTGGAGGGTCTTGCTTTCTATTTTTTGTCCGCCATTAGCCGTTATTGACCGGGGTTGCGGCTCCATCATCATAGTGTTTTTACTGTGGCTCTGCGGATGGGTACCTGGCGTAATTGCCGCCTTGGTCATTTTGAATAATCCGAAACGGTAGTGTTCAGTTTTAGTAGGCAGTTTTCAGTCTTCAGTTTTTCAGTCTTCAGTATGCCGTGGGCTAGTGTTGAAAAATAGCGCTTTGTGTAACTCTGTGTTTCTCTGTGTAACTCTGTGGAATAGCATTCGGTCCTCCGTCCTCCGTCTTCAATTCAAATGAGATTTCAGCCTAGATTATTTCATTCACACATCGCACCGCATCCATCCAAAATAGTTTAAATTTGTAGTCTATGAATAGAACCATTGAAATTCAGGATTTAGGCCATAAAGATTACCAAGCCACTTGGGCATATCAAGAGGAATTGTTCCAGTCCGTTTTGGCTACTAAAATTAAGAATAGGAGGGAAGATGCCCAATTAAAAACCTCAAATTACCTGTTGTTTGTAGAGCATCCTCACGTGTATACCTTGGGTAAAAGTGGCGATGTTTCCAATTTGTTGTTAAATGAAGAGCAACTGACTCAAAAAGGAGCCACATTTTATAAAATAAACCGAGGTGGTGATATTACCTATCACGGACCGGGTCAGGTAGTAGGCTATCCCATCCTCGATTTGGAGAACTTTTTTACGGACATTCATAAGTATTTGCGACTTTTAGAAGAGATGGTTATTTTAACCTTGGCTGAGTACGGCGTCACTTCAGAACGCAGCCCTGGCGAAACCGGTGTCTGGCTTGATGTGGGAACACCTTTTGCCCGTAAAATTTGTGCCATGGGTGTGAGAGCGAGTCGCTGGGTCACCATGCACGGATTTGCACTCAACGTTAACGCTGATTTGGGATATTTTGATCATATCATCCCTTGTGGCATTCGCGGCAAAGCGGTAACAACACTTAACGTCGAGTTAGGCGTTGCTACTGTGGATGAAGCTGAGATTAAAGCCAAGCTCCTGAGCCATTTTCTGAATCTTTTTGAAGCGATTCCACAACACGAGAACCTCACGTTATAGAGTATGGGGCACATTCAAAAAATCATATTGTTGGTTGTTATTGTGCCCTTAGCCCTTTTTCCAGGGGGATTGATCTCCTATATCTTGCTCTTTGAGAAACTAGCCTTTGAAACCACGATGTGGATTCCTGTTGGCATGACCATTTTAGGGATATGCAGTTTGATTTTTCATTTTAAAACCAAAAATTTTTATAAGCTGCTTAATCAACAAGAGTCAATTCCGAAGGTTGAACCCTTGTTTTGGATTCTCGACATTGGATTTGGAGTTGTTTATACCGTGATGGCGTTGTATATGATGTATGTGATGAATCAGTTAGAGCCTATGAGGGAATACACCATCATGCTGGCCTTTATAATTCCGTTATTTATTGCAGGTGTTTGGACCTTGTTGGAGGCGTTTTATCTCAACAAACTAATTCAGATCCATAAGTATGCACACCGCCATTTGGAAATTGAGGAGATTAAGGGTGATGGGTTTTAGTATTTAGTTGGCAGTTGGCAGTTTTCAGTTGGCAGTTTTCAGTTTTCAGTCTTCAGTAGTTCGGCAATTAGGGGATGTCGTTACCTTGTTCGAAATTTCAAAAAAATGGTGCATTCGATAATCGTAACTCCAAAATCAAAAATCAAAAATCAAAAATCCAATCAGTTTTCAGTCCTCAGTCTTCAGTCTTCAGTTTTTAGTAGTTCAGCAATTAGGAGATGTCGTTACCTTGTTCGAAACTTCAAAAAAATGGTGCATTCGATAATCGTAACTCCAAAATCAAAAATCAAAAATCAAAAATCAGCAATCTTCAATCATCAACCCGCCCGTACCGAAAAGGCACGTTCGGGCGGGTCATCAATCCCATCTATTTTTCCTCATTAAAATACACCTTGTAGTAATGCATTTTTTTAACGTCATCGTAACCGCGTTCTAAATATTCTGCGGAAGCGTCAGGCGCATCAACGTCTAATTTAATTTGGATATTGGTATCGAGTTTGATCTCTGTCTTAATCTTCTGTTTTTGCTTTTTTAGGACACTTTCCGAAACGTCAAATTGGTTACGAATAACCAAAGAATGATCCGTTTCGAAGCCCTTTTTGTAATCGTCAAAAAGCGCCTTGTAACTGTCGTCTTCAAACACATCGTCTTTGAAATTTTCGACATTAATCACCTCGTTTTCCTTAAAAAAATCGATGGTTTTGGCTAAAAATGTACTTCGTTCCTGAAGGCCGTAAGTAGGTTTTAAAATTTCCTCAGAAAAATCCTTACAGAGTTCAATATAGTTTTTGGTGTGTTGGTTATGGTCATCGGGATATTTTACATTTAAAAAATGCTTGATCCAATATTGGGTGTCGTATGAATTGTTGTCGACACTTAAAATGATGTTGCCCTCAGTATCCGAAGTGTTTAAAATCAAACAGCCCTTGTCCACTTTTTTGGTAGGAATTCCTTTTTGGGTGATGATGTCATAACTATTGTTTTCCAAATAGGTCTGAAAAAATTCAGCTCGGGTTTCAATTTTAAAGATGCCCACAGCATTCACAAACAAATCTTCATATTGAATGTCATTGAATAAACATACCAAGACATCACCGGTTTTAATTTGAGCGGAATTGCTTTGTTCAAACAAGTGGGTCACGATGTGTTTTGAAACGTCTACAAAATCACTTTCGTCTGCAAACAATTGAGAGGCATAGCTATTAATCTCGTTAAGACTGATGTTGGAGTGGTGATTGAACCTGTAGCTCTCTACCAAACTTCCAAAAGGACGCAACAAATAGGGTAACATCAAATCATAGCTGATCTCGTCAAAGTCAAGCTCCTGTTCAGAAAACGCATTCTTAGTGCTGTTAAATTTATTCCCCACCTTATGAAGTATGGCTTTAGAAAGGGAGGCTTTGGTACGTTTGATCATGACGAAGAAAATTATGTTTTTGAGGTCTGCAATACTACATAAATTTGATCAAACTCAACAAAAAAACGCCAAAGAAAATCGATGGCGTTTCATATGAAAATAGAATTTTGAATCCGTTACAATCGGATAAACTCCACACGTCTATTTTGCGCTTTTCCTTCTGCGGAAGCGTTGTCAGCAACTGGAGCACTTGCACCTTTCCCATCCGTCTGAAGTCGGTCTGCAGAAATGCCATAGAGATTGGTCAGCGCATTTTTTACAGCTTGGGCCCGGTCTTTTGAAAGCTTCATATTGACCTCGCTACTCCCGTCAGCATCCGTATGGCCAACGATGTTAAGCATCATTTTTTCGTCTTGCCTAAGTACTTGGGAGATCTGTAAAACAATGCCGAGCGATTGTGGCTTGATTTCAGCAGATCCAGAATTAAAGAGAATGCCATTGGTGGATATTTTGCCCTCTGCGAGTAGCGTTCTGCGCAGATCTTCGCCACCATCCGCAACCCTTAAATTGCTAATAAAAACGCGTTCAGCCCCATCTTTAAGCCCGACCACATTAAACTTAAGGTGTTTCAAGACGTTGGGCTGTTCCACCATGCGTGGAATATCTATGTATTTATTCTCATTAACCCAAAGTCGGTATCTGTTTTTAGTGACTGCAATGGCAATATGGGGCTGGTTTAAAAATGCTTGCCTTACATCCGCTGAAACCTTGCTGTCTATAGCGCCCGCTTTGCCATTAAAATAATTACTGGAATGAATGCCGTAAGAATTGTATTGACATAAAGCAATGGAACTGTGAATGTAATCACGGGTGTGTCTTTTAAGCTCGTCGGTGTCGCTCAAGGTGATGATGAAATACGAACTCGATGAGGTTTCTTTGCCCAATCCCTGAGTGACCAGATCAAACTCTATGGTATAATCTTCCGGTAAGTTATTTAAATTAGGAATGTAATATACGGCATGTGCTGATTTGAGTTCAAACCAATTGCCCTCGATAGTGTTTATTTTTACCACTTCGCCTGATCCGTTGGTATTCCATTTTGATGGAAAATCGCCGATAAAATCTTGGGAGAAATCATCATAGAAAATGACCTTCTCACCGGGCACAAAATCGTATTTGCTGTACACTTCTAATCCTTGTGATATATTTTTTTGTTGGGGCGAAGTTGAAGCGTTAGGTTGTGATGAGGCGTCATCAGAAGTCGGATGGTGTGGCAGATTAGTGGGTGTGGTTTTTTTAGAAGATTTGTCATTCGGGTCAAGAATGGAATCCATCATTTTTCCCGTCTCTTTCTCTGTTTTTTGTTCTAGTTTTCGCTCGACCGTACGCTCTGCACTTTTTTGTATCCGTTTCCAAATTTGCGCATTGGCCGTAGGGATAAAAAATAAACCTAAAAGTATGACACTCCATAGGTTTTTGAATGTTAAAGCTGTTTTCATCATCAATACTGTTTAAGATTAATAGCGAAGTTTAACATAATCAAAATTTCTGATGAACGAAAACAAACTGTATGATTGGTAGTGCTTTATGTGCAAATGGCAGGTTTAATTGATTTGGTAAATAATAATACTGTTTTTATCGCCTATAGTTACAAATTCTGGACGTTTTTCCTTGTCAATATTATCGAGGTCAATGGTTGAATTCCCATAGACGGGAAAATTGTCAATCGGTTTGCCCAAACTGTCAAATAAATAAACTTTCTTGGCCTGTAAATCAGTTACAGAAACGTAAATTTTATCGTTTACATAAAAGATTTTTGGTGGCGTATAATCGCCATAATCCAATTCAACTTTATTGGTCTTAATGTGCAATACATTTTCAGAAAGTGTAACTAAAGTTTTACTGGTGGCATTGATGGCGTGCTTTTCTCCTAAACTCAAATTGACACTCGAGAGTTTTCCGTTTTGATCAATTTGAATAAGATCTCCCTTCACTGTGGTGGTGGTAAATTTATTGTTGTACAAATAAATGCCGCTGTCGCTAAAATCGAGATTGTTTTTAATGTTCACACGCGTTTTGCCCACACGACTCAAAATTTCAAGTTCTTTGCCCTGTACAAATACAATAAAATCTTTTTTGCCAATCCTAAAATGTTGCGGTTGGGTGTTGATGGTCTGTTCGGCTTTCTTGTAGGTAAAGCCAGAAACGATCTTGCCTTTTTTGTCGTACATCAACACAGCATTGCCTTGAGTAACCATCAGGCGGTAATCTCGGTTGTTGTCATAATCAAAGACTGAAAGGGGTTGCGTGATCTTATCCTTAAATTTTATTGGAAATCCACCAACGTCCTTGCCATTTCTATCTAAGACATAGACTTCGTTTTGGGTAGCAAAAGCTAGTTGAAGTCGGCCGTTTTTGAAGATATCCATCTGTTCAACCCGACCTAGAATTCTGCTTTTTAATTGCTTTTTCCACTGTACTTTCCCATCTTTAGAAATCAAGTATAAATTATTGTTGACGTCTTGCACCACCACTTCCATTTGACTGTTGGTATGATTGTTTACAAATTGCGGAGTAGTAAGCAAGTCAGCATCAAGCGTGACGCTCATATCTTCATAAACAGCACTCGATGTGGCCTTCTTTTTGTTCTTTTGAGTGATGGCGTGCACGTGGGCAAAATCTGTATCGTAAACAAACTGAATGGCAGAGGTGTTGAAACCATCTGTATTTATAGTAGGATCACCCTTAAAATTGGAGTTGACAATCGATTTAAGATGGTTGGCATTCGCGTATACAAACAAGGACGATTCGTCACTTAAGTGTTCCATCATGTCTCCAAAAGCGGCGTCAGTAATTAAGGTGGTGCTGTTTTGGTAACTGCTCACCACATCTTTAAGAAATTCAATGGATTCAGAAAACACAAAATAATCATCAATTCTGATGTAGTTTGTAGCGTTTTCATAAGATATAAAAGGGTCAAACACTTTTGAAAAAAGGTTTGGTTGGTCAAACCCGTAAATTGTAATATCTCTATAAGTTTCGATGGTGTTTAATACGCCTAAAAAGTTGCTCATATTGGGCGCATCAATACTGTGTAAAAACAGTGCCTGCTGATTACTTTTATAGAGCATTCCGGCCTCTAGCACGCTTTCAAAAACGGGATTCTCAACAATAGAATCTAAACCTCTAAAGGAAACCAACTGGTCATTGAAGATTTTATAAGAGTTGAATGAAAAGCTCAAAAATCCATCCACGTCAGCCGGGGCTATTTTTGGAAGTTGATTTTCTTGGGGTACCGTGTTCTTAAAGACGTTAATCAAACTTTTAAGAGAATCTTTCGCCGTGGTAATTCCATTAAACTTTAGCTGATCTTGGGTTAATTCAGCATCCAGCAGCATGTAGTTGCTCAATTGTACAGCATTGAGCTTGGCGTCTAAAAACACATTTGGTTTAAAAGCTTTGTTTTTGGTGTCGATGATGAGGGTTACTGAGGCGCCGTTGCCCGTAGTTTCATACAGGCGTTTTAATTCAGGATCAGTACTGCTTTTGTTAAAGGCGTTTTCTGTGAGCACACGATTATTGGAGGCGAAAAAAATACTGTCTTTAACAACACTATATATAATGGTATTGTCAATTGTGGTTTTGGTAACCGTATTGCCTTTTGTAGATAAGGTTTCCACGGAGTGGTTGGGCACGGAATCTAAATTAAAAAGATCCTTGTGGTACGTTGTGATAATAGCCACCTGTAGGCTGTCTGTTTTTAAATTTCCCAAAGTCAGAACGATCTCTTCCGAAGGTTTCAAATGGTCTAAAAATTCCAGGTTAGAATTTAGAGCGTCAAGGGCTTCGCTTTTGGCGAATTGGCTGAGCAAGCTGTTATTCTTAAAAACATTGATCAGTCCTTCAATGGATGTGGTTTTTACAATGACTGAGCTGTTTTTGGGTACCAGATTTATGAGATTGGAGTGTTCCTTAGGGTCAGTATCACAACTGATCACGAGAATAAGCGTAAGTAATAACCAAAGTGTTCTCATAGAGGGTTTCTTGCAAATATAAAAAGTTAGAGGTCTAATTGAAATTGTTGTGGCACTAATCTAAAGCTTTTGCGATGATATTTGGTAATGCCGTAAGTTTTGATGGCTTCTCGATGCTCTTTGGTAGGATAGCCTTTATTTTGTTTCCAATTGTACATGGGGAATTCTTCATGAATTTGACACATATATACATCTCTACTTGTTTTGGCCAAAATTGAAGCGGCCGCAATATTCATGTGTTTGCTATCGCCCTTAATAATGGTTTGGTGCGGAATAGTCTCAAATGGTTTAAATCTATTGCCATCTACACTGATAAAAGTTGGTGTTGTTTTTAAATTTTGAATGGCCTTGTGCATGGCCAGAATAGAAGCGTTAAGAATATTGATACTATCAATTTCTTCAGGATAGACATGCGCAACAGCGAAAGCGATGGCCTGCTCTTCAATTATTGGCTTTAAGAGATCACGTTTTAGTTCAGTAAGCAGCTTGGAATCATTTAACATCCTATTTTTAAAACCTTGAGGCAAAATCACGGCGGCGGCAGTAACGGGGCCTGCGAGACAACCACGGCCCGCCTCATCGGTGCCACATTCTAAAGGATCTAAAGTATACGAAAGTTGGAGTTTCAAATGGCTTAAAAAAGTTTTTGGCAAAGTTATAATTTAAAACCATCATCCTGAAATTAAGATTTTAGGGGGCATAATGCTTTAAGAAAAACTATAAATTCTGTAAAAAAATTACCACTTAACTGTTAAATATTTAAGAGTTTTTAGAGTATAAGTAGGTTCTTTAAGAAAAATTTAAGAAGTTTGGACAAACTAATTTAATAATGAATTCATGAAAGTAAAATTACTAGGATTAATTACGCTATGTATGGCGTTCGTAATGCAAGTCTCTCTTGCTCAAGAGAAGACTGTCTCAGGGACGGTGTCGTCCGTTTCCGACGGTTTGCCAATTCCTGGAGTAAATGTAATTGTGAAAGGGACCGCGCGTGGTGTTCAGACCGATTTTGATGGTAAATACACCATCAAAGCCAATGTGGGAGAAACCTTGGCATTTTCATACGTAGGTATGAAAAGTTTAGAAGCTGTTGTCGGTTCTAGTAACACCATCAACATAGGATTAGAAATGGACAATACCTTAGATGAGGTGGTTGTTGTGGCATTTGGTACTTCTACCAAAGAAGCTTTTACGGGTTCAGCCTCAGTTATTAATGCCGAAGAATTGGAGTTAAGATCTCTGACATCGCCGATTTCTGCTATAGAAGGAAATACCACAGGGGTACAGTTCCTTTCAGCTTCAGGTCAGCCAGGATCTTCGCCAAGCATAGTAATTAGAGGGGTAGGTACACTTAACGGTACTACTGACCCATTATATATTGTTGATGGTATCTCTTACCAAGGGGGGTTAAATACCATTAATCAAAATGATATCGCATCTATTACAGTGTTAAAAGATGCAGCATCAACAGCGCTTTACGGGTCTCGTGCTGCAAATGGGGTGGTCATTATTACTACCAAGAAAGGTAAGAAAGGCTCTGGTGTTAGTGTTGATTTCACAAGTCAGGTTGGTGTTATTACCAAAGCGATTGATGCGTATGATCGCGTTACGCCACAAGATTATTACGAACTGATGTTTCAATCGTATAAAAACTCATTGAGCGGTTCTGATGCTGCACAGGTTGCATCTTCTCAAATTTTTAACCGTTTAGGAAGAAATCCTTTTAATGTTCCAAATGACCAAATTGTCGATGTTAACGGAAATATAAATCCAAATGCGAGAGTCATTGCTGAAGATCTAGATTGGTATGACGCTTTAGAAAGAACTGGAACACGTCAAAGTCATTCGGTTAACGTATCTGGCGGTGGTGAAAATTTTTCGACATTCTTTTCTGCCTCTAATTTAAAGGAAAAAGGTTATGTCATTGAAAGTGATTACAAACGTACAACGAGTCGTTTAAGTGGAACATATGATCCGACATCTTGGTTAACTATGGGAGGGAACATTAACCTTGCGGTTGAAGAATCAACAGGATCTCCTTCTAGAGGATCTTCCATTGCAAACGTTTTTAGTTTTGCAAAAGGTATGGGCTCTATTTATTCTCCATATTTATTAGACCCCGCTACTGGCCAAATCATTTTAGATGAAAATGGAGACCGCCGATGGGATAGAGGAGAGAGTATTACTAACCTCGGAATCCAATCAAGACCTACTAATGTTGGTCGTAATGCTTTAGAAGAAGCTATTTTAAATAATGAATTGACCAAAAGAAATAATTTTGGATTTCGCTATAACGCCGATTTGACCATTACGGAAGGACTTAAGTTTGGTCTTATCTATGGTAAGGATTTTCAAGATCAAATTGGTCAAAGTTATGAAAATGCAGAAGTTGGAGATGGCCAGGGAAATAAAGGACGATTTGAAGATGCGCGTTTTAGAAGAACTGTAGAAAACTTCACGCAATTATTAACGTATAATAAATCTTTTGGAAACCATAGTCTTGATGTTACTTTAGGACATGAGAGTTTTGATCGAAATTTCTCTGAAAACAGAATCTTTAAAGGAACGCAAACTGTAACAGGAATTTATGAAGGCTCTAATTTTTCAGTTACGTTGGATGCTGACGGTAGCAGTACTGATTATAGCCTTGAAGGTTATTTTGCCCGAGCTAATTATGATTATGATGATAAATACTATTTAAGTGCGTCCGTAAGAAAGGATGGATCATCAGTTTTTACCAATAATAAATGGGGGACTTTTTACTCAGTAGGTGCATCTTGGAGGGTTAGTCAGGAAGATTTCATGACAGATGTGGCATGGGTTAATAATTTAAAGGTAAGAGGGTCATACGGTGAAGTTGGGAACGACCAATTAGGTAACTATTACATATCCCAACCACTTTATGCAATTTATCCAAATGCAGGTACTCCAGGGATCTTTTGGGATTCAACTGGTAACGCTGATTTACTATGGGAAACTTCTGAAAGTTTTGATGTAGCCTTAGAATTTGGATTGTTTGATAATAGACTATCTGGTTCTTTTGAATTCTACAAAAAGATTTCTTCTGACCTTTTATATAATTTGCCAATTGCAGCATCTAACGGTCAAATTGAAGCACCTAACAATGTTGGAGATTTGTACAATCAAGGTTTCGAGATGGGATTGAATGGCCGCATTGTTGAAACTGATAATTTCTCATGGAATCTAGGTCTTCAGGCATCTACTCTTAAAAGTGAAATTACCGCACTACCTAATCCATTTGTTGATGGTTCAAAACGTTGGGAAGTAGGCCGTTCAAGATTTGATTTCTTTATTTATGATTATGCAGGTGTTGATCCGGCTAATGGTGATGCACTATATTATATGTATGAAGAGGTTGATGGCAAAGTTGGCGTTCCAGTTTTAAATGCTGACGGTACGTATTCTACAATTAATGATTTTGAAGATGCGGGCAAAGGCTATGTTGGAGCATCCTCCGTACCTGATGTTATTGGATCTATATCTAATGGCTTTACATACAAAAACTTCAATCTTGACTTTTTATTTACATTCCAATTGGGAGGTGATATTTTAGATTATGGATATGCTAATTTAATGCATGAAGGAGAATATGGTGAAGCATTGCATCCAGATGCACGTAACGCTTGGAAAAATCCAGGGGATATTACCAATGTACCTCGTATGGAAAATGGCAATAACAATTTATCGCCTAACTTGAGTTCAAGATGGTTAACAGATGCATCTTATCTATCTCTAAGAAATGTAAGCTTATCTTATAACTTGAGCAATGATGTGGTAGAGAAAATGGGGATGAGCAAATTCAGACTTTTTGTCACTGGAGAAAACTTGTTCATTGCAAATGATAGGGTTGGTTTAGATCCACAGTACAGCCTTTCAGGCACACCTAGCGGAGATGACTACAATCCAAACAGAGTCGTTTCTGTAGGTCTAAATGTCGCTTTTTAATTAAGAAAAACTATTTTAAAACATAACGAATGATACGAAAAATATATATGGGACTATTTGTAGGTACAATGCTACTTACTACTGGTTGTGAACAAGAATTTCTTGACACTGTACCCACAGATGCAATTTCTGAAGAATCAGCGCTATCCAATCCTGACAATATGGCCCTGGTACTGAATGGCTTACATAGAATGATGTATGGCCAAAATCAGCTTACTGGAGGAACGTCTAGTAGATCTGGAGAAAGTCATTTCTTGCCAATGTTTGATGCCGTTGGGGGCAGCCTTATACACTCTTCGCCTGGTAATGGTTGGATGAGTTCAGATGCGCAATGGACATCGCACACCACAGCTAATGCTACCACTGGTTTTAACCTTTGGTTTCAGCGTTATCATTTTGTAGCTACTTCAAATGCTATCATCAATAAAGTGGCTGCTAGTGATTTTTCGGAAACACCGGAATTGAACAATATTTTAGGCCAAGCGCATGCTTATAGAGCTTGGGCCTACAGTGTGTTAGTGACTACTTTTTCCAAAGGATATCTTATTGGAAATCCTTCTACCGACGCTGGTGTGCCATTGTTGTTAGAACAAGGACCTCCTTATGACAGTGCTCCAAGAGGTACAGTGCAACAAGTGTATGATCAAATGTACATTGATATTGATAAAGCTATTGAATATTTAAAAATTGGTAGTCCTGCGGCTAATAAATCGCACATTTCATTAAATGCAGCATACGGTATAAAAGCACGTATTGCGTTATCAAAAGGAGATTGGGCAGTTGCGGCTGAAAACGCGGCACTTGCAAGAGAAGGTTACAAATTATTAAATGAAGAAGATTGGTTGTTAGGTTTTAACACCGTTAATCTTTCTGAGGTTATTTGGGGAGGAACAGTTATAGAAACAGAAAGCAACTATTTCCAATCGTACTTTTATTATGTAGCCTTTGCATTTAATGGAAGTCTGAACAGAAGTAATCCAAAATTAATTAGTAAAGAGCTTTACGATAAATTCCCAGATACAGATTATAGAAATAAGGCTTGGTTGCCACTAGCTCCCAATACGAACCCTGCTGCTTCTAATGGCCAAGGTGGAAGTTTCGCGTCTGATCCCAACTATGACTCTAAAGCGTCTTTTGATGCGGCAAAAGCGGCTATCATCGCAGAGTTTGGTGCAACTAAAGGACACAACACTCATCCATACATGAACGTGAAGTTTAAGCCTAAAAACCCTGGCACTACAGATCCTGATGATGTAATTTATATGAGAGCATCCGAAATGGTATTGATTGAAGCAGAAGCTAAGGCTATGTTAGGAGATGTTGCAGGGGCACAGGATGCACTTGCTGTTTTAGGTACGCAACGTGATTCGGCATTTGACAAGTTGGCTTTTGCGACGCAAACGGCATTAATGGACGAGATTAAATGGCAAAGGGGTGTAGAGCTTTACGGTGAAGGCTTTAGTTACCATGACCACATCAGATGGGATGAAGCTCTGGATCACACTAATTCTGGTGCTTCAAAAGTTTTATATCAAGATGGTTTTATTCAAGCAAAACCTTCCATAAATGACGATTGGATCTTTAAAATTCCACAACAGGAAATTGATGCCAATCCAAATATCTCTGAAGCTGACCAAAATTAGGTTGACTGATAATTTGGACTAATACGTCGTCATCACTATTCAAAATCTCGGAACAACTTAGTTTCGGGATTTTTTTTGTTTTAAACTTTTTGAATTTCCAATTTCTAAAGATGATGTTAAGGTTAAATCTGAAGTTTTGGGCTCAAATGCGTAAATTTTAAGAAAATAAGCTGATTTTTTAACACTGCTTAATTGCGCAATTATAAAAATGTAATGTATTAGCTAAAAAATTATGGAAATAGCTTCTAAATTATGGAATATAAATTGTTTGTTCAAAGAAGAGATTCTTTGATTTGGTTTTTCATAAAACATTAACCACGATGTTTTTTTAAGCGATTTTTTGAGGTCCTTAATTGTCAGTCAATTAGCTAATTTTATGAGTAATGACGGGCATTTCAAGCTTAACATAATATTAAGTATAAGGCTTGCTTAATTTGGTTTTTATTGTGATGTTTGCGCAAGACTAACTCAAATAATTGTTTTATGAAATTAAAGTTAACATGGTTAAT
>Ga0114916_1000319_pt1 | contig 34146 bp, 26 predicted proteins | sample MalvirAntarct_66_FD_83501 | JGI IMG/M metagenome (GOLD analysis project Ga0114916, IMG submission 83501) | Marine viral communities from the Global Malaspina Expedition - Malaspina viral metaG Antarct_66 | ecosystem: Environmental > Aquatic > Marine > Oceanic | place: West Anvers Island... | reverse complement strand
TGTTTGGGCAAAAAACGGCATGGTTGCTACCCAAGAAGCACTGGCTTCTGATATCGGCTTAAAGATTTTGAAAGATGGTGGCAATGCCGTTGATGCTGCTGTAGCTGTTGGCTTTGCGTTAGCGGTGACATTACCGCGAGCCGGTAATATCGGCGGTGGCGGATTTATGATGGTATATGACGCCAAACAAGGTAAAACAGTGGCACTTGATTATCGTGAAAAAGCCCCTAGTAGCGCCTCGCGTGATATGTATCTCGATAAGGAGGGCAATGCCGTCAGTGATTTATCTCGTTATCATGGCTTAGCAGTTGGTGTGCCGGGTACGGTCGCAGGCTTACTCAAAGCGTTAGAGGATCATGGAACCATGAGCCGCGGGCAAGTGCTGGCACCAGCGATTGCGCTGGCTGAAAACGGTATCGAAGTCACTGCTGGTTTGTCCGAATCGCTAGAAGCGTTAAGCGATCGCTTACAAAAATGGTCAAGTACCAAAAAGATATTCTTTAAAGCCGATGGTAGCACTTATCAACCGGGTGAGCGTTTAAAACAGCCGGAGCTGGCAAAGTCCCTTAAACTGATTGCGGCAAAAGGTAGTGATGGTTTTTATAAAGGCGAAACCGCCCGTAAACTAGTTAAAGCGGTCAATGAAGCAGGCGGTAAAATGAGCTTGCAGGACTTGGCGAATTATCAAGCCATTGCCCGTACGCCGGTCAAAGGCGATTATCGTGGTTATGAGATTGTCTCAATGCCACCACCGTCTTCTGGTGGTATTCATATCGTGCAGATTTTAAATATCTTGGAAGGCTATCCGCTAAAAGACTATGGTCAAAACAGCGCCCAAACCATTCATTTAATGGCTGAAGCTATGCAGTTGGCTTATGCAGATCGTTCTGAGTATTTGGGGGATTCTGATTTTATTGACGTACCCGCTAGCGGTTTAACTGCCCAGCCTTATGCTGATAAGCTACGCGCGTTAATCAACCCAAATAAAGCCACGCCAGCAGCAACTATTAAGGCAAATAACCCTCTACCTTATGAGAGTGATCAAACCACGCATTTTTCTATTGTCGATAAAGACGGCAATGCAGTAGCCAATACGTATACGCTGAACTTTTCTTATGGGACGGGGCTTGTTGCTGAAGGTACGGGGATACTGCTCAATAACGAGATGGATGATTTTTCTGCCAAGCCCGGTGTACCAAATGGTTACGGCTTAATCGGCGGCGACGCCAATGCGGTTGAAGCCAATAAACGCCCGTTATCTTCGATGAGTCCAACAATCGTATTTAAAGACAGCAAACCTTATATCGTCACAGGCAGCCCGGGTGGTAGCCGCATTATCACAACTGTCACGCAAGTCATCTCAAATGTTATCGACCACGATATGAATATCGCTGAAGCCACGCATGCTCCGCGCATTCATGACCAGTGGCTACCTGATGAGATTCGTATCGAAAAAGCCCTTAATGTAGATACCATTAAAAAGCTCGAGTCTATGGGACATAAGGTCAGTCAGCAGTCAGCCATGGGCTCAACGCAGTCGATTATGATTACCCCAAATGGCGTATACGGCTCTTCGGATCCACGTATTGTCGATGCTGCGGTGGTTGGATACTGATTTAATTTTTTATGATAAATGCGTTTGGCGAAATTGGCTGGGTGACAAGCCCGTAAACTGTTTGAACTGGCGGCTAAAGGCGCTATGATCACTATAGCCGCAGTTCAATGATATTTGAGTGACTGACATCTCAGGCATGGCTAATAGCTTAACCGCATATTCTAGCCTCAGCTTTTGTACAAACTGTAAAGGCGACATATTTAGCACCGCTTTAAAGGTGCGCTCCAACTGCGATAAGCTCAAATGTGCCAGCTCCGCCAGTTCTGCGATATTGATTTTCTGATCAAGATTGCCGCGTACAAACTGTGCTACTTCAGCCAAGCGCGCGTGCTTACGTAAAATGCGTTCGTTATCTTCATCAATATCGACGGATATCCCAACCATTGCGACCACTTGTTGACTGCTATTATAGATAGGCAGTTTATTGGTAATACACCAACCTAACTGACCAGATGCATAACTGTGCAGCTCTAAATTATCAACGATTGACTTCCCATCTCGCAACACTTTCATATCCTGCAAGATATAATCCTTACTCTGCTGATGAGAAAACACCTGCTCAGTGGTAAATCCCACAATGTCACTATGCTGACTTAACTTACAACGCTTTAACAAGGTTTTGTTTGCCAGCTGATAGCGAGCCTGCTCATCTTTCACAAAAAACACTACATTCTTTAAAGTATCAAGTAGAGGCAGTAATAATGAGACGTTACCAATAAATGCCTCACTACTTTCTGAATAATAAGTAGCCATGCTCTGCCGCAATGAGGCAGTAAAGCCGACAAGCCCCGCCTCTTCTATTACATCCATCATCCTATGTCATCCCTGTCATCTCAATCCCAGTCATTCACAAGTAATACTATTTTCTCGTCCCTTACTAAAGATAGTAAATCTCTATCAAAACACTACTTAATCAGAAGCTATCTCACGATGTCTTTTTCTCATTAAACACCATCATTATAGCCTCTAGTGTACACCGAGCCACTGTGCAGGAATGCGCATTTTTTCATCAGAAAACAGCAAGACGCTGTATCTAAAAAAGTTCATTCTATATACAGACCGCGTTAACACGATGGTTTTGACAAGGTCTAGCAAACAACAATGGAATGTTACTTTTTCACGGATGAATTAGGATGTCGGTCATGGCTTCTTCTCTATTTAATTTCAAAATTATCGACTCGCATACGGGCGGTGAGCCTACTCGCATGGTCTATGACGGCTTTCCTGACCTCGTCGGCGATACTATTCAATACAAGCTGCAATCATTCAGACAAAACTTCGATCATCTACGTCAAAGCATCATTTTAGAGCCCCGCGGTAATGATGTCCTTGTTGGCGCGCTACTCCTTCCTGCCAGCAATCCTAAAGCCACAGCAGGCGTTATATTTTTTAATAACGCTGGATATCTGGGCATGTGCGGTCATGGCACGATTGGCGTCATCGTCTCTTTAGCTTATCAACAAAAAATATCAGCAGGCATACATTGGCTAGAGACTCCCGTAGGTCTGGTTAAAGCAACCCTACGTGATGATGGCAGCTGCAGTGTACAAAACGTCCCTTCTTATCGTTATAAAAAACAAGTCGAAGTTCACGTTCCTGAGTTAGGGCTTATCCGCGGTGATATCGCTTGGGGTGGCAACTGGTTTTTCTTAGTGAGTGAGCATGGACAAAACATTCAAGCCAGCAACGTTAAACAGCTTACTCAAGTAACCATGCAAATTAAGCAAGCACTACTCAATGCCAACATCACTGGCGACAACGGCGGCGAGATTGACCATATTGAGTTATTTTCTGATAGCGATGATACACAAGTAGATAGTAAAAACTTTGTTTTGTGCCCAGGTTCAGCTTACGATCGCTCCCCTTGTGGTACCGGTACCAGCGCCAAACTTGCTTGCCTAGCGGCTGACAATAAGCTGTTTCCTGAACAATTATGGCAGCAACAAGGCGTCGTAGGCAGCGTATTTACTGGCAGTTATGAGTATGCATCTGAGCTTAATACTGATCTGAGTACCGATCTTAGTACTAGGCTCAACAATCCAGCTGGTGCAGCTTATCCTGAACAGACCATCATCCCAACGATTTGTGGTCATGCTTATGTTTGTGCTGAAACCACGCTCATTGTGCAAGAAGGCGATCCCTTTAAATGGGGAATCCCCTCTTAATAAAATCGCAGCATTATTTATGAAATGACAGGTTTATTGATATAAAACCACTTCATCGACAGAACGTAATCGAGAAAAACCATGACGATCTCAGACTTCGACTTACATGTTATCGGCGGCGGTATTATCGGTCTAGCGGCGGCAGTGACGTTGCAAGCACGAGGCGTCAAGGTCGCACTGCTAGACGCTAACGAAGTGGGTCAAGGAGCATCATTTGGTAACGCAGGTCATATCGCTACTGAGCAAGTATTCCCCATTGCAGATGCCAGCACGCTGCGTCATGTACCAGCCATGTTATTCGATCCGACTGGACCGCTGCGTATAGACTGGCGCTATCTACCTCGTTTGATGCCGTGGGCAATGCAGCTATTGATGAATATGCGCCCTGAGCCATTTGAGCGGATTCATCAAGCGTTATTAAACTTAAATAAAAACAGTCTGCAGGCATGGCAAGGCTTTGCCAATCAGTGGCAATTGGACGAATGGGTACAAGTAAAAGGTTCATTATTGACGGCTGAGAAGACCAGTAGCGTCGATCCTCTCATAGCACATGGCAGTCGACTTAACGATATTGGCGTGGTTAATGAGCTATTGACCAAAGAAGCATTGTTAGAGCGTGAACCTGCTTTACAAGATAACCAACTAGCGGCGTTGTTTTTCCCAAATACAGGTCATATCACCAATTTAAAAGCCGTTATCAATCAGCTTAACCATATTTTTAGGCAATTAGGTGGTCATGTCATTGAACATTGCCGTGTCCTTGCAGCGACCAATGATACAGATGGTATTCACCTAACAACCAGTCAAGGTGATATGACAGCGTCTAAAGTGATGCTAGCAGCAGGCGCCCACTCTAAGGCATTGGCCAAGCAATTAACAGGCGTCAACATCCCTTTAGATACCGAACGTGGTTATCACTTAATGCTACCGCATGAAAGTATGCGCTTACAGATACCAGTATCAAGCATGGATCGCCGTTTTATTATGACACCGATGCAAGACGGGCTACGCTTGGCAGGCACAGTAGAGTATGCAGGACTTGATGCCCCTGCCAATATGCAGCGCGCGCATATGCTATTACAACAGGCGCAGCCTATGCTCAAAGCTAAGTTAGATACTGCTGATAGTGTGCCATGGATGGGGTTTCGACCATCGACCGCAGACTCCTTACCAGTCATCGACAAAATAGAGCGCGTCTTTTTAAGCTTTGGGCATCAGCATTTAGGCTTAACGCAAGCTGTCGTTAGTGCGCAAATGATTGCCAACTACTATTTTGATGAAGACCACACTATCGATCCAAAACCGTATCAACTTTCCCGCTTTAAATAAGCATCTTATTAAACGTTTATGAACCAAGCAAAAACCAACCGATTCACTATCGAATCATTAATCATTAAATCACCAACAATATCAACCCCAATAAGGATAGTCTCATGAACATAAATGGAATTTTAGTCCCAATCGTCACCCCTTTCGACAATAACGGTAACGTTGATGCGCAAAAATTAACGACACTGGTCGAAGCCTTTATCGACAAAGGCGTAGCCGGTATCGTTGCTTGCGGTACAACAGGTGAATACTATACCTTTTCGGCAGCAGAGCGTGAGTTGGTATTGACCACTATCACTGAAGCTGCAAAAGATAAAGGCGCTGGAAATAAAGTCACTCTGATTACTGGTATCAACAGCTTATCGACTGACCATTCTATTGAGCTTGCTGCCCAAGCCAAAGCGTTAGGCTATGACGGACTCATGCTGTCTGCCACTCCTTATAGCTTGCCTGAACAAGACGGCATCATCGCTCACTTTGAAAAAGTTGCAGATGCAAGTGAGCTGCCGATTATTATGTACAACTTCCCTGCTCGTGTTGGCGTTGCCATTGAATTTGACACCGTCGCTCATCTAGCCAAGCACCCTAACATCGTTGGTGTAAAAGAAAGTAGTGGCGACTTTAGTCATGCGCTACGCATGCTACAAGCTAATTTTGACAACTTTGAGGTGGTTTGTGGCTGCGATGATCAACCGGTCGATTTCTTCTTTTGGGGTGCAAAAAGCTGGATTGCAGGCGCAGCCAACGTTTTCCCAGAAGAACAAGTTGCGCTATTTAATGCCACCCAACAAGGCGACTGGGATAAAGCTAAGAAAATCATGAGTGAGATTTATCCTGCTATTCATTCTATGGAATCTGGCAACTACAATCAAAAAGCCAAAGCGGGCTGCTTAAACGGCAGCATGGATGTCGGTTCAGTTCGCGTGCCACTAACTGACATCCCAGAAGACGAAAAAGCAGAATTTTTAGCCCTACTGTCTAAATAGCACTCAGCTCAGCTTAGTAAAAACAATGTTAAGGATAACCAATGCTAAATTTGATGCCGTATTCAAATCTCGAATCGATGACATCAAATTTAGCAGATAAGGATTAGAAAAATGAGCACTAAACAACAATCTACCAAAGAACAAGTATTTGAAACAGCAAAACAACAGCAATTATGGGCGGGTCACTTAATAGCAGCGAATGGCTTATCAGAAGCGACTTTGGACAATTACACGCCCATTGATAACAGTATTATCGGTCAGATTGCTTCAGGTACTAGCGATGATGTCGATACTGCCGTGCAAGTCGCTCGCGATGCTTTTGAAAACGGTGAATGGCGTCGTCTGGCTCCAGCTGAACGCAAGGCTATTATACAGCGCTGGTGTGCACTCATGCATGAGCACGTCGAGGAGCTGGCAGCATTAGATTGTGTGGATGCGGGCAAGCCAATTACCGAATGCTTAAACACTGACATGCCAGCGACTATTGAAACTTTTGAATGGTATGCCGAGGCCGCTGATAAGGTATTCGGCAAAGTCGCGCCGACAGGTAGCGCGGCTTTAGGACTTATCGTGCAAGAGCCCATTGGTGTCGTTGGTGCGGTATTACCTTGGAACTTTCCAGCCCAAATGTACGCTTGGAAAGTCGCCCCTGCTCTTATTATGGGTAACTCCGTTATTGTCAAACCCGCTGAGCTGACCTCTTTATCTGCCTACCGTTTAACTGAGCTTGCCTATGAAGCTGGCGTGCCCAGAGAAGCGCTGCAAATGGTCTGCGGTCTTGGTGAAAATGTCGGCGCGGCGCTTGGTCAACATATGGATGTTGACATGGTGTCGTTCACTGGCTCGAGTGAGGTCGGACGTTTGTTCTTACAATACTCGGCGCAAAGCAATCTAAAAGAAATCGTCTTAGAATGCGGTGGTAAAAGCCCACAAATCGTCTTTGATGATGCCGTACTCGATGACGCTGCGATTAACGATATCTTATCAGCCGCGTTTTGGAATATGAGTGAAAACTGTAGCTGCGGCTCACGCTTATTAGTCCACAGCAGTCAAAAACAAGCGTTACTTGAGCAACTAAAAAATGGTCTGAAAGGTTGGAAGGTCGGCTCACCTTACGACCCTGATACCGCCATTGGTCCTATGATTGAAAAAGCGCATTTTGACAAGGTTTGTCATTATCTTAAGACAGCAAAAGGGGAAGGTGCAACGATCGTTGCAGGTGGCAACATTCATGACGACATGGGCAGTGGCTGGTATATCGAGCCGACTATTTTTGATGATGTTACAGCCGATATGACTTTGTTTAAAGAAGAAGTCTTTGGACCCTTGCTTGCGGTGACGAGCTTTGATACGGAAGAAGAAGCCATCAAATTAGCCAATGAAACCAATTATGGACTCGCCGCTTCTTTTTATACACAGAACATCAAGCGCGCTTATCGTGTGGCATCGTCCATCAAAGCAGGCACGGTCTCTATTAATGGTTTTTCAGAAGGTGATATAACAACACCGTTTGGCGGCTATAAGCAATCAGGGTTTGGCGGTCGTGACAATGGTTTAGAAGCCTTAGCACAATACGCACAGACCAAAACCATTTGGCTGGTCAATTAACAAACGTATTCAGTCAGCACAGTCATCGATTAAAACAACAGCTTAAATGATTTAAGCCTTTAGTCACATACTTACAGGGAAGTAAGGCCATGGAAGCGATTATTAATACCATCGTCGGCTATATATGGAGCGATGCGTTAGTTTATTTGGCACTCGGTGTCGGCATTTATTTTACCGTGATGACTCGCGGTGTCCAGTTTCGCTATCTTAAAGAGATGGTTAGGCTGTTGTTTGACAAGCAAACCTCAACCCAAGGTATTAGCTCATTTCAAGCCTTTAGTATGGCCTTATCAGGCCGAATCGGCGTCGGTAACATTGCAGGGGTTGCCACCGCAATCGCAGCTGGTGGACCTGGCGCAGTATTTTGGATGATAGTCATGGGTCTGCTTGGCGGTGCCAGTGCCTTTATCGAATCAACACTTGCACAGGTATATAAGCATACCGTTGATGACCAGTATCGTGGCGGCTCACCCTTTTATATCGAGCGTGGCCTAAAGATGAAACCCTTTGCTATTTTAGTAGCTACGGTGACTTGTCTTTCTTATGGTGTTTTGGTGCCTGGCGTACAGGCCAACACCATCGCTGATTCTTTTAATACCGCTTTTAACATCCCACCTGTTGCAACTGGTTTCATTATCGTTGCGCTGTTAGCATTTATCATATTTGGTGGCATAAAACGTATTGCAAACTTCGCTGGCAAGGTCGTGCCTATTATGGCGATCGGCTATGTTTTGATGATGGTTATCGTCTTAGCCTTTAATGCCTCAAACCTACCTGCTATGTTCGCCTTGATTTTCAAAAGCGCGTTTGGTATGGATGCTGTATTTGGCGGTATCGTCGGTCTAGCCATATCTTGGGGTGTCCGCCGTGCGGTATTCTCTAACGTTGCTGGTGCAGGCGAAGCAACTTTCAGCTCAGCAGCTGCAGAGGTTTCTCATCCTGCCAAGCAAGGCTTAGTACAGAGTTTTTCTATCTATATCGATACGGTTGTTGTCTGTACCGCTACTGCATTGATGATTTTATCTACTGGTATGTATAACGTCATTCCAGCAGAAGGCTTGGTACTAGTAGAAAACATGCCAGGCATTGAAGCGGGCACGGCATTTACACAAGCCGCTGTCTCGACGGTGTTTAGCCAATATGGAAGTGGCTTTGTCGCTATCGCCATCTTCTTGTTTGCCTTTACCTGCTTGATTGCTTATTACTATATTGCTGAGACCACGCTAGTATACTTAGACAATAAATTGCGCTACCCTGTTTTAAAACCATTATTAAAAATAATATTCTTAATAGTTTGCTTTACCGGTAGCATGCAGTCTGTTGGCGTGATGTGGGCGCTAGGTGATATTGGTTTTGGCAGCATGTGTTACCTTAACTTCATCGCTATCGTATTACTCAGTAAAACGGCGCTAAAAGTGTTAAAAGACTACGATGAGCAAATGAAGCTGGGACTTGACCCTGTCTTTGACCCTAGAAAAGCAGGCGTTGAAAATGCAGACTTTTGGATAGAATATAGTGAGAGACATCATAAGCGTTAAATTCTAGCTAAATAATCGTAATCTTTCCCCATATAAGCCTCCTATATCATAATGATGTAGAAGGCTTTTTTCTATTATTAGGCCCATTATCAATAACATACTATGCTATTTGATAACTCCGAATGAGTGGCTGTATGTAGCAAACAATGCTATTATTAGCGGCTGAGATAAAGCTTATATAGCACAGTTATCTGCATACTAAGTTAGTAAAAATACATTATAAGATATTGATATAATAAGTTTTATATAATAAATCACTAGCGGTCTTTCTTAATTTATCTCTGACACTAACTCGTATCATTTCCTTTTGTTTGCATTCGTAAGAGTCTTCTATGGCATTTGTACACCTTGGCATCCACAGCGAATATTCTATTACCGATTCTATCGTCCGTATTAAGCCGTTGGTTAAAGCGGCGGCGGCAGACAATCAAAGCGCCCTTGCCTTGACGGATCTATCCAACCTGTATGCAACGGTGAAATTCTATCGTGCCTGCCTAGGTGCTGGCATCAAGCCCATTATCGGCAGCGAAGTCATCATGGAGAATGAAGACACGCGCTTAACTTTATTGGCGATGAACAACGAAGGCTATCAAAACATCACTCGTATCGTATCGCTTGGCTTTACCGAAGGACGTGCTGATCCTGTTAATCACGGTACTCCTGTTATTAAACGCAGCCATATTTTAGCGCATGCGGCAGGTGTCATTGTCTTATTCACTGAAAAGTCAGACGTTGGGCAAGCATTGATTGGCTCCATGCCAGAAAAAGCCGATGAGCTCCTGACAGAATGGCAAGCGCAGTTTGCTGATCGCTTATATTTTGCGATTAAACGCACCAATCGTACTGGCGAAGATGCCTTTATTAAAGCTGCTATTCATTCAGGTGCTAAGCATCATATTCCTATTATTGCCCACAATGACGTGCGGTTTTTAGAACAAGATGATTTTGATGCTCATGAAGCGCGAGTTTGTATTGCTGGCTCTTATGTCCTTGCCGATCAAAATCGCCCACAGACTTATTCAGATGAGCAGTACCTCAAGACCCAAGCGCAGATGGAACAGCTATTTGCTGATATTCCGCAGGTGATTGATAATACCTTGCGCTTAGCAACTCGCTGTAATGTGACCTTGACGCTGGGTATTAATGTCCTACCAGAGTTTCCAGTACCTGAGGGCGAGACCACTGAATCTTTCTTTCGCTTAGAATCGCAGCGTGGGCTTGACAATCGTTTAGACAAGCTCTTTCCAGTTGACGCGCGCAGTGATAATTGGAGTGATATCCGCCAAAGATACGATGACCGCTTAGAGTATGAGCTCAAGGTTATCTTATCAATGGGATTCCCCGGTTACTTCCTGATCGTGATGGACTTTATCCGTTGGGCAAAAGCCAATGGCGTACCAGTCGGTCCTGGTCGTGGTTCTGGTGCAGGCTCGCTCGTGGCTTATGCGTTAAACATTACCGACCTCGACCCTATTCATTACGATCTACTATTCGAGCGCTTTTTAAACCCTGAGCGTGTCTCAATGCCCGATTTCGATATTGATTTTTGTATTGAAGGTCGTGACCGCGTTATTGATTATGTGGCGCAAACTTATGGGCGTGAAGCGGTTTCGCAGATTATCACTTTTGGTACCATGGCAGCAAAAGCAGTGGTACGAGATGTCGCACGTGCACAAAGCAAATCTTACTTCCTTGCCAGCAAAATGTCTAAACTTATTCCCAAAACACCGGGGATCACACTCAGTCAAGCGCTTGAGCAAGAGCCACAACTCAAAGACTTAATTTCCAACCCTGACAATATGGATTATGAAGATGCCATCGAAGTATGGGAGATGGCTATCAAGCTTGAAGGTATTTGCCGGAACGTGGGTAAACATGCCGGCGGCGTATTGATTGCACCGCACAGAATCACGGATTTTAGCGCCATTTATTGTGATGATGAAGGTCACCGCGTCAGCCAATTTGATAAAGATGACGTTGAAGCCGTTGGGCTGGTAAAGTTTGACTTTTTGGGTCTACGTAACTTGACCGTGATTGATGCTGCTGTCAGAAATATCAACCTGCGCCGTGCAAAAGAAGGCAAAGATGCGTTGGTGTTAGAAGACCTGCCGTTAGATGATGCTAAAGCCTATAAGCTCTTGCAAGATGCCAAGACCACTGCTGTCTTTCAGCTAGAAAGTATGGGCATGAAAAAATATCTCGCTAAGTTGCAGCCGACCAACATCGAAGATGTGATTGCCATGTGTGCGCTGTATCGCCCAGGTCCACTCGATGCAGGCATGGTAGAGATGTATATTGACCGTAAGCATGGTCGCGAAGAAGTCATTTATGACCATCCCAATCTTGAGCCGATTTTAGAAAACACCAATGGCGTTATTGTCTATCAAGAACAGGTCATGCAAATCTCGCAAGTCATGGCCGGCTATAGCTTAGGTGGTGCTGATATGTTACGCCGCGCCATGGGTAAAAAGAAACCTGAAGAGATGGCAAAACAGCGCGATATCTTCGTCACGGGTGCTACGGCACAAGGCATTGATGAAGCGACATCAGGTGGCGTATTTGACTTGATGGAAAAGTTCGCCGGTTACGGTTTTAACCGCTCGCATTCTGCCGCTTATGGCGTACTTGCTTATCAGACCGCGTATCTAAAACAGTACTACCCTGCTGAGTTTATGGCAGCCGTACTCACATCAGATATGAACAACACGGATAACGTGGTGTTCTTTATCAATGATTGCCGTGAAAACTTTGATTTAACGGTAGTCAACCCATCGGTTAATCGTAGTGAGTGGCATTTTGTTGCTGATACCCCAACCAATATTATCTATGGTCTTGGCGCGATTAAAGGCGTTGGTGAAGGCGCGGTCGAATCTATCGTTGATGCACGTCGCCGCGAAGGTCCGTTTAAAGATTTATACGACTTTTGCCGTCGCGTCGATATTAAAAAGGTGAATAAACGCACCCTTGAAGCCTTAGTCAGTGCGGGCTGTTTTGATGACTTTGCAGCTACCCTGCGACCAGACTTACCAGCCGATGAAGCCTACGAGATTCGCGGCGCATTAATGAGTCAGCTGCCAAGTGCGGTACAGGCGGCTGAGCAAGACCGTCAAAACCGTGAAATCGGTATGATGGATTTGTTTGGTGAAATGGATGGTGTCGTCGCTGCCCCGCCACTCGTTATGACGCCAGAGCTAATTTGGGGTGACAAACACCGCCTAAAAGCAGAGAAAAATACTCTAGGGCTTTATTTGACCGGACATCCTATCGATGAATATCGAGACGAACTCAAACGCTATACCTCAGGTGCTCGTCTCGATAAATTGACTGATACGGGCTATAACGGCAGCTGCTATTTTGCCGGTCTTATCATTGATATCGCCAACTTTGGTACTCGTAACGTTATTACCTTAGACGATGGGACATCAAGGTTAGAGGTCAGCTGTTATGCTGAGCGCTTTAACCGTGTCAAAGAACAGTTAAAAATAGATGAAGTCGTCATCATTAAAGGCAGCATCCGTGAGCGTGATGGGCGTTTATTTGCTCGTCTTGATAATGCCATGAGTATGGTCGATGCTCGCCTAAGATGGCTCAAAAAAATCAGTATTAAAATTCATGGTAGTGATATCGACCTGCTGACACGCATGCAGCCTTTACTGAAATCGGCACAAGTCAGCATGATTCCAGCACCAAAAACATCTCATAACGATGAGCAAGACGAGCAAAGCGACAATACTAATAACAATAGTTTTGGCGGTTATAATGCCTCAATGGGTGGCAGTCTATATGATGAAAATGGTAATGATTTATTGGCATTAGAGAATAATATGGCACAAGATGCTTATTCAAACGACACTGACCCAAGCCTAAGTAACCAAAGCTACGCCAACAACGCTTTGAGCAACACCGACGTCTCTATTAGAGATAATTGCCTACCCCTTGGACTCAGTATTTATGAAGAATATGGCATTGCCAATGTAGGACTGTCTGAGCATTGGCGCATTTATCCGAATGATGATAATTTACAGCAGCTAAAAAGCATGATTAGCGAAGATAACTTACATTTTCACTACAGCTAACGAATGTATTATCGTTAGCATATTCATTAGTAGGAAAATATTTATTATAATAATTCTTTCTGCGCTAACTTTAATCCTATTGGAACATGACTATGGCTACTATTACGAACAAAGATATGACCGCCATAACTGATGACGAGATTATCAATGCTGAGCAGTTTGAAGATATGCGCGACTTATTAGAAGAAGACTTTGTCGATTTGATACAAGTCTATTTTACTGATTGTCGTCACCGTATCACAAAACTAAGACAAGCTCAGCAAGAAGAAGATAATGCCAATGGCTTTGAGCTTGCTCATGCACTAAAAGGAGCCAGTGTCAATTTGGGCGCAACCCAAATGACGCGTCTTGGCAGTCAATTGCAAGAGCTTTGCCGTGAGCGTCTTATCAGCGAACAAGCCCCTCTTATCGAGGACATCGCCGTTGCATTGCAACGTGCTGAGCAAGACATCAACCAGCGACTAGGACAATAATGAGTAACAATGCACTCTCATCTTTAGCAAAAGCAGTACCAAACGTCAGCAATTATTTGTCTTGTGTTCAAGTAGTGATGGTCAATACGACATTGCCTGCCAATATTGGTTCAGCAGCACGCGCCATGCACACCATGGGGTTATCGAGATTGACGGTGGTTGATCCGAAATTACCGATTGATGACACTAGCGTTTCTCATGCTGCTGGTGGCAGTGATTTGCTATCATCAGCAATCATCGCACCAACGCTTGAGTCTGCTATCGCTGATTGCCAATTGGTATTTGCGGCCAGCAGCCGTAGTCGTCATTTGCCGCGTCCTGTGGTCACGCCGACACAAGCTGCCAAAATCATGTTGGACTTTATTGACAAACAAAGCAAAGTTAGTGGGCAAGATGGTATAAATACAGCGCCCAATATTGCCATTCTGTTTGGGCGTGAAGATCGTGGCTTGACCAATGAAGAATTGGCTTATGCTGACTATCATGTTCAAATCGATGCCAACCCTGCTTATCCAGTGCTCAATGTCGCTTCAGCCGTGCAAGTGATCGCGAGCTTTATTTATGCTTATGCACAAACTCATATCCAAGCTGACAGCGAAGTCAATGATATAGCACAGGTAACTGATAACCTAGAGACGACTGAACAAGGGATGCTTAATACCTATGTGCGCCAGCAATGGGATGAGCCAGCGATTACTCAACAGCAATTGCAACTGCTTACTGAGCGTACCACCGCATTAATGGTTCAACGCAAACTGGCAGATAGTGAAAACTTAAAATCGCTGCCATCGCGCTTATCTAGACTCGGTTCACGTATTCAACTCGACCAAAAAGAGTATCAATTACTCAGTGCTCTGCTAGCAAAACTTTTAAAAAACTAATATTTAATAAGTTAATTTTCTTGCCACTATGGGCATTATTAGTAGTACAGGTAGTTATATCATTTAACAATAAAAAGGGATTTACGATGAATTGGACTGTTTACTTATCCGGAGAAATACACACTGACTGGCGACAGAAAATTATGCAAGGCGCGAAAGAACAGGGTTTAGACATTACTTTTATCTCAGCAGTCACTGAGCATGAAGCCAGCGATGCGGCAGGTGATGTACTCGGTAAAGATGACAATGGATTCTGGCGCGATCATAAATCATCCAAAGTTAATGCGATTCGCACCAAAAATATGATCCAAAAGTGTGACATTGCTATTATTCGTTTCGGTGATAAATATAAGCAGTGGAACGCCGCATTCGATGCCGGTTATTGCGCCGCGTTGGGCAAACCGTATATCACATTGCATGCTGAGGATATTATTCATCCGCTAAAAGAAGTGGATGCCGCGGCAATGGCATGGGCGCAAACGCCTGAGCAGATTGTTAAATTGCTCAAATATGTTGTCAGTGATAGCTAAAGGATAAGAGTAATCGTCTGGAGATGAAGCGCTAATTATTGACGTTTTATCTACAGACGATTTCTTATTTAAAGTACATTGCTATATTTTGTGCTATAAAACTGCTATAACTAAAGAGATTATAACCAAAAATACGATAGGACGATTTATGTCATTGCCAACTGCTTTATTCAAATCGCTCGTCCGCATCAAAAGAGACCTAAAAGAAGATATCGATGCGGTATTCAATCGCGACCCTGCTGCGCGTAATAGTCTAGAGGTAATATTAACTTACCCTGGCATCCACGCGCTTATTCTACATCGCGGCGCGCATTGTCTTTGGCAAAATGATCAAAAGCTTGCGGCTCGAGTGATTTCTTATGGCTCGCGTATCATCACTGGTATCGAGATTCACCCTGCTGCTAAGATCGGTCGTCGGTTTTTTATTGACCATGGCATGGGTATCGTCATTGGCGAGACAGCAGAGATTGGTAATGATGTGACACTTTATCATGGCGTCACGCTTGGCGGCGTTTCTTGGAATAATGGCAAACGCCACCCTACTTTGGAAGATGGCGTCATCGTCGGTGCCGGTGCTAAAGTATTAGGACCCTTCACTGTTGGTAAAGGCGCTAAAATTGGCTCAAATGCTGTCGTGGTTAAAGCAGTGCCAGCAGGCGCAACCATGGTCGGTAATGCTGCTCGTATGATATCAGAGCATCATGACGAAAAAGGCAATCCTATTACGACCAAAGTCAATGATGCAAATCAACAAGAAAAAGCAGTGCAAGCTGCTTCTACCGAGAACCCCGCAGATAAAAAAACAACGAATCACACAGCGCGCGAAACCACTTTTCAAGCTTATGGCATTGATCCCATGTCACAAGACCCTGTTGCTGAAGCCTTTGCTAAAATGCTTGAACATATTCAACAATCAGAAAATCGCTTAGATCAACTACAAACTGCCATGTGCAAAATCGATCCTAACTTTTGCAAAAAAGAATATGACAAATTGTGCTTAGAAGATTTGGACGTGATTGGCAAAAGTGACATGAATGAGATAGGTGCTGAATCGCAATAACTTTTTATTCTTGGGCTGAGTTTAATATTAAGCTCAGCTTAGATTTTTCGTTTTACAACTGTCAGCTATCTATCCCCGCTACCAATTCTTTTATCCCTGCTCTTTCATGCGCTTTAAATGGATAGCGATTTGCCATTATTATCCATTTAGAATCGTTTTTTTTGCTTAGGCTATTATCTTTATCCAATTTAACAAGCAATATATCAATATCCATCGTGACTTTTTTTATTGGTGCCTGTGTTTCCGTTAAACGCTGCCGATTACAGTCACATTCAAACTGTTTAAAAGATTGTTGTAGCTGCTGCAAGGTTACAGGCTTTGCCAAAGACAAATAAATGCACTGATTGGTATAGTCAGGTTTTGGTAATTCTATAGTGGCAGTGAAGTCAGGATTTTGAAAGGCTGTTGACAATGTTATAGCACCAATACTTGTCAATCGCTCTCGGACACGCGGTAAGTGTATCTGCGCATCATGGTTGCTACCTAAGGCCAGTAGCACAGCTTTTACAGGCTGTGCTTGCAGCGTTTCAGGATCGCAGCTTATCAGCGATTCAAATAAATCAGCCAAGGCTTTATGCATCATCAGATAAGCTAGTATTAGCTTGATTGGTAGATACGCTAGATACGGCTTTGGCATAGCGGGTGATTTGAACACCAACTGCATCTGCTTGTTGAATAGCGGTAGGCTTAGCAATACTTAAGGAAATTTTATCGCAGCTATATTTTTCGAGCAATTTATCAGCGATTTTCCCAGCCAGATGTTCAAGTAACTGAGCCTTAATATCTTGGCACCACGCACTGACATCATCACAGACTTCTTTGTAATTTAGCGCATCGTTTACATCATCTGACACCGCAGCGCGGCTGATATCAGTTTCCATTGCGATGTCTATTAATAGTGGCTGCGTAATAGCGCGCTCCCATTCATAAACACCAATGACTGCCTCTACTTTTAAGCCTTTGACGAATACAACATCAGACTGGGTATGAAACATACAAGCATCCTTGTTAATGATATTTTTACTATCTATTTTAGTTTGATGATTTATTTAGAAGATAATGCTTCTTCACGTAGGCGTGCTGCTTTTAGCTGCTTACTTGGGCGATGACGCCATAAATCGATACTGAATAATAGCAGACCCAGCCAAATTAAACCAAAGACTGCCAAACGATGTAAATCAAAAGGCTCATTGTAATAGAATACCGCCAAGAAGAAAATAAAGGTCGGCGTCAGATAATTCATAAAACTGAGGATACTATAAGCGACGAGCTTGGTGGATTTGTTAAACATCAATAGCGGTATCAAAGTAATAGGTCCTGCCAACATAAGCAGCCAAATAGAAGGCGTAAACCAAAAGCTGATATTACTACTCGCCACATCAGACTGCCAGAACCATGCGATAAAAATAGGCAGTAGCATTGCTGTCTCGACAAACATTGCATCGACTGCTGTCAGAGGGGTTTGGCGCTGAATGGTGCCGTAAGTACTAAAGCTAAACGCCAATATTAACGATACCCACGGCAGACTACCCAGCATGACCACTTGAATAACGACTGATAATAGCGCAAAACCAATTGCCACCCATTGCAAAGTACGCAGGCGCTCTTTGAACAGTAGCATCGACAACCCTACGCCAACCAGTGGTCCAATAAAGTACCCCAAACTGGCCTCTAAAATCTGGTTGTTATTGACCGCCCATACATAAGTGAGCCAGTTGATCGCGATGATAATACCTGACACAAAGGTATAGGCTATCCACCTCGGGTTTTTCTTTAGCGTGTCAATCCACTGCCAGCGCTTGGTCACTACTAGCACAACTAAAAGACAAGCAAAGGTCCAAACAATGCGGTGACCAATGATTTCAGTGGCATTATAGTCCGATAATTGCTTAAAGTATAAAGGAAAAGCGCCCCAGATAGAAAAAGCTATCAGCGCGGTGACAATACCACGTCTGGTCGTTTTAATAGGAGCAGCAGGTTTTTTGATGACATTTTGGGTAGTCATAAGATAGGACAACTTTTTAGAGCAAAGCGCACCCTCACCCAATTATTATCATTGATGGTAATTTGGTGTTAAGAGTACAGGGTCACTACAGATAGAATAAAAGGTAAAAAGCAATGAGTTGATACTAGAAATCGTATCAACTCATTGCTGCCGAAAAACATAATTAAAATAATAAAATCAACAATAAAATTAATAGCTCATTTTATTGCTAAGCTATTATCATTGGCTCAAATTAAAGTTACTGCGTTAAGCACTCACAACGTCAATAGACATGCCAATTTGGTTGGCAAGTTCTGCAAATCCTGGGAAGCTGGTATTGACGGTTTCAACGCCTTCAATGGTAATCTGCTTAGAGGCGCGTAAGCTGGCAACCGCAAAACTCATAGCAATACGGTGGTCATGATGCGAGACAATATGTCCACCACCAAATACCGTTTGGCTATTATTCACCTCATTACTCTGACCGACCACCCCTTTACCTTCAATGATAAGACCATCTTCAGTAACGGTACAGTCAACCCCTAATGTCTGCAAGCCTTCTGCCATTACTGCAATGCGATCTGATTCTTTAACACGCAGCTCTTTTGCACCGGTCAAAACGGTACGGCCTTGGGCACAGCTGGCTGCGATAAATAATACAGGAAATTCGTCAATGGCAAGTGGTACTAGATACTCTGGTATTTCAATACCGACCAAGTTTGAGCTTCGAATAGTAATATCCGCTACTGGCTCACCGCCAACATGAGTCTCATTACTTAAGCTGATATCCGCTTGCATCAGCTTAAGAATATCAATAATGCCAGTACGTGTAGGATTGATACCGACTTGCTTCAAAGTCAATTCGCTACCTTGGCTAATAGCTGCAGCCACCATAAAGAATGCGGCCGATGAGATATCAGCAGGTACTGCGATATTACCGCCTGTGAGCGTGCCGCCGCCTTCAACACTGATACGATTGCCATCGACCGTTACTGGATAACCAAAAGCTGAAAGCATACGCTCGGTATGATCGCGGCTAACTTCAGGTTGAGTAACGGTCGTGGTGCCTTCCGCCCAAAGTCCAGCCAGCAATAAGCAAGATTTAATCTGTGCAGAAGCAACTGGCATATCATATTCAGCCCCTTGTAGAGGTTTGCCAACACTATCTCGACCAGTAATACTCAGTGGCGCTGTACCTTTTTGACCAGTGCTTTGAATCACTGCACCCATCTCACGTAATGGTGCTGCCACGCGCTCCATTGGACGCTTATTTAGGCTAGTGTCACCCGTCAATACGCTATCAAATGCTTGCGCTGCTAAGATGCCTGAAAGCAGACGCATACTGGTGCCAGAATTGCCCATATATAAAGGTGTTTTGCTTGGCTTTAAGCCATTCATACCAACGCCATGAATGGTTAAATTGCCATTATCCGGACCTTCAATGGTCACGCCCATATCGCGAAACGCTTGCAAAGTGGCAAGCGCATCTTCCCCTTCCAAAAATCCAGTCACTTTAGTTACGCCAGTAGCAAGGCTACCGAGCATAATACTACGGTGAGAGATAGACTTATCCCCAGGAATGGCAATAGTGCCAGAAACGGTGTTGCTTGGGGTGATATTATAAGAAGCTGACATGGCAGAAGTATCCGTATAAGGGGTGCTGGCTAACATATGGCCAAAATGTCGCCGTGCGGCTTGCGCGCGGCCCAAAAGTCCCATCAGGGCGGTTGAATCTTTATCAATGATAAGCTGACGAATATCATTTAAATAAACGCTGTACTCATCAAGGGCGCTTACAATCGCGTTTTGGTTGGCAAAAAATATATCATGCCACATTTTAGGGTCGCTGGCAGCAATGCGGGTAAAATCACGAAAACCACCTGCGGCATAGCGGAAAATATCTAAATTATCATCATGGCTTGCCAGCTGTTCGACCAAATTAAAGGCGAGCAAATGCGGTAAATGACTGGTATGTGCCAATATAGAATCATGATGAGCGGCATCCATCGGTATGACGCTTGCACCCACTGCTTCCCATAACTGGCTTAGCTTGGCAATTGCTATATGGCTAGTCGTTAGTAGCTCACAGACAATAACGCTATGATTGACAAACAATGTAGCGCGGCGAGCATGATACCCTGAATTTTCGGCACCAGCAATTGGATGTGCAGGCACAAGCCCGACAGGCAATGTCTCGAACACAGTCCTGGCAGCATCAATAATATTAACTTTGGTACTGCATACATCGGTAATGATACAATCAGTAGCAAGTAGACTACTATCCATTGCATTTTTGATATCTATAAATACCGCTTGTGCCGCTTGTACTGGCACCGCAATCACTATCAAGTCACTACCAGATATTACGTCATTGAGTACTGAGCTACCAGCGTCTAGTAAACCGTGTTGAATAGCTTCCTCTAGACTTGGCTCGTGTCTATCGACTGCAACGATACGCTCAGCTAAACCATTGTCTTTAATCGCTTGCGCAAGACTTGCACCAATTAAACCCAAACCTATCACACACACTTGCTGGAATAGCGGCTGCGTAGAGGATGGAGTCAGTTTAGTTGCTGTTTGAAGATTTACGGCGTGATTTATTTTTTGCATATTGTTTTAATTATTAGGTTGCTTATTAAATTACTTATTAGTTATTGATTTAATCATCGGTCAAAATAGAGCGCAGAGTATCAATCAAACGCATATTGTCTTCTGCGACCCCTACACTAATACGCAGCCAATTATGCAAGCCATAAACCTCTAGCTGTCGCACAATAACGCCTTGCTCAAGCAATGCCTGATAAATAACAGCAGCGTTTGTATCTTCCATTTCAACTTCGATTTCGACCATAATAAAGTTGGCATGTGACTTAATAAAACCCAATCCCAGTGCATCAAACTGTTTTTCTAACCAGCGCATCTGCTCGTTATTCATCAGACGAGTTTTTTCAATAAAGTCTTGATCCGCAAGTGCCGCTGCCGCTGCCGCCAGTCCAATGCGGCTCACATTAAATGGCTGACGAATGCGATTGAGTAAATCTGCCACAGCTACCGAGCTTAACGCATAGCCAACACGCAGACCTGCCAGCCCATAGGCTTTAGAAAAGGTGCGAACAATAACCACATTATCAAATTCATCTAACAGTGCCCGATTATTGCTCTCAGGGCTATATTCAATATAAGCTTCATCTAACACCACCAGTACTGAGCTTGGCACACTAGCGACAAACTCTCTCAGCTCAGCATGTTCAAGCTGTGTACCGGTTGGATTGTTCGGATTGGCAATAAAGACGATTTTGGTATTAGAGTTATCCTGAACCGCTTGACCCATGGCTTTTAGGTCATGACCAAAGCGCTGAGCAGGCACTTCAACATCCATAGCACCCTGCATTTTAGCGAGCATCGAATAGACCACAAAGGCATACTGACTATAAACGATTGCATCATCTGCACCTACAAAACTACGCGCCAAGATATCGAGCAAATCATCAGAGCCATTACCCAAAGTAATCTGATCAACATTGACATCATTAAAATCAGCCAATGCTTGCTTTAGATAATAACCATTGCCATCAGGATAACGTGACAGCTGACCTAGCTGTTCAGTAATCGCTAGCGTAACGTGCGGTGAGCAGCCTATCGGATTCTCATTACTGGCAATTTTTACCACATCTGAGACGCCATACTCTCGCGTTAGCTCTTCAATAGGCTTGCCGGTTTGATACGGTGTCAACGCCAAAACACTCTCGTAAGCAGGTACGAGCGGTAATAAATTTGACTCTGTTGATTGCGCAGACTGCATGATTAATCCTTAGATGTGATAACGCACCTATCATTGGCTAAGCCCATTAATGTCACTGGTGACCGCTATTTATGACAAGGCAATTTATAAACGCTTGCGGCTAATACTAATAAAACAATGACTCATAGAAACCAGTAAGTTTATAGTACCGCTTTTGGATAAGATCCTAATACACGTAAGTCTTTGACCAATGGGCGAATATCAGCGATAGCAGCGCTCACATTTGGGTCTTCAATGTGCCCATTCATATCAATAAAGAAGACGTAAGCCCATTTATTAGGACGCTCAGGGCGCGTTTCAATGCTGGTCATAGACACGCCATGATAAGACAAAGGTTTTAAGATTTCGATCAGAGCGCCCGCTTTGTCATGCGCTGATACCATAATTGAGGTTTTATCTTGACCTGATGGTGCAATTGCTTCATGACCAATAATCAAGAAACGGGTCGTATTGCTTGGATTGTCTTCGATATTTGAATAAAGCTTATGCAAATCATATTCTGCTGCTGCCACGTCACCCGCAATCGCTGCCGAGTGCCACTCGTTCTTCAAGCGACGTGCCGCTTCACCATTACTCGATACCGCAACACGCTCGACATTGGGATAATTCACATCAAGCCAATGACGACACTGCGCCAATGATTGCTGGTGCGAGTAAATACGGCTTAACCCATCAAGTTTGGTATGTTCAGCGACCAAAAAGTTTTGATGAATCGGCAGCTCGACTTCACCGATTATTTTTAATGTAGAAGATAAAAAGCCATCTAGCGTATGGTTGACTACGCCTTCAGATGAGTTTTCAACGGGCACGACGCCATACATTGCGGTGCCCGCTTCAACTTCACGAAACACATCAGTAATGGTATTCAGCGGTACAGTATCCGCCGCTTTACCAAAGTGCTTTAATGCAGCCGCATGAGTAAAAGTACCCAGTGGACCCAAAAACGCAATGCGCTGCGGCGCTTCTAAATCAAGGCATACCGACATAATCTCTCGAAACAAGCGTGCCATTTTTTCATCGGCAATAGGTCCTTCATTACGCTCCATGACGGCTTTTAGCACTTGCGCCTCACGCTCTGGACGATAAAAAATAGGGTTGGCATTTTCAGCAGCAGAATCATTGGCAATGTGGTTCTTTTTCACGCTCGCCACTTGCTGAGCCAATTTGGCACGATTGTTAATCAGCGTCTGAATTTCGCAGTCTACCGCATCGATACTGCCGCGCAATGTATTCAAAAACTCTTTATCCGTTGCGGTAGTACTGATGCTTGCGGTGGTTTGGTTTAGATTATCATTGTTTTGTTCTGGTGACTGCTCACTCATTACCGCCCATCCTTTTTTAGATTTTATGACTGTTAGGTATAACTACTTGTCAATGATGACCATAAATACTTCGTTAAAAGACATGAAGACTTTTTTAAAGAACATAAATATTTTTGCTCTTATATCACCAATTTATCATTATTGGTTTTTTAAAGCAGCACTATGTTCTTGGTAAAGTTCGTAGTATTCGTAAAGCTCAACCACTGACCGGCTCTACTATAACAAAAACTACGGACAGTGCCCATTCGTAAATGAACGTAAAGTGGCAAATCGCTATAAATCTTAGCATAGTTAAGAGATATACGGGCTTAGTCTGCTAAAACTATCAGGTAACATGTGCCCAAATCTATGTTACAGTTTAAACGGACATGGAATTTTATCCATAATAGACCACAACCATCCATAAGAAAATAACACCATTAATGAATAATACCAAGGATATCTGATGAGCGCATTACAACAGCTTCGCACTATGACTACCATTGTCGCTGATACAGGCGATCTTGCCGCCATTGAGCGTCTAAAACCTATCGATGCGACCACCAATCCAAGTCTAATTACCAAAGCACTGATCCATCCTGATAATGAAGCGGTATTATCAGAAACCATGAGCCGCCATCGAGATGATATCGATGCGGTCATTGATGAGCTAACCATTCAAATCGGCTGTAATATTTTATCTTTAATTGAAGGACGTGTCTCAACTGAGGTCGATGCCCGCTTGTCCTATGACACACAAGCGACCATTGATAAGGCATTGGCATTCATGGAAGCCTATCAAAAAGCGGGTATCGACTCAGAGCGTGTGTTGATCAAGATGGCAGCGACTTGGCAAGGTATTGAGGCGGCACGCTACCTTGAAACTCAAGGTATACATTGCAATCTCACCTTGCTCTTTGGGCAACATCAAGCCATCGCTTGTGCCGATGCTGGTGTGACCTTGATATCCCCTTTTGTTGGACGTATTTTGGATTGGCAAAAACGCCAGCAAAACCGTCAAAACATACCTGTCTCTGATGACATGGGCGTACAATCGGTTAAGCTCATTTATCAATACTACAAGCAGCATGGCTATAAAACGCAGGTAATGGGCGCAAGTTTCCGCTCAACTGAGCAGATATTGGCGCTGGCAGGCTGTGATTTATTGACCATTGCACCTGACCTCATTGATGAGCTAGCAGCAATGGATATCGAGGTTACACGTCAATTATCAGAAAGTATGTCGATGGACATGACAGATATGACGCGAGTGAGCTTAAGCGCTGAAGAATTCAGTAGCGCTTATCAACAAGATACCATTACTCAAGATCTTTTACCAAAAGGCATTGACGGCTTTATCGGTGCGCGTGATGAGCTTGCCCACATGCTAGCGAGTATGCGCAGCTAAGCTGTATATATGATTAATATGGGCGTATAACCAAGCCTATCTGGCTTGAGAGTTACTTACTAAAGCACTATAAAACAGTGCAAATATTACATAGTTATACGCAGCAGGTAATAAAAGAAATTTGCCTGCTCATAGTAAGTTGGCTATTATGAGCGACCTAAAATGACTACAAGCAAGGCTTCATTATGAAACGGCTAGCAGTGATATTAGCAAGCGGTACGCTTGCGATTGGTGCTCATGCAGTAAACTGGTCGAAAGTAACAGAAAGTCAGACCGGTTCCATTTTTAGCTTAGATTTGGATTCTATCGAACGCTCTGACATCAATATTCTTGATGAAAAGCGGGTCGAAAATATTACCGTCTCCATTCGTAGAACCTACCCTGCATTAAAAAGTACAACGAGTGATAGTAAAGAAAGCGGCATTCATCATAGCGACCAGCAATGGCTTATCTCTTGTAAGGACGCCAGCTATTACAGACGGGCATACGTTTATTATACCGCTGACGACAAGGTAATAAAGTCTTGGCAATCAGAAAAACCTCTCCTGACCACCAAAGATTTTAAAATTACTGCCCCAAAAACGGTCAGTCGTATGCTAGTCGAGCAAGCGTGCAAAAACCACGAACAAGCCAAATAGCACAAATAAAATAGGCAAAGGCAATCTAAAAAAGCATCATTAAAAAAGCGCGCTTTTTTAATGATGCTTTAGTTATATCATCTCAAAGCCATAGAAAACTGGCTTTGAACGCATTTTACTTATAATTAAGGTACTCTAAAAACACTACGGTACTGCTGGTATAAATTTTTTGCAGCCTCTGTCTGCGTAGGCACAGCAAGCAAGAAAAATTAATACCAGCAGTACATAATGTATCGATATTACTTTTTATTTTTACCCACTATAAGTAAAAATGCCCGTCATTTACGCCTTTAATACCGTATAAATAGGCACTGGAAAATCGCCATGTAAATCCACCAAATCTAATAATACTAATGCACCAACGACCGTATGATCGGCTGATTGACATAGCTCATAAGCAGTGGTCAGTGTGCCGCCCGTTGCCAAGATATCATCAACCAATAGCACGCGCTCTGGTGGCAGATTATTTTGCATCTCAAGAGTATCTTTACCGTACTCTAACGCGTAGGCTTTATTGGCAACAGGCGGTGGTAACTTGCCGGGTTTACGTAGCAAAATCATACCTTTACCCAGACGTCCTGCCAGCAAACTTGCAAACACGAATCCACGGGCTTCAACAGCACCCAAACAATCCACCTCATCCATTATGCCTTCAGGTAGGACAGACAGCAGTGCATCAATGACTTCATTAATGTGACTGCGTAGTAACGGTGTAATATCATAAAAATCAATGCCGACTTTAGGGAAGTCTGGTACTGTGCGAATGATGTTCCAAAATGGATGATCGGTATTGAGCGTATTCGATGACTCGATTGCAGTATCAACTGCTGTAACAGCGGTGTTTGCGCTCATAGTAACCCTTAACGTCTATAACTTAGATAATGATGTAACAATAGCAAATAATCTATGCATCAGAAAATTAACGGCGGCTATTATAGCATAATTGCCTTTAATATTGCGCGGCAATGGGGAAAACACCACTTATTAAGTCAATAAAATCAGGCATAGTACTTGATAAACGTTTATCAATCTCAATATACAAGTGTAAACTTAACTATGAAAACAACGGTTATATGCTAAACTAGCTGCGTTTTTACAGTCTAGATATTGACGGTAATCATTCTTGATGTGCCATCAATGTCACCTTAAAAACGTATAGTAACACTGGTAATAATCGATAGGACTCTTTATGAAACGTTATGAATGTATTGTCTGCGGCTGGATATATGATGAAGCACTGGGCTGCCCTGAAGAAGGTATCGCACCGGGCACCAAATGGGATGATATCCCTGATGATTGGACATGCCCAGAATGCGGCGTTGGCAAGCTTGATTTTGAGATGCTAGAACTTTAAGCCAATGACCTTTTAGATAGGACCGTTCATGACAGAAAAAAACAACATTGATAATGCTGCTAAGTTGCCTGATTCATTGGATAGCAGCTCGAGTTACCCGACGCCTGAATGGCAAAAATTTGGTGAGCACCTGTGGGGCGCATCAGACCTCAGTGAGCATCTTTATCAAGCCATGATAGATATCGGCGACGGCATCGAGCTGTGTGTTGAGGCTGGTGGTAATCCTAATCATCCGCCACTGCTTATGATTATGGGACTTGGCTCACAAATGATATTTTGGCCAAATCATTTTATTAAGCGCCTTATTGATGCCGGTTTTTTTGTGATTCGTTTTGACAATCGTGATATCGGTTTGTCCTCTAAAGTACAAATCGATGGTCTACCGCGTATTAGTCAGCTTAAAATGATGATGCGCCTGCAAACGGGACTGTCTAATAAAGGTGCACAGGTTGCCTACAATTTAACCGACATGGCAGAAGATACGGCGCGTTTAATCAAGGCTTTGCAGCTTGGCAAAACACATTTGCTGGGTGCTTCTATGGGTGGCATGATTGCCCAAATCGTAGCGGCACGTTATCCAAGCCTAGTACAGCGGATGGCATTGATGTTTACCACCACCAACCGTGCCTTTTTAAAACCACCAAAGCCTAGACAGCTATATACGCTGATTAATCGCCCTGAGAGCCACTCTGAGCGTGATATCGTGCGCCATAGCGTTTGGTTTATGAAGACTGTTGGTACGCCAGGGCATGTAAATGTGCGCATGGTACGTGATATTGCCAAGATACGGTATCAGCGTAACTTTCATCCGCTCGGTACGGTGCAGCAGCTCAATGCTATCTTGGCATCAGGTTCTATCAGTCGATTTAGCAAACAAGTCAAAGCACCTACTATCGTATTACATGGCAGCGCTGATGGCTTAATTCCTGCCTCACAAGGTCGCGTGGTTGCCAAAACCATCCCTAATGCCAAATTTCATTTGATTGAAGGCATGGCGCACGATATTCCTGAGTACTATCAGCCGTATATGGTTGATTTAATTAGCAATCACTTATTAGAAAAATAGTTTTAATGAGTTAGCTTGTGAAATTTTCCGGCTACAAAAAAGAGCCTATAGCAATCATGAATCGCTATAGGCTCTTTTTTTGGTCAAAATAAAATATGCTGTTAGGATTTAATCACAGGCGATAGCCGCGCCTTCTTTGTCGATACACATTTTAGTGCCGTTCTCTAAGCTGCCAATCCAAGCCTTATCCGCTACAAACACAAAAGAAGGTTTGTCCTTATAGCGGCTATCAAGACTGAGGCTCTTATTATTGGAATCATTAAAGTTATTAGAGCCGTCAAAATCCTTAAAGTTAAAAGGAATCACAAGCTCGCCGCCAAGATTGATAAAGCCCCACTCTGCATCAATACGCACGCCCGCTAGCCCTTCCGAGAATGGACGTACTTCGTCGAAAGAATACGTAATCATAGTGACATTATTGTCATCAACAAATCCCCATCTACCGTCTTGTTGACGCGGCTGCAGCGTGGTAAAGCGATTAATTGGTATGGAGGCTGAATTTTTCTGTGTGCTATTTGCGCGAGCACTAGGTTTAACTTCTGATTTACTGGCAGCGGTTCGGTCATTTACACGGCTGTTTTTGGCACTCTTACCGTCATTACTTTTACTATTATCTTTTTTGACACCGGCATTTTGAGTATTAGTGCTTTGAGTATTAGCGTTCTTAATATTGCCCTCTTTATCAAGCCAGCTTATCGCTTTGTTTTTACGTACACGAGCCATACCGCCTCGGTAATCATCAATATCACTAATCGCTGCTGAAAATGGAATAATAGTCCTATTTGCCGTATCGATGACGCCATAGTGACCGCCCTGCTTGACCACGATACGCCCTTCAGATACCGGACGCGCCCAACCTTGACCGTCATTTAGCACATCGTACATCACAGGAATCACTTCACGACCTTGCATATTCAGATAACCGACATGACTATTACGCATGACAGGCAATAGACCTGCTGATATTTTATCTGCATCCACTTTTTGATAGCGCGTTAAATCAACAAGGCTTTTACCTTGCTTATCGATAAGGGCGACCGGTGCGCCAAAGTCTTTCACTGCTAAAAAATAACCACTACTCGCCGTACAAGAGACGTTCTTATAATAACTCTTAGGAATTTTACAGCTGGCAGCTTGCGCGCTTGGTATGACAAATAACGCGGTTGTTAACATACCAATTGTCAGAGCACAGCGCTTTATTAGGGATGACTGATTTTCAGATGTCGTTAATAACAGTGATCGTTTTGATAAGGTACGTTGGAGCATAAGCAAACCTAAGCTAAAGTAATGATGGCGGTTAAGGCAATTTAAATGAGATGTTTTAAGGGTATTAGTTTTTTAAGCTGATGATATTACAATATAAAAGTAGAAATGAGGGTAACAAATCACAGTAAAAACGCCAATGATATTCCTGTAAGTATATTAATTGGCAGTAGCTTGTCTTTATACTTTAGATGAAACCTTAGAAAGCTCATATTCTCTAAAGTCATAAAATACCACTATAAAATAAAAATAAATAATATCAAACCATTTCAATTTTAGCTCAAAACATCGACAATACGGCTTGTGGTAAAGATGATGTCTTTAGTACTCAATAATTGAAATAAAAGTTGTCATGATATAAGGATAATATATGGCTATTGCCTCTTCACGCTCCGCTGCTACTGGCTTGCTTATTGGCTGTGTGATCTTTGGTTTGGGCAGTTTAATCGTCGCTCATGTTGACATCGGTGGCTGGGCAATGGCTTTTTGGCGCTTGGCTATTTCAGGCGTGGTGTTTGCGGTATTAGCAAAAATGACAGGGCAACGGCTACCGCGCTCAAAACGTGCTGTTTTTTATGGCTTATTATCGGGTGCATTTTTAGGTTTGGATTTGGCACTGTGGCACGAGAGTATCTATGCGGTGGGTCCCGGCATTTCAACCTTACTAAACAGCTTACAGATTTTCTTTTTGGCAGCCATTGGCTTTCTATATTTTAACGAGCGCCAATCTATATTACAGCTTGTCAGCTTGGTCTTGGCAATGTTGGGTGTGGCAATGATCGGTAGCCCAGAATTTGCCCAAAATAAGGCCGCTACTTGGGGATTTATTACTGGTATCGTGTCAGGGGCTATGCTCGCAGCCTCAATGACCTTTATACGTAAAACCCATGATACTGAGCCGACGCCAATATTCATGCTTATGCAGCTGATTAGTATTGGGGGCGGACTGGCAATGATTGTGCCAATGTTTGTCTTTGATATGGGTAATATACTGCCTAATAGCTGGTCTGATATTGGCTGGATATTGATTTATGGTACGGTCATGCAGTGCCTAGCATGGGGGCTTATCGCCTACTCTATTCCCAAGCTGTCTTTGGCATTAACTGGATTACTATTATTGACCGAGCCGGTTGCGGCATTGGTAATTGATTATACTTGGCTTGATAAGCCCATCAATACCCTACAATGGAGCGGTGCGTTACTCACGATGTTTGCCATTTATTTGGGTTCGCTAAAGCCTAAACCACGCGCCCTACGCCGTTATCGGTTTTTTGCACGGTTTTATAAGCGTGATTATAAGTAAAGCTCGTATAGAATAAAAACGCTCATAAACAAGCGCCATAATAGATAAAAGCCACAATGATTATTGTGGCTTTTGCTTATCAATATAGTGAGTTATTTGAAGCTTAAGATAGTAAAAAAGTTAGTCTTTTTGGCGATTAAATAGAGCGTTAAGCACAATTGCTGTTAAGGTAGCCGTACCGATGCCACCCAAATCAAAGCCGCCTAGATGCAAGCTAAAGTTACCGGTTCCCATGATTACAGTGACTGCTGCGATGATAAGATTGCTGTTTTTACTAAAGTCGATATGGTTGTCTATCCAAATTTTCGCACCAGCGATGGCAATCAAACCAAAAACTACGATAGAAGCACCGCCCAATAATGCTGGCGGAATGGTTTGAATAATCGCACCAAATTTCGGTGACAAGCCCAGCATGATAGCAACCAAACCTGCTACGACAAAAATAGTCGTACTATATACTTTGGTGACCGCCATCACGCCGATATTTTCTGCATAAGTCGTCACACCTGTACCACCAAAACCTGCCGAAAAAGTCGTCGCTAATCCATCAGCAAAGAAAGCGTGCCCCATATAAGGCGTTACTCGCGCTTTAGTCATGCCTTCTACCGCTTTAAAATGTCCCAAATTTTCAGCAACTAAAATAAAGGCGACAGGGGCAATTAATATAATGGCGCTCATCTCAAAACGCGGCGCATGAATACTTGGCAGACCAAACCATGAAGCTGTCGACACACTACTAAAATCAATCGGCACGCCATAGCCCAATACATTGGTCATCACAAAATAAGCAATATAAGACAGTATCAAGCCAACTAATAACAGCAAACGACGTAGCATGCCGTGGGTAAATACCGCTACCCCACTGATAAGCAATACCGTTAACGTGGCCATCCATGCATCAAATTGGTTGGCAGACACCCCTTGAATGGTTACGGGCGCTAAATTAAGACCAATAATCATTACAATCGCACCGGTAACAATCGGTGGCATTAAGCGCTCAATCCAGCCTGTACCCGTCTTCATGACCAGCAGACCTATCAATGCATAAATAATACCACAGGCCATAATGCCGCCCAATGCAACATTCAGATTAGCATTAAACCCTACGCCAGCATATGCCGTCACGGCAATCACGGGACCAATAAAAGCAAAACTCGATCCCAAATAACTTGGCATACGTCCACCGGTAATCACAAAAAACATCACCGTACAAATCCCAGACATCAAAATAGCTAAGTTAGGGTCAAAGCCCATTAATAATGGCGCAAGCACTGTCGCCCCAAACATCGCAAAGGTATGTTGTATACCCAGTAGCATGCTTTTTGAGGGCGGTAAATACTCGTTAATGCCAACCGGATCACGATCCAAATCACCGCCATATGGACGCCATGTTGGAAACCAGCGACCATTATCAAAGTCTGGATTGTGCGGTAAGTTCATTGTCGCCGAGCCAGTTGCAACATCAATACCTGCTGTTTCTAGTGCATTTGGCGTTAATGGTTCTTTCTGACTATGCGGCGTTGATTGAGACGAGTTTTCTGGAGGGGTTATCATGCGCGATTGTCCTATAGGCTTAAGCTAATAATAACAGACTGGTAATGACTCACTAACGATACAGGCTAATAATAGCTCGAATAAATGAAGAGATAACAAATAACGGTATTTACTATAAGTGCTGTTATAGATAGTGGCTATTATATGGGATAGCTATCTATACAATAAAAAGTTAATGGAAAAATAATGAAATCTAGCTCTTACTAACTACGGATTCTTGTATGAATACAGAGCTATTTTTGATATTTTTAACACACTGTCTCTCTCGCTTAATCTTAATATCTCGCAAGAACATACTTTTTATTTCTATGTTTTTCTACACTATTTTTCTATCTCCAATCAGCTGTTTGGAAATATCATAATAATAGGTATTATTTTAGAGTATTACCACATTTTGCTAGCTGTATTGACTAAGATATGCTTTACTAAATTCAACGCTTTGGCTGCTCATACCGTGTATTCTATAGCGACAGCTAACTTACATGATGTTACATAAGCGTTGATGCCGAGCATCATAACGGAATTTAATAATAAACAACAGCTATTTATTCACCCGTCACTCGAACGAACACGTTTAAACATTTTCATAGACAGTGCACTAAATTTATCGATGAACGATACTTATTATCTATTGTTGCCCGTTATAATTTTATATGGGCGCAGTAGTCTTTGCTATGTGGTTTTTCTGAATCCCTTTTATTTTTTGGTAACTTATTATGATTAGTGTCTTTGATTTATTCAAAATCGGCGTTGGCCCATCAAGCTCTCATACAGTTGGTCCTATGATAGCGGCTAACTTGTTTGTACAGTCACTCCTAAAGCAAACCAATCTGAGCGACATCCAGTCTTTAGAGATTGAGTTATATGGCTCGCTTGCGGCAACTGGTAAAGGACATGCTACAGATACTGCTATATTACTGGGCTTACTTGGTCATGCACCTAGCACCATCGATACGCGTTTGACCAGTGAATATCTGGCACCGATCTTTTCAGACAATCAACTCAATATCGCAGGCGAGCACGTTATTGCTTTTGATACAGAGCGTGATATTCACTGGTATGATGAGACGGTTCTACCTTATCATCCGAATGCTATGACTATTCGTGTGTCTTTGGCAAATGGCAGCCATTATCAGCAGACTTATTATTCCGTAGGAGGTGGATTTGTTATCAATGAAGAAGATGCGACCAATCCTGATGAAGATAATGCAACGCCGACTATCGATGTGATTCCTTATCCTTTTAATAGCGCCGCAGAACTATTAGAACAATGCCGTAAACATCACTTGAGCGTGAGCGAGCTGGTATTAGCAAACGAATGCCATTACCGTGAACAGGCAGAAGTATTTGCGTATTTAGATTCTATTTGGGAGTCGATGCAAGATTGTGTGACCCGTGGCTGCCAAAACAGCGGTATTTTACCGGGTGGCTTAGATGTAAGACGCCGCGCTCAAGCACTATATGTGCAACTGTGTGCTGAAAAAGATCAGCCGATTGCACAAAACGACAAACTGGTTGCGATGGATTGGATTGATTTATATGCATTGGCAGTCAATGAAGAAAATGCCAATGGCGGCAATGTGGTCACTGCTCCTACCAACGGCGCCGCAGGTATCATTCCTGCAGTGATGCATTATTATCGCGATTTTTTATCAAACTATAGCCTTGATGGCGCGCGCAAGTTTTTGTTAAATGCCACAGCAATTGGCAGCTTAATCAAACAAAACGCTTCAATATCAGGCGCCGAAGTGGGCTGCCAAGGTGAAGTAGGTTCAGCTTGTGCAATGGCGGCGTCTGCATTGGCAGAAATCCTAGGCGGAGATCCTGCTAAATGTCTTAATGCTGCTGAAATTGGTATCGAGCATAACTTGGGTCTGACCTGTGATCCTGTTGGTGGCTTAGTCCAAGTACCTTGCATCGAGCGCAATGCGATGGGCGCAGTTAAAGCAGTCAATGCAGCACGACTTGCCTGTCGTGGTAATGGTCAACATTTTGTCTCTTTAGACAAAGTTATTGAAACTATGAAAGTTACTGGCGCTGACATGTTAGATAAATACAAAGAAACTTCTCGCGGTGGATTGGCAGTATATGCTGACAACCGTATACCGACTGCCACTCATGGCGTCAGCGTGAAATACAGCCAATGCTAATGATTTGGCAGCTTATAATTCAATAGAAAATATAAATCCTATTATGAAAAAGACCTCTAATC
>Ga0114916_1000317_pt1 | contig 34279 bp, 28 predicted proteins | sample MalvirAntarct_66_FD_83501 | JGI IMG/M metagenome (GOLD analysis project Ga0114916, IMG submission 83501) | Marine viral communities from the Global Malaspina Expedition - Malaspina viral metaG Antarct_66 | ecosystem: Environmental > Aquatic > Marine > Oceanic | place: West Anvers Island... | reverse complement strand
GGTGCGGTGTGGCAGGCAGCCCCGGCGGTCATCCTCGAGCGGCACGTGGGAGATTCGCGGAACGTGTTGCTAGTGAAACAGGCGGGTGAGTCGGTCGCTACTGTCCCGCTACTGGCCGCTCTTGCTGATCGGATCGCCAGCGTCGTCCTCGTCGCCCGTCGGGAGCATCACGGCCTGCGCGTCTACCTCGCTCAGCGGGACCCCCTCCTTGCGGCAGAACCGCTCGAGGCTGTCGAACTCGGCGAAGTAGCCCGACTCCGGCCGCTCCTCGTCCTCGAAGAACTGCTCGATACGCCCGTCCGAGAGGTTCACCAACTTCTGGTCCGAGGCAATCATCGGCGCGAAGTAGACCTGCACGCCGCGCTCCTGCAGCACCTGCGGCGACGGGATCTCTTCACCCGCGCGCTGCTCGATGTTCTGTTGCGCCCACTCAAAGCCGTCCATGTGGTGCTCCTGTCACGGTCGAGGCGGCCGGTCAGAGTGACCGGCCAGGATGTTCCAGAGCTCGTGGTCAACCTGATCCTTGGCAACCAGTCGGTGTGACTCCCCCGCCTGCAGTTCCGCAGTGGCCGTGAACTCGCCGGGGTCGTCGGACGCGAGGTCGAGGTACGTCGCTCCCTGTTGGAGCCGCGTGCCGGGCTGGACCAGCGGGATGCGCTTGAGGTCTTCGTCGTTCAGGTGGCTCAACCGGGCGTGCACGTCCTTCGCCTCGTGGGCGGTCCGATATGGGCGTGCACCAGCCTCGGCGGGTGGCACGTTGTCATCGCGGCCGGCCTCCGGGTGGAGATCCTCGCGGTACTCGTCGGGATGCTGGCTGCCGTGCGCGGGTAGGCGCTCGGACATGGGTGACCTTCGATCACGGTCGTCGAGTGGTCGCCACGCTAGGTCGCCCCCCGCAACAACCTCGTTTCGTCGCGTCCCACGAGGCAGGCGACACCCTTGCAGATCTCCAATAGCAGAACCCTCGATCGTCACGTGCGCGCAATCAGCCGCCGGTGTCGGTTACTCGCGGGCAAGCCACCGACGCGCAGGCTGATGGTCAGCATCGAGAGCGGGACAGTCCTGCGCGTATCCACCGACGGAGGTGCGACTGATGGCCGAGACCGAGGTAGTGCGCGTGGGAAAGCTGTACTTCACGTTCGAGGGGTACGAGCGCCTGCCGGATACCAACGAACCGGGCATCGATGAACTCGAGGTTCGCGCGTCAGTCGAGAACACGGACCGACCCCTGGGTGAGGCTGGCCGGCCGCCGCTCGTCGAACTGCGTGACTCCGAGGGCGGCATCTACGAGCCGGTGAACCTCGACCACACCTGGTACGACCCGACGCTGCCGGCCACGACCGCCGAGGCCCAGCTGAGGTTCCGGCTGCCGGAGTCCGCGACCGGGCTCACGCTCGTGCTCGCACCGGGGGAGGACGAAGAGGTCGAGGTCGACCTGGAGCCGGTGTTGGGGCTGTAGTCACCCACGGGCCGCTCGAACACCACGACCAGAAGCACGATCGGAAGAGGAAGGCTGCCATGGGCACTTGCGAAGTCTGCGGAAACCAGTACGACAAGCCCATCGAGGTCACCGCTGCGGGCGCGCACCATGTGTTCGACTGCTTTGAGTGCGCGATCCACATGATGGCGCCCATCTGCCAGCATTGCGGCGTGAAGATCATCGGCCACGGCATCGAGGCGTCCGGTGATTTCTACTGCTGTGCCTCGTGCGCCGAGCAGGAGGGCGTCACGAGCGCCCGGGACCGCGTGGACGCAGGCGCGAGGTAGTAGTCACCGCGAGCGGCGGCGTCAGGCGTCGTCTTCGAGGGCGACGCCAGGATCGGTTGTGTCGTCCGCGATCGTGCCTTCGTCGATGCGTCGGCGCGCCTCGGCGAGGGCGTTCGTGATCGCCTCAGGCGGTGCCTCGTACCACTCGCCCGTGCGGAGGAAGAGGAGCCCTGCCCGAGGGCGCTCCCCCGTCGCGGCCTCCAGCGCCCCCGCGTACAGCCCGATCTGCACGAGGTAGGGCGCGGCCGCCTCGGCGGTGTGTCCCGAGACGACGCGATCGGTCTTGAAGTCCACGACATGCCACTCGTCCGTGGCGACGTCGCGGTAGAGGAGGTCCACGGTGCCGTGGACCGGGACGCCGTCCCAGTCCCACGCGAACGGCGCCTCGAAGCGAGCCTTCGCCTCGGGTCGTGCGATCGCCCGGCCGATCTCGGACACCCGGAAGCGAGTCAGCATCTCGTCCACCTCGGCGACCAACGTCGCGAGGGTTTCTTCGGCGAGCAGGTCGGCACCCTCGGCTCGCGCGAGGGCGACGAGATCCACGTCGCCGCCGGTGGTGTAGGTGAGCTCGATCGCGCGGTGCGCGATCGTGCCTCGCAGCCGCCCGAGGCCGTCACCGTGGCCGCCCCAGTTCGGCACCTCCGCGAGGCGGAACCCCGTCGCGGGTGTGCTCGCACGGAGCGGGATGACGAGCGGACGCTCCATCAGCGGCGGCGTGTACGGCTGTGCGAGGGCGGCATCCGGCACCTCGACAGTGCTCGGGGTCTGCTGCTCCGCGATCGGCGAGCGGTCGGCGGGGACGGTGGGGCGTACGTCGATCCCATCGAGCAGGCCCGCGCTGTGGGCGGCGGACGCGGCCGGCAGCCACGCTTCCGCCGTGGACTCGTTCCCGCTGAGGTAGAAGTAGTCGCCCGCCCGCGTCGCGGCGACATAGAACAGCCGGAGGTGCTCTTGCGCCTCGTCCACACTGTTCCGGCTCTTGAGGAAGGCATGGAATCCGGGCTGCTGCCTCCGATCGCCATCGCGGTCGTCGAGGGTGAACGAGACGCCGTCTTCGCGACGCCAGCGGATCGTCTCGTTCGAGGCGAACGCGGCGACGTGTCCCTCCGGCACGAACACCACGGGGAACTCGAGCCCCTTCGCGCCATGCACGGTCATGATCTGGACGGCGTTCCGCCGATCGAGGATCGCGGGGCCCTCTCGCCCCAGTTGGTCATCGCGCCGCTGCGCGAGGTACTCGACGACCCGGTTGAGCGGGTACGAGGCCAACCCACGCACGATGCGCAGCATCTTGCGGACGTTCGCGAGCACCTGCTCGCCCCCGCTGACTGGAGCCCATGACGCCTCGTAGCCGGTGCGCTCCAGCGCCAGGTCCAGGAGGTCCGCCGCCGAGGCGGTGCCGGCTGCTCGACGGAGCTCGTCGAGAATCTCGGCGGCGAGGCGGCAGCGGCCGGCCTCGGAGGGGTCGAGCCCCTCGGGCGGGTCGGCGAGCGCGACGATGAACGGGCGAGAGGTGCCGCCTCGCAGCGCGAGCAGGGTGTCATCCGCGAGCACAAACATCGGTGAGCGGAGCACCGCCATCAGCGCGATCTGGTCGTCTGGCTCTGCCAGCCAGCGCAGCAGGTTCCCGAGGTCGACGACCTCGCTGCGGGAGTAGAAGCCCGTGCCGCTCGGTGTGGCGTACGGAATGCCATGCGTCTCGAGGGCCTGCTCGAAGATGTGCACGTTCGTGAAGCGCCGGAGCAGGAGCGCCACGTCCCGTGGTTCCGCGCGCCGGTACTCGCGGAGGCGCTTGTCCCAGACCAGCCGCCCCTCGTCGAGCACTCGGCGAATCTCGAGCGCCACGAGTTCGGCCTCGACGCGGCGCTTCGTGTTGTCGGAGCGGTCAGCACGACTCTTGCCGATCGGCATGAGCGTGAGGTGTGGGCCATCGGGAGGCTCGGACGGCCGCCCGGACATCGGCTCCATTTCGACGCCGCCAGCGTCGTCCTCGAACACGCTGCCGAAGAGGGCGTTGTTGTGCGTGACCAGCACTGAGTGCGTCCGGAACGAAGCCGAGAGTGGGAGCAGTTCACCACCCCACTGACGCACGATGTCGCGGAGGGCGGTGAAGCGGCGCACGTCCGCGCCTCGGAACGCGTAGATCGACTGCTTCGCGTCGCCCACGAGGAACAGCCGAGGGCGTCCCTCGCCCTCCCCGACGATCCGGCGGATGAGGCGCTCCTGGATCGGGCTGACGTCCTGCGCCTCGTCCACCATCACGTGCCTGAAGCGCCGGCGGCAGGCGTCCGCGACGGCGGGGTGCTCCTCCAGCAGTCGGACAGCCTCGATCTCCAGGTCGAGGAAGTCGAGGGCGTGACGCTCCGCCTTCGCGCGGCGATATCGCTCGCAGGCATCCTCGAACAGCGCACGGAGGCCCGGCAGGGCCGCCATCGCGACCTCGTCGTAGTCGTTCCAGGCGGGCGTGTCCGCGAGGCGGATCCGGATCTCGTCGCGGAGCCCCCCGAGCAGTTGCTTTACGTCGGTGACATCGGCGATCCATGACTTGGCCCGGCCACCCTGGAGGTTGATCGCGTTGGCGCCGGCGAGGGCGCGGCTACGCCAGTCGCTCCAGTCACCGGCCATCGGGTCGCCGAACAGCGCCTCGGCTGCCGCCGCCTTCGTCGCGAGGAGGTCGCTCCGGTCGTCGCACTCCCGCCACACCTCGGCAAACGTCTCCACTGTCCTACGGCGCAGTGGCTCCACCACCTCGCGGCAAGCGTCGTCGAGGCGTGCGCGCACCGCCGCTGCCCATTCCTCGGCGGTGTCGCCCGGCATCGCAGCAAAGGCGTCGCGGACCTCGTCGCGCTGGACGAGCATCTGTGGGAGTTGCGTCGTCGTCGCCCACACGCCGAGGGCTCGCAGAGCGCCGGTGCGCTCGTCGCCGGACTCCGCGGCCTCGTCGATTGCCTCGGTCGCTGCGATCTGGCGGAGGAGCTCGGCCTCGTCATCGGCGAGCACATCGGCGGCCGGGTCGAGGCCGGCCTCCACGGGGTATTCGCGTAGGAGGCGGAGGCAGAGCGAGTGGATCGTGCCGACGACGGCATCGTCCACATCGCGTCGGTGCCGTTCGAGGTCGGGCCGCTGCATCACCTCGCGCCGGACGCGCTGGCGCATCTCGGCGGCGGCCGCCTCAGTGAACGTGACCGCGACGATCTCCGGGATGCCTGCGTGCTGTAGGAGGTGGACGTAGCGCTCCACGAGGACATGCGTCTTGCCGCTGCCGGCCCCCGCCGACACGGCGATATCGACATCGCCCGCCGAGACGATCGCGACCTGTTCGTCAGTGAGGGAGGTGAGCGCCACCTACTCCCAGTCCTTCCAACGCGTGTAGTGGTTCACGCGGCAGGCGTGGAGGAACGAGCAGTACGTCGGGCAGGAGTTGACCATCGGCCGCACCTCGAACTGGCCGGCGTCGACGCGGGCGCGGACTTCATGCGCCACCTCGCCAGCGGCGGCGAGCAGCGCCTCGTCCTCCGGGTGCAAGGTGTCGAGCGACCACTCTTCTTCGCTCGCCTTGAGGCGGAGGAACGAGTAGCGCGCGACGACCCGCGCGACGCCGAACTTCTCCCGTGCAGCGATCGCGTACAACTGCAGCTGCAGCTTGTCGCCAGACTCGGCCTGCTTCCGGTTGATGAACTTCCCACTCTTGTAGTCGACGATCTGGATCAGGTCCGGCCCCCGGTCGAGGCGGTCGACGCTGCCCTGCACCAGCATCGGCGGGTCGCCGGGGAGCACCTCGCGCAGTTGGACCTCGCCCCCCTCGACGTGATCGAGGCCAAGTCCCGCACTCGCGTCGGCTTCGCGGCGGAGCATCTCCTCCATCTGGCGGATCGCCTCGTCGCCGCTGTACCGCCAGAGGGCGGCGCGGCCGAACGCATGGCGTTGAGGCGCGTTGTCCCAGATATCCCGCGCGTTCGCGCGGAGCCGCGCGACGGCGTCCTCGACGGTCTCCGGCGTCAGCGGGCGTCCCGACTCGACGAGGGGTGCCACAGCATCCTCGAGGATCTCGTGGACGACTGTGCCACGGACTGCGGCGTCCGCCTCGCCCTGCTCCTCGCGGAGCTCGCTGAGTTGCAGCCCGTAGTGCGCGAAGAACTGGAACGAGCAGGTGCGATACGACTCGAGCCGGCTGGGGCTCCAGCCGGCCTCCGGGTTGAGCAGCCAGCTCATGTCCACGCCCGGGATGCGCCCCTCGTGCGCTCCGGCGATCTCCCACGAGCGCCGGCGCTGCTCCACCGGCGCCGACGCGCGCACGATGGCGTCCCACGCCGCCATCGTCTCCGGGCGGCGTACCTCGTCGGGCCAGCCGGAGGCGAGGCTCACCGCGAGCTCGCGCGCCGAGGCCGTGCGCTCGGGTGCTGCTGCCGCCTCGATGTCGGCTACTGCCTCCTCGGGAACCGCCGACTCGAAGAAGTAGGAGGCCGCCGACGGCCGCCCCTTTGCATCCAGGCGCGTGCGCCAGAGCGAGGTCACGTCCGTCGCCCGCGTCGAGACCGTCTGCCACAGCTCATCCTCGGAGGCTCGTGGCTCCGGCGGCAGGGCGAGACCAGCCGCCGCGAGCGAGGCGCGCGCGCTCGCGCTGAGCAGGGCGTCGCTCCGTCGAGGTGCAGGGAACTCGCCCTCGGACAGTCCGGCGACGGCCACGTAGCGGAAGCGCAGGCCGTGGAGCGTGTGCATCGGAGCCAGCAGCACGCCGCCGGGCTGGCGGATCAACGTCGAGGGACGCTGCAGGCGCGCCTCCAGTGTGTCGACGAACGCCGCGAGCGTCTGCGTCTCCCCGGCGAGCGCCTCGTCCACCGCTCGCACCGAGGCCAACTCGCGGCGGACGGCTTCTACCTCGACGCCGAGCGTCGGGTAGTCCTCGAGGGTGGAACGCACGAGGGCATTCACGCCGAAGAGCGCCTCATCGAGGCGAGCCGCGTGCTCCGAGGGACGCCTGGGCGTCTCGTCGAGCAGCGCCACGAGGTCGCCGAGGGCGGTGAGGAATGCCGTTACCGCGGCGCGCTGCTGCTCGGCGTCGCCCCCGCGCTCCCGCTCAATGCCGCGCTCAATCGCGTCCGGCAGGCGTCGGAGCGTCTCGATGCCGCCCCAGAGGCTGTGGATGCGCCCCGCGCGGCGCAGCCCTGCGAGGGCGTTCCGCGAGGTCTTGTAGCGCCCTCGGTCGAAGAAGCCCGCCGACATCACGTCGAGCATGTCGAGGAGCCGCCACTCGTGCTCTGCGAGCCGGAGCAGGCGCATCAACCACGTGCCGAGCGGCCGCTCCCCAAGCCGCTCGCCGGCCGCGGGGTCGAGGGGGAGCCGGTACTCCTCGAACACCCGTCGGGCCAGCGCGAGGTGTGGCGAGGCCTGTCGGAACACGATCGCGAAGTCCGAGGGCCGGAGGGTGCGATCCGCATCGAGACGCGCCTTGATGGAGCGCGCGATCTCGCGCAACTGCGCCTCACCATCGGCGGCCGTCGCAGCCTCGACGGTGAGGGACGCCGAGGGCGAGTCCACGTGCTCGCGGGTCAGATGGGGGACGCGCGCCTCGAGCGCCGACGCGGTCCATCCGGCGCGCTCGCCGGCGCCCGCGTCCAGCGCGAGCCAGACATCGCTCGTCGTCGCAAGCGACGCGATGAGCGAGACCTCTCCGCCGCGCAGAAACTGCACGCCGTCCACGAGGACGAGGGCCGGAGCCGCACCGGAACCAAGTTGCGTCGCGGCAAGCGCGGCTGCCTCGCCCGGATCGTGCTGCTGCTGCTGCGCCGCGAGCGTCGAGCGGTAGGCGAGGTACACCTCGCCGAGGGCGCGCAGGTCGAGGTTCGTCGTGGCGCGGGCTGTTGCCTCGAACGCGACGGGGTCGATGTCGTCCGCGATGAGGTCGGCGACCGCCTTGCGCACGAGCGCGTGGAGACCGCCGGTATGGAGGATGGGCCGCAGCCGCGAGGCTGGCCCGTCGCCCTCGGCGCACTCGACCGTGACGCGCTCGATGAGTTCGGCGGCCACGTCGCCCGGCAGCATCTGGCCCGGGGTGAGCCGACGCGCGTACTGGTTGATCGTGACGACATCGAGACCGAAGACCGCTCGCGAGCGCTCCACGAGTCTTCGCCGGAACTGGTCGGCGTGCCGCGCGGTGGGGACCAGCACGAGCACGGGTGCGAACCGGTCCACCTCGTAACGCTCGGCGGCGACATCCACCAGGCGAGCGGTCTTGCCGCTGCCCGCGCCGCCCGTGACCAGCGTCAATCCCGCCATCGACCGCCCCGTCGTGTACCTCGTCCGTGCCGAGACTACCTGATCGCCGATCTGGGGGCCGCGTGACGGTGGCATCGAACCTCGAACATCGCGCACCGAACACCCCTACTATCCCGCGCACGAGGGGTTGGGTTCGGAGGTGCGCCGTGGTCGACTGGGGACAGCGGTATCGAGACAAGCTACGGACGGCTGACGAAGCCGTCGCTCTCATCCCGAACGGCTCGCGGGCCGTCCAGGGCATGGCGATCGGGGAGCCTCCCGCGCTGCTCGAGGCGGTCGCGAACCGCGCTCGTGCCGGCGACCTGACCGACATCACGCTCACCACCCTGCTCCCGATGGCGGCCAGCGCCCGCACGATCTTCGCGCCAGACGTGGCGCACGCCATCCACTGGGAGTCGCTCTTCGCCGGCGGCGCCGACCGAGGGCTGATCGAGTCTGGCCAGGCGGCGCTCACGCCGGTGTTCTTTCACCAGGTGCCGCGTCTGGTCCGTGAGTACATGAACATCAACATCGCGCTGGTCTGCGTCTCGCGCGTCGACCGCCACGGCTACATGAGCCTCGGCGTCAGCGTCGATCTCAACAAGGCCGCGATCGAGGCGGCCGACATCGTGATCGCCGAGGTGAACCCTCAGATGCCGCGCGTCCACGGCGACTCCTGGGTGCACGTCGACGACGTCGACGCCATCGTCGAGCACGACACGCCCCTCCTCGAGCTGCCGACACCCGCCCCCCGCGCCGAGGACGGGGCGATGGGCCGCATCATCGCGGAGATGATCCCGGACGGCGCCTGTATCCAGCTCGGCATCGGCGGCGTCCCGAACGCCGTCGCGAAGAGCCTCAGCAATCATCGCGACCTGGGTATCCACACGGAGATGTTCGTCGACTCCATGGTGGATCTCATCGAGAGCGGGGTCGCGAACGGATCGAAGAAGACGTTCCACCACCGGAAGGCGATCTACTCGTTCGCCGCCGGCTCACAGCGCATGTACGACTTTCTCGACGACAACCCCTACGTCGAGGCGCACCCGGTCTCGTACACGAACTTCCCGCCGAACATCGCCCGCAACGACGACATGATCTCGGTCAACTCCACCATCGAGGTGGACCTGACCGGGCAGTGCTGCTCGGAGTCGATCGGCTCGCGCCAGTTCAGCGGCACCGGCGGGCAGCACGACTACGCGCGAGGCGCGTTCGACTCCAAGGGCGGCAAGTCGATCATCGCGTTCTACTCGACGGCGAAGGGCGGCGAAGTCTCGCGCGTCGTCCCGACGCTCACCCCCGGCGCCATCGTCACCACGCCACGCAACGAGGTGCACTGGCTCGTCTCCGAGTACGGCGCGGCGAACCTCAAGGGCCGCACCACCCACGAGCGCGCGGAAGCGATCATCGGACTGGCGCACCCCAAGTTCCGCGAGGAACTCACCGCCGAGGCGAAGCGCCTCCGCTACCTCCGGGACTAAGCTCAGCCGCCGACGTAGGCCGCGAGGTGCTCGCCTGTGAGCGTCGAGCGGGCCGCGACGAGGTCGGCCGGCGTGCCCTCGAAGACGATGCGGCCGCCATCGTGGCCCGCGCCCGGACCGAGGTCGATGAGCCAGTCTGCGTGCGCCATCACCGCCTGGTGGTGCTCGATCACGATCACCGACTTGCCCGAGTCGACCAGCCGATCGAGGAGGCCGAGCAATTGCTCGACGTCCGCGAGGTGCAGGCCGGTGGTCGGCTCGTCGAGGACGTAGATGCCGCCCTTCTCGGCCATGTGGGTGGCGAGCTTGAGCCGCTGCCGCTCACCGCCGGACAGCGTCGTGAGCGGCTGGCCCAGGCTCAGGTAGCCCAGCCCTACATCGGTGAGCCGTTCGAGGATGGCGTGCGCCGCGGGCGTCCGGGCCTCGCCGTCGCCGAAGAACTCCTCGGCCTGAGCGACCGACATCGCGAGCACCTCGCTGATGTCTTTCCCGCCCTTGTCGCGAGCGGAACCTCCGAGCAAGTAGTCCAGCACTTCCGCCTGGAACCGCTTCCCCTCGCAGACCTCGCACGGCGTCGAGACGGTCTCCATGAACCCGAGCTCCGTGTAGATGACCCCGGCCCCGTTGCAGGTGGGGCAGGCGCCCTCGGAGTTGGCGCTGAACAGCGCGGGCTTCACGCCGTTCTCTTTTGCGAACGCCTTGCGGATCGGGTCGAGCAGCCCGGTGTAGGTCGCCGGGTTGCTCCGCCGCGAGCCGCGGATGGCGCCCTGGTCCACCGACACGACCCCATCCCGCCCCGAGACCGAGCCATGGATGAGCGAGCTCTTGCCAGAGCCAGCGACACCCGTGACCACCACGAGCACGCCGAGCGGGATGTCGACGTCGACGTCCTGCAGATTGTGGGAGTTGGCCCCACGGATCTCCAGCTTGCCGGTCGGCTTCCGGACGGACTCCTTGAGGACAGCGCGGTCGTCGAGGTGGCGTCCGGTCAGGGTGTCGCTCGCGCGGAGGCCCTCCACGCTGCCCTCGAACACCACTTCGCCGCCAGCGGTCCCGGCACCCGGGCCGAGGTCGACGACGTGGTCGGCGATGGCGATCGTCTCCGGCTTGTGCTCGACGACAAGCACGGTGTTGCCTTTGTCGCGCAGGCGCAGCAGCAGGCCGTTCATGCGCTGGATGTCGTGCGGGTGCAGGCCGATGGTCGGCTCGTCGAAGACATAGGTGACGTCGGTGAGCGACGACCCGAGGTGGCGGATCATCTTCGTGCGCTGCGCCTCGCCGCCCGACAGCGTGCCCGCGGGGCGGTCGAGCGAGAGGTAGCCGAGCCCGATCTCCACGAACGAGTCGAGGGTGTGCCCGAGCGCCTTCAGCAACGGCGCGAAGGAGGGCTCGTCGAGGCCACGCACCCACTCGGCGAGATCGCTGATCTGCATCGCGCAGGCGTCGGCGATGTTCTTCCCCGCGATCTTCGAGGACCGCGCGGCCTCGCTGAGGCGCGTGCCACCACAGTCGGGGCAGGTGGTGAACGTGACGGCCCGCTCCACGAACGCGCGGATGTGCGGCTGCATCGCGTCGACATCCTTGGAGAGCATGGACTTCTGGATGCGGGGGACGAGTCCCTCGTACGTCATGTTGGCGCCGGCGACCTTCACCTTCCGGGTGTCGCCGTAGAGGAAGTCCTCGCGCTGCTTCTTCGTGAACTTCGCGATGGGCACGTCGGTAGGCACGACGGCGCCGATGATCTTCACGTTCCAGCCGTCGGGCGTGTAGCCAGGGATCGTGAGCGCGCCATCCTCGAGCGACTTCGACTCGTCGAAGAGCTGGGTGAGGTCGATGTCGTTGACTGAGCCCATCCCCTCGCAGTGCGGGCACATGCCGCCGGTGATGGTGAACGTCTTCTTCTCGGTCTTCGCTTTGCCGTCGCTACCCTCGACGGTGATCGCGCCGGCCCCTCGGACAGAGGGGACGTTGAACGCGAACGCCTGCGGCGAGCCGACGTGCGGCTGCCCGAGGCGGCTGAAGAGGATGCGCAGCATCGCGTTGGCGTCCGTCGCCGTCCCGACCGTCGAGCGCGAGTTCGCGCCCATCCGCTCCTGGTCGACGATGATCGCGGTGGTCAGCCCCTCGAGGACATCGACGTCAGGCCGCGCCAGCGTCGGCATGAACCCCTGCAAGAACGCGCTGTAGGTCTCGTTGATCATCCGCTGCGACTCAGCAGCGATCGTGTCGAATACGAGTGAGCTCTTGCCCGACCCGGACACGCCGGTGAACACCGTGAGTCGTCGCTTCGGGATCTCGAGGCTGACGTCCTTCAGGTTGTTCTCGCGGGCACCCTGCACGCGGATCACATCGTGGGTGTCGGCGGCTGCAGGTCCGCTGGTCGAGGTCTTAGTCGGGGCCTTGCTCATCGTGTCTCCGAGACGAACGCGCGCCGGGCTGCGGGAGGCTCCGCACCCCGACGCGTTGGTCAGCGATTCGGGGCGGGCTAGCTCGACTGCTGGAGGCGGATCATGTTGCCCGCCGGATCACGGAGCGCACAGTCGCGGATGCCATACGGCTGGTCCATCGGCTCCTGCACGATGTCGGCGTCGCCCGCCTGCAGTCGCTCGAACACCGCGTCGAGGTCAGGCGTGGCCAGCACGATGCTCGCGTACGTGCCCTTCGCGATCATCTCGGAGATGGTGCGCTGCTCATCCTCAGTGATGCTCGGATCGGCGAACGGCGGGTTCAGGACTATCGAGGTGTCGGGCTGACCGGCAGGGCCGACCGTGATCCAGCGCATCCCCTCGTAGCCCACGTCATTGCGTACCTCGAAGCCGAGGAGGTCTCGGTAGAAGGCCAGCGAGGCTTCCGGGTCGTTGTGCGGGAGGAAACTCGAGCGAATCGTGATGTCCATGGGTCACTCCTTGTACATGGGCGAAGTCCATGGCAGTCACGCTAGCCGCGGTTCGGGAGGGGCGCTTCTCGATTCCTGACCGGTTTCGTGACCCGCTTCGCCACGCATGGCGGGATCCCCGCCGTCGCATCCCCCGCCTGCTCGCGGTAGACGCTGGGCGGCACACCGACGAGTTCCGTGAACCGAGTACTGAAGGTCCCGAGCGACGAGCAGCCCACCGCGAAGCACACCTCCGTCACGCTGAGGTCGCCCCGACGCAGCAACGTCATGGCACGCTCGATGCGTCGCGTCATCAGGTAGCTGTACGGCGACTCCCCGTACGCACGCCGGAACTGCCGGCTGAGATGCCCGGCGGACACTCCCACCCCTCGGGCGAGCGCCTCGACATCCAGCGGCTGCGCGTACTCCCGGTCCATCCGGTCACGCACGCGACGCAACCGCACGAGGTCGTCCAGGTGCGCTGCAGGAGCGGGGCGTGAGGTACTAGTCACGAGCGCGATCGTGCCACGTCACGCCCGAGTTGCCTAGCACCCTGACGGAGCATCGCCTTCGCACTCCTGTGCCCGATCCCCGGTGTCATTCCCCGGCGCCAGCCCCAGCGCGGAAGCGCTCTCTCTGGTGGTGCGGGTGAAGCGCGCCATCCTGATACCGATGGGACTCGCGGACTAACCCCCGAGGCGACTACCCCGCCGTCACCGGCCGGATCGCGTCCCAGCGCGTCGCGGCATTCTGCACGACAACCTCCACGTCCTCCGGGATCACGTAGCGGTCCGCTGCGAGAGCTTCTGCCTCAGCTCGCACACGGGCGAGGTACGCCTCGCGGCTCTCGTAGCGCTCCTCGATCGAAGGACGCGGGTCGCCCGAGGACTCGCGCTCCGAGCGGGTGGTGGCGAGGGGGAGCGTGGAGCCCATCATCGGCATGATCTGGCCTGGGCCGCCCGTCTCCGGATGTCGAGGGTTCCACCCCGCATGGGTCGCGAGCGGCACCGAAATATCCGGCAGGCGAACGCCCGCCACCTCGTTACCATCGGCGTCCACGGCGGAAACCAGGGCGGGGTACGGCTCGCCGGTCGCGACCGGAAACACGCCGATCCCCTCCGCCTCCCGCGGCCCGAGGTCGACGCGCGGCACCGACCAGAGGCGCGCCGGGTCGGGCACAGTCGCGGTCGGGAGCGGGCGCCAGGCCCCGATCACCTCGCTCCGAGGTACGGCCGTGCCGTCATCGATGCGCGGCACTCGGCTCGGTGGGGGCTCGACACCCTCGCGTACCCAGCGTTCGAGGTTGACGAGCGCGGCCCGGAAGAGCGGCGTGTAGTCCACGATGTTCAGGAAGTGGGAGCCTCGGTTCGTCGCGTCGAGCGCGCTCGTGTCGGTGAGCCGAGCGACTCCGGCTCCGTGCTGGGTGCCGGCGAAGAGATACGAGCGCGCCTCGGGCGGATCGGTCAGGTCGCGCTCCCCCGCCGCGTCGGTGTGAGCGAGCGCGCCGTCCCCACGCCAGTACTCGGCCGCCGAGTTCGTGGCGATCACCTTCGGCGTCACGTCGAGGGCGCGCAGCCGGGTGAGCAGGCCGGGCAGGGGCGCCTCGGTCAGCGGGTCGACGTCGTCGTCGTAGGCGAACGGCGGGCGGTGGCCGAAGCCGTGCGTGTACTGCACGGAAGGCTGCGCGAAGCGGTGGTTGAACTCGCCGCGTCGCCCTCCCGCGACGTGGATGTGCAGGCCGTCGAACGCCCGCTGTCCCGACTCGTCGACGTTGAGGCCGTGCGCGAGCAGGGTGCGGAGGAACCGCCCCGACTGCGAGATGCCGAGGGCGAACGTGTGCGTGATGCGCCCCGCGGCAGGGTTCCCGGCGTCCGAAGACCCGCGCAGGAACGACGCTGCGTCGCGGAAGGCGAGGAGCCCGGTCCCGACGACGGGCGAGACGTTGGTCCGGTACGTCACCTCGTAGATCAGTCCGGGCTCGAACCCCCCGTCGAGGGCGACGTGGTCACGATCCTCGGTCACCTGGCCATCCTCGACGCGGGCGAATCGCCACTGGTCGCGCGGGATCTCCTGGCGGGGCGCGTTCGGGTGCTCGCGGACGGTGAGTCGTGCTTCGGGCTGGTCGAGGGACGCGGCCGAGTACGGCCGGTGCTGGCGGTCGGCGAGTTGGAGGTGTGGCGCCGGCGCGGTGAGTTGCTGCGTCACCATCACGTTGCCCTCGAGCGGGCGGCCGTCCTCGAGCGCGGTCGGCGCCTCGAGGCCGACGAGGCCACGCCCTGCCGGGACGTCCCACTGCCAGCCGACGGAGGCCATCGTCCAGCCGTGGCGCATGAGGTAGCCGTCGCCCACCGGGATCACCTCGGGGTGGTCGCGGTCGGTGGAGGCCCGGTTGTAGCGGACGAACGTACGCAGCCCGCGGTTCACCACGTCGAGCAGCAGACTCCCGTTGGCCCTCGCCGCGTCCACCGGCTGCAGCAGCGTGACGTCCGCGCTAAACCGCACGCATCCGTCCTCGTCGCGCGGCGCGAGATCGAGGTCGACGACCTCGCGGTTCGCCTCGTGCTCCGGGTCGACGGCGAAGTGCAGGGTGCCGTCGATGCGTTCGTACGCGCCGGCACCGAAGTCGCGGCCGCCCTCGAACGGGTTCCGCGACGTGATCTCAAACTGTGTGACGGCCATAGCTGCCTCCTCCGAAGCCGACGTGCCGCCTGAACCCTACTGCGGCGATTGCGGCTTCACAACGCGCGTGATTCCCCTGCCTGTACCTCAGTCCCGTGCCTCAGTGCGGCGTCGCCGCCGCGCTCGCGGTGCTCAGGTCGGTGGTCGTTCCGCGCACGAGGCCGCGCGCCAGGAGCGCTTTGACCGCCGCATCGAAGGCGTCGTCGCCCTTCACCTCGAGGCGGAAGGTGAGCCGCGCGACGCTCACCGGCAGATCTGCCGTGACGAGTTCGTGCTGCACCTCGATCACGTTCGCACCCGCTGCGGCGAGTCCCGACGTGATCAGCGACAGTTCTCCGGCGACATTCGCCGCTGCGACCGTCAGCGTGCGGTGCCGTCCCTCGAGCAGCAGCCCTCGGGCGACCAGGCGCGCGAGGACGTTGAGGTCGATGTTGCCGCCGGAGACGATCGCGACCGTACGGCCGGGCGACGCCACCGCGCCCGTCATCAGTGCGGCCGTCGAGAGCGCGCCCGCGCCTTCCACGACGAGGCGCGCGCGCTCCATCAGCAGCACGACCGCCCGCGCGATCGCCTCCTCCGAGACAGCGACGACGTCATCGACGTAGCGCTCGATGAGCCCGAGCGTGAGCGGCGAGGGACCGGCGACTGCAGCGCCGTCCGCGATCGTGCGCGCCGCGGCGAGCTGGATCGCGGCGTGCGCCGCTCGCGAACGGATGACGCCGGGCATCGCGGCGGACTGGACGCCGATGACGCGGACGTCCGGCCGCGAGGTCTTCACCGCAGCTGCCACGCCGGCGAGCAGGCCGCCTCCTCCGGTCGGGACGAGCACCGTCTCGACGTCGGCCACATCGTCGAGGATCTCGAGGCCCAGGGTGCCCTGCCCGGCGACAATCAGTTCGTGATCGAACGGCGGCACGAACGTGAAGGCCCCCTCCGCCGCAATCTGCTGGCCGTGCGCGATCGCCTCGGCCAGCGCGCCCTCGACGAGGACGATCTCCGCGCCGTACTCCTTCGTCGCGCGCTGCTTGGCGACGGGGGCGGTCTGCGGCATGACCACGATCGAGTGGAGGCCCAGCTCGGCAGCCGCGAGGGCGACGCCCTGCGCGTGGTTGCCCGCGCTCGCGGCGACGACGGTGGCGCCCTCGGAGAGGGTGGCCAGCATGTTCATCGCCCCGCGGAGCTTGAACGAGCCCGTGCGCTGGAGGTTCTCGCACTTCAGTAAGACCGGAGCGCCGGCGATCTCACTCAGTGCGGTGCTCGGAATCGTCGGCGTCACGCGCACCCGGTCGCGCGTGCGGTCGCGGGCCTCGAGGATGAGCCGCTGTACGTCCTCCACCCGCTGCCTCCCTCGTCGTCCCGGTTCGCTCACGATAGTCGCGACCCGGGATGGCATGGGCAGGTGACGAGATCGCCGAGTGGGGGGGACGGCGCCCGAGGATTGACATGCTTGACGGCGCTTCTGAGAATCGCGGGGCACTCGGCACGGCCGAGGGCGAGGGGCACCGCATGAGCCTCGACGTCCACTCCGCACGACCGGCCTCGCGCCTGTGGGATGAGCCGTGCCCGGCCCGCTGAGCGACCTGCGGGTCGTCGAGGTGTGTGGCCCCGTCGGGCACTACGCCGGCCGGCTGCTCGCGGACCTTGGCGCCGACGTCATCAAAGTCGAACCACCCGAGGGCGACCCCGCCCGGCGCTACCCCCCGTTCCTCCCAGGCGTCGAGCAGCCCGAGAACGCCGTAACGTTCCTGCTCCTGAACGCGAACAAGCGCGGCATCATGCTCGACCTCGCTTCGCCCGACGGCCTCGAGGGGTTCCTCCGCCTGGTCGCATCCGCAGACGTGCTGCTCGACTCGTGGCAGCCGCACGATCTCGCTGCCCTCGGACTCTCCGAGGATCGCCTCCGCGCGGCCCGGCCTGACCTCGTCCGTGCGTCAGTGACCGGCTGGGGGCTCAGCGGCCCGCGTGCGGACTGGGCCTACGCGGACATCGTCGCCCAGGCGATGTCCGGGGTGATGAACCTCGCCGGCTTCCCGGACGGGCCACCGGAGCAGGTGGCCGACCAGCAGGCGCACCGGTCCGCCTCGATCAACGCCGCTGCAGGCATTGTCGCAGCGATCCTCCATCGCGACGCGACCGGCGAGGGCCAGCTCGTCGAGGTCTCCGCGCAGGAGGCACTCTCGATGGCGCAGGAGACCGCGATGATGTTCGCGGACATCAACGGCATCGACCGGCAGCGGACCGGCAACGCAGGCACGGGCCCGGTCCGCATCCCCGGTGTCGGGCTGTACGAGGCGAACGACGGGTGGGTCTACCTCATGGCCGCGGGCACCGCCGGCTCCGGGTTCGAGGGCGTGGTCGCGACGATGGAGGCGCTCGGCTTTGACTCGGGCCTGCGCGAGGAACCCTGGGCCACGTTCATCCGTGAGTCGATGAACCGCGCCATGATCCTGCAGGCGATGGCGGATCCACTGCGAGCCGACGACCTCGCGAGGAAGCTCGACCACGTCGACGGCGTCCTGACCGAGTTCATCCGCGGGCAGTCGAAGCGTGACCTGTACGAGGTCGGGCAGGGGCTGCGCGTGCTCATCGGCATGGTGAGCGCGCCGAAGGACATCTCGACCAGCACGCAGTTGAACGCGCGTGACTGGTTCGTCGAGATCGACGACCCGGGCCGAGGCGTGCGCCTCCGCTATCCCGGCCCCCCGTGGCGGCTGGAAGCCACGCCCGCCACGCTCCGGCGTCCAGCCCCCTTGCTCGGCCAGCACACCGCCGAGGTCCTCGGCGAACTCGAACTGAGCGAGGCCGGGCGATGACTGGGCTGCCGCGTGCGCTCGACGGGGTGAAGGTCCTCGACCTGACGTGGTTCGGCGCCGGGCCCATCGCCACGCGCGCCCTCGCGAACATGGGTGCCGACGTGATCCGGGTGGAGACGGCGAAGCGGCCGGACGGGCTGCGGGTGGTTCCGCCGCGACCGGAAGGCAATGCCAGCCTCAACGTCGGCGGCTACTACAACAACTTCAACGCGGAAAAGCGCAGCGTCGCGATCGACCTGACGACGGAGCGCGGGCAGGAGCTGGGGCTCGACCTTGTCCGGTGGGCGGACATCTTCGCGACGAACATGACCGCCCGCGCCGTCCGTCAGATCGGGATGACGTGGGACGTGGTGCACGAGGCGAACCCGGGGATCGTGGCGATGTACCAGCCGATGCAGGGCATGACCGGGCCGCACTCCGAGTTCATGGGCTTCGGCGCGATCCTCTCGGCCGTGTGTGGCGTGAACTACCTCTCCGGGTTCGACGCGAATCCACCGGTTGGCGTAGGCACGAACTACCCCGACTACGTCGTGAACCCGATGCACGCTGTCACCGCCATCCTCGCCGCCCTGCGCCACCGGCGACGCACGGGCGAGGGGCAGCTCATCGACATGTCACAACTCGAGTCCTCAGTCGCCGCGTTCGCGGGTCCGGTCTTCGCCTGGGACAACGCAGGCATCGCGCATGAGCGCGCTGGCAACCGCGTGCCCTTCGCCGCCCCGCACGGCGCGTTCCGCTGCGCGGAGGTTCCCGCCCGCCCCGACCGCTGGCTCGTGCTCGCGTGTCTCGACGACGAGCAGTGGAGGCGGTTTGCTCAGATGTGCGAGCACCCCGAGTGGGCGGACGACGCCCGGTTCGGCACGCTCGCCGACCGCAAGGCGAACGAGGACGCCCTCGAGGCACTGGTGGCATCGTGGGTCGCGAAGCAGCAGGGGCCGGAGGCCCTGGCTGCGCTGCAGGCTGCGGGCGTTCCCGCCGGCCTCGTGCAGAACGCGAGCGAGGTGCTCGCCGACGAGCACCTCCGCGAGCGCGGCTACTTCGTCACGCTCGAGCATGCGGAGGCCGGCGCGCGGGTCTACGACGGCCCCGGCTTCCGACTCTCCGGCACCCCCGTCGAACTTCGCCGACCCGCGCCGCTCCTCGGTGAGCACACGTGGGAGATCGCGACGGACGTGCTCGGCCTCGACGGCGACGAGGTCGGACAACTGATCGCGGATCGCGTCCTGTACTAGGGCGAGGTCATCGCCGGCCGCCCTCGACGCTCCGAATATCTCTCGGCTCTGGACTTGCCCTGGGTGAGGCTGCTTGCTGCGCTCCGGATGCCCCAGGCAACAGCTGGATTGCTTCTGTTGTCGATCAGTAACTGATTAGGTGTTTACTCAAGTACCCCTTTCCATTATGGTGCCTCAGCGCGGTGGGTCGGATCCGAGAGGTGCCGGATGCGATCGGCCGCCCGAACACATGTCCCTGCCCCACGATCAGTCGTGCGCAGCGCGGTGTTCGCCGTCTCGCTCTTCACCGCGCTCGTCGTTGCAGCTCTCCCCGGGACGACGATCGCATCCTCTGACCCGACCCTCCGCGACTCCATCGCCGCCTCCGGCGGGTCGCCGATCCTCGTCCCGGTGAGCCTGCGCTCACTCGTGGAGGTCGAGGGCGTCTCCGTGGGCACCGGCGAGAGTGCCGAGGAACTCGCAGCGGCGCGGCCGAACCGCGTGGCCCCGCGACCCTCGGTGCTGGAGAACACGACGGTGGTGTCCGTCTACGGGCATCCCGGCGTCTGCGTCATGGGTGAGCTGGGCTGCCACGGCGGACCGGAGGGGGCCATCGAGGCAGCCCGCTCACTCGTCGCGGAGTACGAGGCGCTCGACAGCGGGCGCACGATCCTCCCGGCGCTTCATCTCATCGTGGACGTCGCCCAGGCGAATCCCGGCGACGACGGCCGCTATCTCGACCAGATGCCGCTCGAGGTCGTCGCGGAGTGGGTCGAAGCCGCCCGCGAGGCAGAGATGGTGATCTTCCTCGACATCCAGATCGGCTGGGGCGACCTCTTCGAGCACGTCCAGCGGCTGGAGCCGTTCCTCGAAGAGCCCTTCGTGCAGCTCGCCATCGACCCGGAGTTCGCAACGCAATCGCGCGGCGCGCGCCCCGGCCTCGTCATCGGGACGCTCACGGCGGACGAGGTGAACGAGGTGCAGGAGTACCTCGCGGGGATCGTGCAGCGGACCGATCAGCGCTCGAAGGCGCTCGTCCTGCACCAGTTCAACGCCGACATGCTCACCAACCCCGAGCAGTTCGCTGACGTCGACGGCGTCGAGATCACCATCGACATGGACGGATGGGGCCCACCCTCGCCGAAGATCGGCGGCTATGAGGCGTACGCCCTCGCCCCGTATGCGGAGCGCCCGGCGTTCAAGCTGTTCTACCACTGGGACGAGCCGCTGATGACCCCCGCGGAGGTCATGGGGATGTCCGTCCCGCCCGCCTACGTCATCTATCAGTAGAGGTCTCACCCCCCGGTGCGCCCCGCACTCTCCGAGGGCCGAACCGTCGGCCCTATGCTCCCGGCACGCGCGACGATCCTCGGAGGTAGCGATGACGACCGACTCTGCCCGCACGGCTCCCTACGCCGACCGGCTCCCCGAGGGCATCCGCTCGCGGTACATCGCGAACAACCGCGGGCTGACGATGCACATCCTCGAAGCGGGCGAGGAGGGCAGGCCGGTCATCCTCCTGCTGCACGGGTTCCCGGAGCTCGCCTTCTCGTGGCGGTACGTCATGCCTCGACTCGCCGAGGCCGGCTACCACGTGATCGCCCCCGACCAGCGGGGCTACGGGCAGACCACGGGCTGGGACGCCTCGTACGACGGCGACCTGTTCGGCTTCCGGATGCTGAACCTCGTGCGCGACGAGCTCGGCCTCCTCGCTGCGCTCGGCATCCGCGTGGTGGACGCGGTCGTCGGCCACGATGCCGGCGCTGGCGTGGCTGGCTGGTGCGCCCTCACCCGGCCGGACGTATTCCACAGCGTCGCGATGATGAGCGCGCCCTTCGGCGGCCCACCGTCGCTGCCGTTCGGCACCGCGACCGCCGAGGCGGCCCCACCGAAGCGCGACACCTTCCATGACGACCTCGCCGCGCTCGACCCGCCTCGGAAGCACTACCAGTGGTACTACTCGACGCGCGAGGCGAACGACGACATGTGGCACGCCCCGCAGGGGCTGCACGACTTCCTGCGCGCCTACTACCACCACAAGAGCGCCGACTGGCCGGAGAACCGGCCGTTCCCCCTCGCCGCATGGACCGCGGCCGAGGCGGCCCAGATGCCGACGTACTACGTGATGCCGCTGCACAGCACGATGCCCGAGTCCGTCGTGATGCCCTCGGCAGAGCAGGTCGCCGCCTGCACCTGGCTCCCCGACGAGGACCTCGCCGTCTACGCCGCCGAGTACGGGCGCAACGGCTTCCAGGGCGGCCTGCAGTGGTACCGGTGCAACACCAGCGGCCTCAACGCGGGCGAACTCGCGCTCTTCTCGGGACGCGCGATCGAGGTCCCTGCGACGTTCATCTCGGGTGCGCAGGATTGGGGCATCCACCAGCGCCCGGGCAGCCTCGAACGGATGCAGCAGGAGGCGTGCCGCGACTTCCGTGCGCTGCACCTGATCGAAGGCGCGGGCCACTGGGTGCAGCAGGAACAGCCCGAGGAAACCGCGCGCCTCCTCCTCGATTTCCTCGAGGACGCCGCCTTCCCTCGGTAACGGTTACGCCCTCCGGTCTCCCGGAGGGCGCTCCCATTTAACTCGTCGACGAGGGTCAGCTGGTCTTCGGTGCCACCTTGAAGATCACGGTGTGACGTACGTGCGCAAGGATGTCGCCCGTGGCGTTGCGGACGGTGCCGTCGTAGACGATGTAGTCGTGGCCCTTGCGCTCGAAGCCGTCGCGGATGACGGCGCCGATGCGGAGCGGCTCCCCGACGAGCGCCGGCTTCAGGTACTGCACCTGCGTGCGCGTGTGGATCGACGGCCCGCCGTAGTCGTAGGTGGCGTGACCAAACCAACTCATGCGCCCGGAGACCCCGGCCGGGTTGGCGTAGGCGACACCGTCGAGGAGCACGCCCTGCAGGCGCTGCTTCGTGGACGCCTCGGCGGGCGGGGCAGCTGCATACGGGAGCGAGGTTTCGAGGGTGGCGAGCTGCTTGCCGACTTCGACCTCGGCGAGGGTGATGCCGGGAGCCGGGTCCGGCGTCGGAACCGGCTCGACGGCCGGCGACTCCTGGAAGTCCTCGATCACGTCGGAGCGAATCCCAACGCCGAGGGTGCCGACCAGTGCGATCTCATCCTCGCCGCGGATGACCTCCAGTGACCACGCGCCATCGCCGTCCGCGAGCTCCTCGAGCCGGACGGTGAGTTGGTCGTTGGGGTAGACGGGGCGACGGAAGCGGACGTCCGCCCAGCCCTCGTGCAGCCACGCCGGGCCGAGGGCCTCGATGATGGCGGGGACGCACCAGCCGTACGCGACCGAACCCGTCACAAGGGCGTCGGTGAACCCGAAGGCCTGAGCACCGGCCGTGGAGTGGATGAGGTTCGGCTGGTCCATGTTCGTCGGGTCCTCCATGTAGGAGGTGACCTGGCGTTCGATGGTTCGTGGGGTAGCGGGCATGGGTGCTCTCTCCTCGGGAAGTCGCGCAGGACGGCTGGGCGGGTGATTGTTCGTGCGCTCGCGGCGTCACGTCGACGATCATGCTACTCGCTCCCAATCGAGCCACCGGCCTGCAGTGCCGCGACCTCCTCAGGCGTGAGTGCGCCCCACTCAGCGAGGACGGCGACGGTGTCCGCCCCAAGGATCGGCGCCGGGCCGTGCACCTTCGTCGGTGTCGCCGACATCGTGGCCACCGGTCCCACGACGCGCTGGGGGCCGGTGAGCGGATGCACGAGGTCCTCCATGATGCCGAGGGCCTCGACCTGCGGGTCTTCCGACATCTCCTCCGGCACGTTCACGGGCGAGTTCGGGACGCCCACCGCCGTGAAGGCAGCCTCCCACTCGGCGGCGCTCCGCGTGCGCATGATCGCGGCAACGCGGAGCCGTCGGTCGGCGGCGTCCTGCACGTTCGCCTCGTCGTCCGCGTCGAAGTCCGGCGAGTCCGAGGGGTCGTCGTCGATGCCGAGGACCTGGCGAGCGGCCTCGCGGGTGGCGGGAGTGAGGGCGCCGAGGATGAGCGTGCGGCCGTCGGCGGCCTGGTAGCCGCCGTAGTAGACCCGGAACGACGCCCGACGGGCCTGGGCCTGGCTCCGCGCGTCGAGGATCTCGATGTAGGTGCCGCCTCGCTCACGCACCGCCTCGATCGCTGCGACCGCGGGATCGCGGATGATCGCGTCGTGGAGCGGTTCGCGCATTACTACCGTGTCCTGCACGGCCAGCGCGGCACGAAGCAACGACGTCTCGATCTTCTGGCCCTCACCGGTGCGCTCTCGATGGAAGAGCGCCGCATTCACGGCCGAGGCAGCCGAGAACCCGGCGCAGTAGTCCGCAGCCGAGAACGCCGCGAGGGGGATCGGAGAGCCGGCCTCATCGGTCTTCCCATCACCGAGCATCAGCCCGGTGTAGGCCTGCCCCACGATGTCGGTCCCGGCGCGGTCCTTCAGGGGGCCCGTCGAACCGAAGCCGGTGATCTCGCAGTAGATGAGGTCAGGCTTGATCGCCCGCAGCGTCTCGTAGTCGACGCCGAGCCGCTCAGCGACGCCCACTCGATAGTTGATCGTCACGACGTCGGCCTCGGCGACCAGCCGGTGCACCGCCGCTCGCCCCTCGGCGCTCGCGAGGTTGATCGCGACGCTGCGCTTGCCGCGGTTCAGCGACTGGAAGCGCTTGCCGAGGCCGGGGACGACGGCGTTGGAACTGCGGTGGGGATCACCGGTTAGTGCCTCGACCTTCACGACGTCTGCACCCATATCGGACAAGATGCAGCCGCAGAACGGCACTGCCACGATCTGCGAGAACTCAAGGACTTTGATGCCCTGCAGCGCGCCGCCAACCATCTCGAATCCCCCCACTCCGACATCCTGACCGAACCGATCCGGGCATTCGATGGCTGCCGGACGGGTATCGTAGACCTCGGGCGAAGCGCTGCGAGGGCTGCTGTGATTCGCCCGCGATCAGCGCTCTCGGGACGCCGAGAGGATGCAGAAAGGCAGTCGTGCCGGCCACACGGGAGCCCGAGGGCGAGCGCAACGGTAGACCGGACCGCTGGGATCCGCTGGCGTCCCTCTCCGATCGTGCCCGCTGGACGCTCGTCGCCACCCTCGCGGTGCTCGCAGTGATGTCCCTGAGCGCGGTGACGATCTCCGCGTGGGCGGATCGCGTGCTGCTGAACGAGGACCGCTTCAGCGCGCGCATCGCCTCGACACTCCAGCAAGACGAGATGAACCGGTACCTGGCCGGCGAACTGACCGAGCAGGTGCTGGCGCGCGCGCCCGAGCTCGTGGGCGTGCGACCCGCGATCGAGGCCGTCCTCAGCGAGGCACTGCGCACCCGCACCGCCGTCGTCGGCGCGCGCGCCGCCCTCCGCGAGGCGCATCGCGGCGTGCGCTCCGGCGTCGCCGAGGAGGCGATCGTCATCGACCTGCAAGCCGTGATCACCCTCGCGACGGCGCTGATGCAACGCGGCGCGCCCGATGTCGCCGAGCGCTTTGAGGCGGGCCTCGACACGACTCGCATCGATGCGGCTGCCGTCGGTCTGCGGACCGGACTCTTCGAGCGCCTCAACCTGCTCACTGCGTTCACCTGGCCGCTCGCCGGCGCCACCGCTCTGTTCCTCGTCGGTGTGGTAGCAGCGGCGCCCTCGCGTCGCGGAGGACTGCTTGTCGCGTCCGCGGTCGTGGGCCTCGCAGGCCTCGTCGGCCTGATCGGGCAGCGCGGCGCCGAGGTCTGGTTCGTCGAACTGCTGCCGGCCCGCGAGGATGCGCGACTCGCGGTGACCCTCGCGTGGCGGAGCGTCCTGCAGGAGTACCGGGGCTGGAACGCGGCGCTCGTCGCGCTCGGCATCGCCGGCATCGTGGGTGTCGCCGCCTCAGCGCGGCTCCCCGACCGCTCCGAGGCGCGCGCGTACCTCGCGGGGTCACCGTGGGCTCGCACGATCGTGGGGCTCAGCCTTGCCGTCGTCGGCCTCGCCGTCGTGCGGTGGCCGCTCGACACGGTCCGCGTGCTCGTGATTGCAGCGGGCGTCGTCCTCGCCGGCGGCGGCGGGGTGCTGCTACTGCGGAGCGCGGCCTCCGGGTTTGGCGGCGTCCGGCCCAGCGAGTACGTGCTCCGGTTGCGCGGCAGCACCCTCGCGCGGGCCGCGTTCGCCGCCGTGGTCGTCGTCAGCGTCGGGATCGGCGTCGGCGCCTGGATCGCGAGGACGGCGCAGGTGGAACCGAGTCCTGTCGAGCCGGCCCCCATCTCGGTCTGCAACGGCCACGAGTTGCTCTGTGACCGCCCACTGAACGAGGTCACGTTCCCGGGGACGCACAACTCGATGGCGGCGGCCTCCGAGCGGGGCTGGTACTTCCCGTCGCAGCGGTATGGGATCGCCCAGCAACTGCGAGACGGCGTCCGGGCGTTGCTGATTGACTCCTACTACGGCATCCCCTCGCAACAGGGCGTCCTCACCGTCATCGCCTCCGAGGTGCGCCGCGCGCAACTCGTCGAGGAGCATGGTGAGGACGTCGTGGTGGCAGCGGAGCGGATCGCGGACCGCCTCGCCGGTGACGGCGAGCCCGAGCTCTTCCTCTGCCACTCGTTCTGTGAGCTCGGCGCGACACCCATGGCGGCCGCGCTGGTAGACATCCGCGACTTCCTCGACGCGAATCCCGGCGCCTTCCTCGTCATCCTCGTACAGGACGCCACGACGCCCGAAGACACCGTGCAGGCGTTCGAGCTCGCCGACCTCGCCGAGCGCGCCTACGCCCACTCGCCCGGCGAACCGTGGCCCACGCTGGGCGAACTTCTCGCCGAGGGGAAGCAACTACTGGTGATGGCGGAACGCGAAGCGGGCGCCGCCGCCTGGTATCAGCCCGCGTTCACCCTCCTCCAGGAGACCGCGTTCGCCGCGGACACCATTGAGGAACTGAGCTGTCTGCCGGGCCGGGGCGAGCCGGACAACCCGCTCTTTCTCATGAACCATTGGATCAGTGAGCGTCCGCCGTTGCTGTCGCGCGCCCTCGAGGTGAACGCAGAGGAGTTCATCCTGTCGCGAAGCCGGGAGTGCGCGGAGGTGCGTGGCACCGTGCCGAACGTGGTGGCCGTCGACTTCTACGACGTGGGTGACGTGTTCGACGCTGTCCAGGAGCTCAACGGCATCCCGGAGCCTGAGCCGACGCCTGCCGTGGGGGACACTCAGCCGGAGCGTGTCCCCTAGCCACCGTTCAAGCACCGTTCAGCCGACGTTGGCGCCGCCCTCCGACTGCCAGCGCTCCTCCGCCACGCCCCGAGGCGGTTCCGGCCGTCGGATGCGGACCATGAAGACCGGGCACGGCGCGGCCATCAGCACCTTCGAAGCGACGCTGCCGAGGCCCTCGTCGGACTCGGCGCCAAGGCCCTGGGTGCTCATCGCGATCAGGTCGACCTCGAGCTGGCGCGCCGTCTCGGGGATCACGCTCGTCGTCACGCCCGCTCGCACCTCGGTGTCCACGTGCTCGATCCCGACGTCTCGGAGGGTGCTGGCGTGCCCGTCGAGGTAGGCCTGGCACCGTTCGAGTTGCTCGTCCCCGGATGCCGGCTGCTGCCCGAACGAGGGCGCACCGTCCGAGGGCACGACGGTCAGCAGCGTCACTCGCGCTGCGGCGATCTCGGCGAGGTCCCCCGCATACGCGAGCACCCGCTCGCCGTACTCGGACCCATCCAACGGGATCAGGATGTGCGTGAACATGGTGGCTCCAATCCTGTGCGACGAGCGACCACCTACAGCGTACCGAGCGGTGCAGGGGCTTGTGGTGGAGGAGCTGGGTCGGAGAAGTGTCGGGTCAGACGCGCTCGCGACGGCCCTCGAAGGAGCGATCGAAGTCCCGCGGGCGGAGCGCCGGATCGGGGCCCGGGTGCTGGTTGTTCCGCTTCGCCGCGGCCGTGCCCATCGCGGTCAGCCGGTCAATCATCGGGATCGGAGACTGCGCGATGGCGTCCCGACCGGTCATCAAGCGGTGCACGTTGCCCTCGGCGGGGTCGGGCAGCACTGCGCGGTTCACGAGGCCGAAGAGCCTCGTCGTGAGCCCCGGGAACAGGCCGTGGAGCCACATGATGCCTCTGGCGGGCAGGCCAAGCACGGCGATCGGCTGGCGACGCAGCGAGGCGTCGACGACCGCACGGGCGGCGTGCTCGGCGCTGATGGTGATGCCCGGAAGCGAGGCACCCAGCGAGAACCAGCTCGCCTCCTGCGGTGCGCGGCCCCCGACCAGCGCGTTGAGGTGCGACCCCGTACGCATCAGTCCTGGGACGACGGTCGTGACGCTGATCCCCGTGCCGGCGAGCTCGGCGCGGAGGCCCTCGGAGAAGCCGACTGCGGCGAACTTCGCGGATGAGTACGGCAGGAGGTGCGGGACGCTCACCTTCCCGCCGATCGAGGTGACGTTCACGATCCGCCCGTCACCCCGCGCCCGCATCGACGGCAGCACGGCCAGCGTCGGGTACACCACGCCCCAGTACATCGTGCTCATCGCGTGCTCGAAGTCGTCGAGGTCGAGGTTGTCGAGCGGGGCAATCTGGATGATCCCCGCGTTGTTCACGAGGATGTCGACGCGCCCGTAGCCCTCGATCGCCGCAGCGATGAGCCGCAGTACGTCGTCTCGGTCGCCCACATCACACGGGATCGCGAGCACCTCGGCACCGCGTCGCAGGAGGTCCTCGCGAGCGCGCTCCAGTTCGGCCTCGTCGCGCGCGCAGATCACCAGGCGGCAGCCGCGTGCCGCATACTCGCGCGCCATCACCAGTCCGAGGCCCCTCGATCCGCCCGTGATGACGACCACGAGCCCGGCGAGGGACTCGGGCTGGCGGTTGCGTCGGCGACGCAGCGCGAGCATCAGGGTGTCAGCACGATCTTGATCGCGCCGTCCTGCTTCTTCTGGAAGATGTCATACCCGTGCGGCGCTTCGTCGAGCGAGAACCTGTGGGTCGTCAGGTCCTCGACGCCTAGCGGGTCCGACTCGTCCTCAAGCAGCGGCATGATGTCCGGGATCCAGCGCTTCACATGCGCCTGCCCCATCCGGATCTGGATGCCCTTGTCGAACAGCTGCATCATCGGGAACGGGTCGAGCGATCCGACGTAGACGCCCGAGATCGAGACCGTCCCACCGCGCCGAACAATGTCGAACGCATCGAAGAGCGCGGCTAGCCGGTCGATGCCCGCCTTCTGCATGACCGGCGCAGCGAGGCCGTCCGGCAGGAACTTGGTCATGCGTTGCGCGAACTCCGCGACGGGCGAGCCGTGCGCCTCCATCCCGACCGCGTCGATTACCGAGTCCGTCCCTCGCCCATCGGTCATCGCGCGGATCGCGCTGCCGAGGTCATCGACCTCGTCGCGATCGATGACCTCGATGCCGTGACGTCGCGCCATCTCCAGGCGCTCCGGGACGATGTCGACGCCGATCACGCGCGCGCCGCGGTGTCGCGCGATGCGCGCCGCCATCTGGCCGATCGGGCCCAGCCCGAGGACCGTGACGCTCCCGCCCTCCGGAACATCGGCGAACTCCACGCCCTGCCAGGCCGTCGGCAGCACGTCGGACAGGAAGAGGAAGCGGTCGTCGGGTGGCCCCTCCGGCACGACGATCGGACCGAACTGCGCCTGCGGCACGCGGAGGTACTCCGCCTGTCCGCCCGGTAGCGATCCGTAGAGACGCGTGTACCCAAAGATCGCGGCCCCCGTGCCGTGCTCTCGTTGCTGGGTCGTCTCGCACTGCGCGAAGAGGCCGCGGTCACACATGAAGCAGTGGCCGCAGGAGATGTTGAACGGGATCACGACGCGGTCGCCCGGCTTGACGTTGGTGACCTCGGAGCCCACGGACTCGACGATGCCCATCGCTTCGTGCCCGAGGATCGATCGGTCATCGATGAACGGGCCGAGGTACTCGTACAGGTGGAGGTCCGAGCCGCAGATCGCCGTGGATGTCACCCGGACGATTGCATCGGTCGCCTCGCGGAGTTCCGGCTTCGGATGGTCTTCGACGCGCACGTCGTGCTGGCCTCGCCAGGTCAGGGCTTTCATGTCGCCTCGCTTCGGTGCGGTCGCAGTTTCCAATGACGATCGGCCGACGCGAGTTGCAGCCCAATAAGCGGGCGATAGGCGCCGTTGCAGGACTGTGCGCGCACCCCATGACCTCGGAGTGTGACCTAGGTGAGCAGGCGCGCGACCTCGCGGCCGATCGCGAGGCTCGAGGTGAGCCCGGGCGATTCGATCCCGCCGAGGTGGACGTAGCCGCGGTCGGCCATGATCACGAAGTCCGCGAACCCGTCCACTGCCAACTTCGGCCGGTAGCCCACCTGCCCCGGCACAAGGTCCTCGGCCGGCACGTCCTCGCCGAGGAGGCGTCGAGCGGCGGCGACCCAGGGAGTGCGATCCTCGTCTACCGAGCGGTAGTCGAGCGGGGCATCGTCCGGCATCCACGTCGTGTCAGGTCCGAGGTGCGCGACACCGTCGACATCGATGCTGAGGTGCACCCCGAGCCCCCCTCGCCGGTCCTGCTGACTCGCCACACTGCGCCCTGCAGGCACCGGATAGACCGGCCGCGAGATCGCGCGACCGAGCGCGGGGTTGGCGAAGTCGTAGTAAATGCCTCGGTTCTTGCGCTGCGCCAGCACCGGGACGCCCTCGCCCCCATCGAGGGGGTACCCGAGGGCGCTGGCGATGGCGGGAGCGCCGTGCCCGGCGGCGTTCACCAGAGCGCCCACGCGGAGGGTGGCCTCATTGCCGTCACCATCGACCGCGCCGAGGGCGAAGCCATCGCCCTCGCGCTCGAGGGAGGCGACACGGTGGTTGTAGGCGAACAGCACGCCTGCCTCGAGGCAGGCGGACTCGAGCGAGCGGGCGTACGCCGCCTGGTCGACCACCGAGGACGTGCCCGACCAGATCCCCTCGTGCATGCGCACACGCGGCTCGAAGGCACGGCCCTCGTCACCGGTCACGCGGCGCACATCCGGCACCTCGTTCGCCAGGCACTGCTCCCACACCCGTTCGAGGTTGTCCGTGTCCTCCGGCTCGACGGCGATGATGAGTTTGCCGCAGCGAAGCAGGGGCACCTCGTAGCGGTCGGCCCACTCGTGGAGGAGGACGTTGCCCTCCATGCACAATCGCTGCTTGAGCGTCCCCTGGGGATAGAACATCCCCGCGTGGACGATGCCTGTGTTGTGCGCGCTCGTCTCGCGGCCGGGTGCCTCGTTCGCCTCGATCACGACGACGCTGCCGCGCGACGAGAGGGCGAAGGCTGTCGCGAGGCCAACGACGCCAGCGCCGATGACCGCGAGGTCCGCGTCCCGCTCGATGTTCTCCGTCACGCGTCGCCCGGCGATCGAGTGCGGGCGACGGCAGCGCGCCACCCCTCGCAGCGTTCGTCACGCTCAGCGGCGCTCATCTGCGGCTCGAAGACATCGAGCTCCGCGGACGTCGCCTCCACGAACTCGGACGGGCTCGACCACACGCCGGTGGCGATGCCAGCGAGCCCCGCTGCGCCGAGGGCGGTGACCTCCAGGTTCCTCGGGCGGTGGACGGGAATGCCGAGGATGTCGGCCTGGAACTGCATGAGGAAGTCGTTGCGGCACGCGCCACCATCGACGCGCAGGGCCGTCTCCGCGTGGCCGAAGTCGGCCTGGATGCACTCCACGAGGTCGCGCGACTGGTACGCGATCGCCTCGAGTGTCGCGCGTACAATGTGCGCTCGCTCGGTGCCGCGCGTCAGCCCGACCAGCGCCCCGCGAGCACCCTCGTCCCAGTACGGCGCTCCGAGGCCGGCGAACGCGGGCACGAGGTACGCGCCACCCGTGTCCGGCACCGAGCACGCGACGGCCTCGGACTCCTCCGCGCTCGCGATCAGCCCGAGGCCGTCGCGCAGCCACTGCACGGCCGCTCCCGCGACGAAGACCGCCCCCTCGAGCACGAAGGCCGGGCCCTCGGTGGACGCAGCCACCGTCCCGAGCAAGCCATGCGTCGACCGAGGCACCTCTGCGCCGGTGTTGGCGAGCAGGAAGCAGCCCGTGCCGTACGTGTTCTTCATCGCGCCGGGGGTCACGCAGCCCTGCCCGAACAGCGCCGCCTGCTGGTCGCCCGCCACCCCTCGGATCGGGACGGAGGCGCCGAGGATCTCCGGCTGCGTCTCGCCGAAGTCGGCGGAGGAGGGCAGCACCTGCGGGAGCAGCGCCTCGGGAATACCGAACGCACTGAGGAGCGCGGGGGACCAGCGACGAGCGGCGATGTCGTAGACCATCGTGCGCGAGGCGTTCGTCTCGTCGGTCAGGTGCGCGCCGCCGGTCAGTCGCCAGATGAGCCACGAGTCCACCGTGCCGAAGGCGAGTTCGCCACGCTCCGCGCGCTCCTGTGCACCGGGGATGGTGTCGAGGAGCCAGCGGATCTTGGACGCGGAGAAGTAAGCGTCGATGACGAGACCGGTCGTCGAGGCCACCGGCTCGGTCAGGCCTCGGGCCCGCCAGTCTTCGCAGATTTCGGCGGTCTGCCGCGACTGCCAGACAACGGCGCGGTGGATCGGATCGCCTGTCGCGCGGTCCCAGATCAGCGCCGTCTCCCGCTGGTTGGTGATGCCGATCGCGGCAAGCTCGCCTGCCCGCACCCCGGACCGATCGAGGGCCTCGCGGGCTGCGAGGAGCTGAGACTCCCAAATGTCCTCGGGCTCATGCTCGACCCAGCCGGGCTGCGGGAAGTGCTGGGGGAACTCGTGCTGTGCAAAGCCGACGGCGCGGCCGCGCTCGTCGAGGACGATCGCGCGCGAGGACGTCGTGCCCTGGTCGAGCGCGAGGATGTGGCGCGCCATGCCGTCCCCTACTCTCGTGTTCTGCGGAGGCCGGGTCGGCCACTCCCAGCGCCCCCATCAGGACTATGGCAGGGATACCAGCCAGCGCCCTCTGTTACCACCATCATCACCACTGAAGCCGCGTTCGAGGCACCTCGGCGCGGACGCCGAGGCAGGAGCAGGCCGTGAGCACGCGCGACCACACGGAGTCTGAGGCGTACCGGCAGGAGGTCCGCAAGGCGAAGCGCCGCAAGGGCCTCGTCATCGTGAACACCGGGAACGGCAAGGGGAAGACCACCGCCGCGTTCGGCGTCGCCTTCCGTGCCCGAGGCCGCGGGATGAACGTCGGCATCCTGCAATTCATCAAGCCCGGCACCGCCCGCTTCGGCGAGATCCTCGCGGCGCGCGAAGCTGGCATCCACGTCGAGGGCTCGGGCGACGGTTGGACGTGGAAGAGCAAGGACCTCGACGAGTCGGCAGCCCTCGCGATCGCCGGTTGGGCGCGCGCGCAGGAATACATTGCCGAGCGGAAGTTCGACGTCCTCGTGCTGGACGAGTTCACCTACGCGATGCACTACGACTGGCTCGACACCGCCGAGGTGATCGCGTGGCTCCAGGAGCACAAGCCGGAGGACATGCACCTGATCATCACCGGCCGCTACGCGCCGGACGCGCTCATCGAGTACGCCGACCTCGTGACGGAGATGACGCTGGTGAAGCACCCGTTCAACGACCAGGGCATCCGCGCCCAGCCGGGCATCGAGTTCTAGCGCGACGCATCCTTAGCGCCCCTCCGTCCGAGGGCTAGTCGCCCTCGAACTCGCAGAGGACGTGGACGGCATGGCCGAGCGCGCGGAGCCGCGCCGACCCACCGATGTCCGGCAGGTCGATGATCGCGGCGACGCCCACGATGACGCCGCCCAACTGCTCGATCAGTTCGACCGCTGCGAGGGCGGTCCCGCCCGTGGCAATCAGATCGTCCACGACGAGGATGCGGTCGCCGGCCTCGATCGCGTCGGCGTGCACCTCCACGCGGTCGACGCCGTACTCGAGGACGTAGTCGACGCCGACGGTCTCGTGTGGCAGCTTCCCCTGCTTCCGCACCGGCACGAACCCCGCGCCGATCCGGTCGGCGATCGCCCCGCCGAGGATGAAGCCGCGCGCCTCGATCGCCGCGATCTTCTGCACGCGCTCACCCTCGGGAAGGGCGAGGTAGGGCGTGGCGAGGGCCTCGATCGACTGCCGGAAGCCCTCGGGGTCCGCGAGCAGAGTGGTGACGTCACGGAAGAGGATGCCCGGCTTCGGGTAGTCGGGAATCGTGCGGATCAGGCCGCGCAGCGACTCATGCTCCGCGCGAGTCACGGCGCTTCCATCCTCAGCACCCGCCCCGCGACGGCATCCAACCGCGCGAGGAGCTCGGGGTCGCGTGCCTCGGGCGCGGTCATTACCGCCGTCTCCAGCGCACGGTCGCATCCGGCCTCGCACGCCTCGGGGCGGGCCGCGGCGATCGAGGGCACCACGTGCTGTACGAGCGCGCGTGCGCGGCTGGCGTTCTCGTTCAGCACTCGGACGACGGTCGCCACGTCGACGTCGTCGTGGTCGGGGTGCCAGGTGTCGTAGTCGGTGACCATCGCGACCGTGGCGTAGCAAAGCTCCGCCTCCCTCGCGAGCTTGGCCTCGGGCATGTTCGTCATACCGATCACGGAGCATCCCCACGAGCGATAGACCTGCGACTCCGCGCGCGTCGAGAACTGCGGCCCCTCGATCGCGAGGTACGTGCCACCTCGGTGGGTCGAGAGTTGGAGCGTCTGCGCGGAGGCGTGGAGGGCATCCCCCAGCCGGCGGCAGACTGGATCGCCCATCGCAACGTGTGCGACCAACCCCGGGCCGAAGAAGCTCTTCTCACGCGCGAACGTCCGGTCGACGAACTGGTCGACGACGACGAACGAGCCCGGTGCGATCTCCTCGTTCAGCGAGCCGACGGCGGAGAGCGAGATCACGTCGGTGACGCCAGCGCGCTTCAGCGCATCGATGTTCGCGCGGTAGTTGATCGAGGTCGGCGACAGCCGGTGCCCCCGCCCGTGGCGAGGCAGGAACACGACGCGGACGCCCTCAAGCGTCCCGGCCAGCAACTGATCCGAGGGCTCACCAAACGGCGAGGTGATGTCGAGCCACTCGGTTCCGACGAGGCCTTCGATCTCGTAGAGGCCGGAGCCACCAATAACCCCGATGACAGGCGACGGATGGGGCTCGGACGGGGCGCTCACGCGCGTGCTCCTTCGTGGCGTCGAGTTCGTCCGCACGGTAGCGCGGGTTTGCTGCTGGCGCGGGGAGGAGAACAGAACGCCCCGGAGTGCAGGGGCACTCCGGGGCGTGAGGGGGCCGGCGAGGGACCGGTGCCTCGGGCGGTCGTCCGGTCAGGCCGCGCGGGT